>Ga0070665_100007138_pt1 | contig 11360 bp, 10 predicted proteins | sample KBSS13metaG_FD_65862 | JGI IMG/M metagenome (GOLD analysis project Ga0070665, IMG submission 65862) | Switchgrass rhizosphere microbial communities from Kellogg Biological Station, Michigan, USA - KBS S1-3 metaG | ecosystem: Host-associated > Plants > Roots > Rhizosphere > Soil ...
ATCGGCCTCATGACGGCAGCGCTGGCGGCCGCTGGCTCCGGTCAAATCATCGAACCAACCACGGACCCGTTCGCGGGCGGCGATGAAGCGGACCAGGTCCGGCCGAAGACTTCCTATCCGCTCGGCCGTTCGGACATCGTCGCGCGGCAAATGGTCTTGGGCTTGCGGCTTGAGCGGGTGCAGCGCGACCTCTGCGCCGAGCTTGGCTGCCTGATGATCATCAACGAGTCCAAAACCTACCGGATCACTGGATTCTATGCTCAGACCGCGGGCGCGGATGGGAAGCCCGAATGGAGCTCCAACCAGTTCGGCCGTCCGCTCTTCCCCAAGAGCGCGACCTGGCGGTTCAAGACCGGCGGGCCGGGCACGTGTGACGTGCCGGTGCGGTTCACCATGCATAATCCGAAGACCAAGGACACGGTCGAATTCGAAACGCGGACCAGCCTGTGTTCCGGGCCGCACAACGACTCGCTCGTGCGAATTCGTGCGATCGTCCCCGAAGTGAAGGTCGGATCCTGACCCGATCAGAACGCGTCGACGGGAATCCGCATCAGCGTTTCGGCACCCGCTTCGATCTTCTTGCGCAGGCCAGTCGACGCCGGAAGCTCGCGCTGCGCAAAGAAACGCGCAGTCGTGAGCTTCATGTCATGGAACGCCCGGTCGCTAGCGCCCTCACTCAACGCACGCGATGAGGCCGCGGCCATCTTCAGCCACATCCAGCCCAAGCTGACGAGCCCCATTAGGTCCATGTAGGCGTATGCCCCCGCCCCGGCATTGTCCGGGTCGGCCATGCCATTCTGAGCCAGCCACATAGTCGCCGCCTGCAGGTCGAGGAGCGCCGGCTCGAGCGTCGCGGCGACCCCCCCGGGATCGCCCGCTGCCTTGGCGTCAGCGATCTCACGTCCGACCATCTCGAAGAACGCGCGCACCGCGCGCCCGCCGTCCTTGGGCAGCTTGCGGCCGACCAGGTCCATCGCCTGAATGCCGTTCGTGCCTTCATAGATCTGGGTAATCCGGGCATCGCGGACGAATTGCTCCATGCCATGCTCGCGAATGTAGCCGTGGCCGCCGAACACCTGTTGCGCGCTGACCGCGGCGTCGAACCCCTTGTCGGTCAGATAGCCTTTGATGACCGGGGTGATCAGTCCGAGCAGGTCGTCAGCATGCTGGCGCTCGGCCTCGTCGGGCGAACGGCGCAGCAGGTCGACCTGCAGCGCCCCCCACAACACCAAAGCGCGTCCGGGCTCGATGTACGAGCGTGCTTCCATGAGCATTCTGCGGACATCGGGATGCACGATGATCGCATCGGCCTTGGCGCCAGCTTCGCGCTCGTCCTCGCGCAGCGCCCGGCCCTGCCGCCGGTCCTTGGCGTAGGCGGCCGCGTTCTGATAGGCGACCTCGCCCTGCGCCAAGCCCTGGAGGCCCACGCCGAGCCGCGCCGCGTTCATCATGATGAACATCGCCGCGAGGCCCTTCTCCGGCTCGCCGACCAGCCAACCCTTCGCGCCATCGTAATTCATCACGCACGTCGCGTTGCCGTGGATGCCCATCTTCTTCTCGAGCGCGCCGCAGCTGACGCCGTTCCGCTCGCCGAGCGAACCGTCGTCATTCACCAGGAATTTGGGCACGACGAATAGCGAGATGCCTTTCACATTGTCCGGCGCGCCGGCGATCTTGGCCAGGACAAGGTGGATGATGTTGTCGGCGAGGTCATGCTCACCTGACGAAATGAAGATCTTGGTCCCCGAGATCGCGTAGCTGCCATCGTCGTTCGGCTCGGCGCGCGTTTTCAACAGCCCGAGGTCCGTGCCGCAATGCGGCTCGGTCAGGTTCATGGTCCCGGTCCATTTGCCGGTGATCATGTTGGGGACGAAGCGCTGCTTCAGCTCGTCCGAACCCTTGACCAGCAGCGAGGCGATCGCGCCCGACGTCAGCCCTTGGTACATTTCGAAGCTGTGGTTGGCCGACAGGATATATTCGGTCACCGCCGTGCCCACGACCTGCGGCAGGCCCTGCCCGCCATATTCCTCAGGTCCGGTCAGCGTCGGCCAGCCGGCCGCGACGAACTGCTCGTACGCATCCTTGAACCCTGGGGGGGTGGTCACCGAGCCGTCGTCGGCTCGTTTGCAGCCAGCCTCGTCGCCGACCTTGTTGAGCGGCTGCAGGACCTCCGCCGAGAACTTCCCTGCCTCCTCGAGGATGGCATCGACGAGGTCGGGCGTCGCGTTGGCGAAGCCCGGCAGGTTGGAATAGCGGCCGACGTCGAGCACGTCGTTAAGAATGTAGCGGGTCTCACGCACCGGCGCGGTATAGGTGGGCATGGCTAACTGACCTCCGTGTCAGCAGGTTCCTATTGCGCGGGCGACTTTGCGTCCAGCGGGGTGTGCAGACCGTATCTTCAATCCTACATTCGCTGCTGAAAGGACGTTTGATGAAGCTGGCAGGATTGAGTGTTGTAGCCGCCGCGACTCTGGCCGGCTCGGTCCAGGCCGCGCCGCGCACCGAAACCGCGGTGCTCGCCGGGGGCTGTTTCTGGGGCATGGAGAGCGTGTTCGAACATGTGAAAGGCGTGACCGACGTCGTCTCGGGGTTCGCCGGTGGATCCGCCCGGGACGCGAGCTATGACCGGGTCAGCACCGAAGCCACCGGGCACGCCGAAGCCGTCCGCATCAGCTACGACCCGAGCCGGATCAGCTATGCGCAGCTCCTGCAGATCTACTTCGCGGTCGCCCATGACCCGACCGAGGTAAACCGCCAGGGCCCGGATGTCGGCCCGAGCTATCGCAGCGCGATTTTCCCGCAGAATGCCGGCCAGGAAGCCCAGGCGAAGAGCTTCATCGCCAAGCTCAGTCAGCGCCATGTCTACAAGGCGCCGATCGCGACGAGAATCGAGCATGGCGGCTTCTTTGCAGCGGAGGCCTATCATCAGGACTATGCCCGCAAGCACCCGTTCGAGCCGTACATCGTGATCAACGACCGGCCCAAGGTCGCCGCGTTGAAGCGGCAATATCCCAGCATGTTCAAGGCGTAAGCGGATAAGCCGTTAAGTTTTCACCTTTAATTCAGGTCGGGGGCGACAAGGCGTCGCCTCCGCCCTATATGCCCGTTTCACGACGCCAGCCTGGAGCTCGGGGACATGCTGACGACCAATCCGTTCGACGAAGACAAGCTGCACGAAGAGTGCGGCGTGTTCGGTATCTGGGGCGCCGACGAGGCCTCGAGCTTCGTCGCGCTCGGCCTCCATGCACTCCAGCACCGCGGCCAGGAAGCGGCCGGCATCACCGCCTTCGATGGAACGCATTTCAGCTCGCACCGGGCGATGGGCCACGTCGCCGGCAACTTCGACCGCGATGAAGTGATGCGGACCCTGCCGGGCCGGACGGCGATCGGCCATGTCCGTTATTCGACCGCCGGCGGCCCCGGCATCCGCAATGCGCAGCCGCTGTTCGCGGAGCTTGCCGAAGGCGGGTTCGCACTCGCCCAGAACGGCAACCTGTCCAACGCCCTGAAGCTCCGCCGGACGCTCAACCGTCGCGGCTCGATTTTCCAGTCGACGAGCGACACCGAGGTCATCATCCATCTCGTCGCGACGTCGCATAACGCAAACATGCTCGACCGCCTCGTCGATGCCCTGAAACAGGTCGAGGGCGCCTACTCTCTACTCGTCCTGACGCAGGAAGGGCTGGTCGCCTGCCGCGACCCGCTCGGCATCCGGCCGCTCGTCATGGGCAAGCTCGGTGAAGCGACGATCTTCGCGTCGGAGACGGTTGCTCTCGACGTCATCGGGGCGACCTTCATCCGCGATGTCGAGCCGGGCGAACTCGTCGTCGTCAACGACAGCGGCATCCGCTCCTTCCGGCCGTTCGAGCAGGTCGCACCCCGGCCGTGCATTTTCGAGCACGTCTATTTCTCCCGCCCCGACTCAATCGCCGAAGGCGTCTCGGTCTACGAAGTGCGCAAGAACATTGGTGCCGAATTGTCGCGCGAGGCCCCGGTCCAGGCCGACTATGTCGTGCCCGTGCCGGACAGCGGCGTCCCGGCCGCGCTGGGCTTCAGCCAGGCGTCCGGCATTCCGTTCGAACTCGGCATCATCCGTTCCCACTATGTCGGGCGGACGTTCATCCAGCCAAGCCAGGCGGGCCGCCTCCAGAGCGTCAAGCTCAAGCATAACGCCAACAGCGCGCTGATCGACGGCAAGAGCATCGTGCTGGTCGACGACTCGATCGTCCGCGGCACGACGTCGGTGAAGCTGGTCCAGATGATGCGCGATGCCGGTGCGCGCGAGGTCCACATGCGCATCGCCTCGCCGCCGACGCGGCACAGCTGCTTCTACGGCGTCGACACGCCGGAGCGCGCCAAGCTGCTCGCGGCCCAGATGAGCGTCGACCAGATGCGCGATTACATCAACGCCGACAGTCTCGCCTTCATCACCATCGAAGGCCTCTACCGGGCGGTCGGCGAGGAGCGGAATTCGGGCGCGCCGCAACGCTGCGACGCCTGCTTCACCGGCGATTATCCGACGAGCCTCACCGACCTCGGTGATAAGGGCGTATCGCCACTGTCTTTGGTCGCTAGCCGCTAGCCGCTAGAGGCGGCAGCCATGACCGATTCGAAACCACTGACGGGCAAGCTCGCGCTTGTCACCGGAGCTAGCCGCGGCATCGGCGCGGCGACCGCCGAAACCCTTGCCGCGGCCGGCGCGCATGTGATCCTGACCGCCCGCACTGCTTCAGCGCTGGAGGAGGTCGAAGACCGCATCCACCAGGCCGGGGGAAGCGCGACCATTGCTCCGCTCGATCTCAGCGAAGGCGAGTCCATCGCCAAGCTCGGCACGGCGATCGCCGAACGCTGGCCCAGCCTCGAAATCCTCGTGCTCAACGCCGCCATGCTCGGCTCGCTGAGCCCGGTGCAGGATATCGATCCGAAGGAATATTCGCGGCTGTTGACGCTCAACGTCCTTGCCAACCAGGCGCTGATCGCCGCTTTCCACCCCTTGCTGTCCAAGGCAGAACGCGCCGATGTCCTCGGCGTGACGTCGTCGGTCGGCGCCAAGCCGCGCGCGTTCTGGGGCGCCTACGGCTCGTCCAAGGCCGCGCTCGAATGCTTGCTCGGCACCTATGCCGACGAAACCGAATTCACCGGCAAGCTCAAGGTTCACATCATCGACCCGGGAGCGACTCGGACCCGGATGCGCGCTAACGCCTTTCCCGGCGAGGAGCCGGACAGCGTCAAGCCACCGGAGGTCGTCGCTGACGCGATCCTGGCGCGCGTGCTGAGCGATGCTCCGACCGGTGAGAAGGTTCGCGTCGAGTAGCCGTAGTCACTTGCTTTACCGGCGAAAATTCTGCAAAAAATAACGTCACCCTCGATGGGGAGTTTCGTGATGAAGTTCGTTTCCATGGTTTACGCCGGCTTGGCAGTGTCACTGCTCGCTACGGCGATTCCCGCAGGCGCCCAGACCCAAACGCCGACGCAGGCGGCGCCGGCGAAGAACACCGATCCCAACCGTATTGTCTGCGAGAAGCAGCAAGAGACCGGGTCGCGGCTCAATTCGCGGAAGATTTGCATGACGTTCCAGCAATGGGAAGAACAGCGTCGCCGGGACCGCGAGAACCTGCAGGACGCGCAGCAGCGCTCGCTCGAACCGAACTCTGGCTGATTTACTCCACGCTTCCGGCCAGCGTGGCCTCACGGGTTGATGGAGGGTAGCAATGCTTATGATCATCGCCGCGGTCGCGGCCGGCGCAATTGGCGCCGATTTGCCCAACGTATTCCAGGCTTCATGCCTCGACGGTCAGGCTCGCCTCAGTGCCGGCGAGGTTTCGCCGAGCAGCTTTGACAAACTGCCGGCGGCCCTGCGCGATAACCTCGGCCGGCCAGCATCCAGCACCGTGTGGAAATTCAACACGAGCGGCGATTCCTATCTCTACATGCTGGACTATGGTTCAAGCCGGAAGGTCTGCGGCCTCGCTTCCGACACCATGGACCTGAAGACTGCTGGAGACATGCTGGAGATCCGAGTGACGGGCAGCGTTGATCGCAGCCGTCCGCGGGCGGCGCAGTGGATCAACACCAAGGATGGCTACGTCGCGACGGCAACGACCCAGGCCGCCTACAAGGTCGTTCAGATCAACTGGATGAGTCCCGGCGACAAATATGAGTCGCAAGAGGAAATGAACCAGCTACCCCACTAGGCTGCTGCTACGAGACCTCGGAAAAGCGGGTTAAGCGGCGCGACGGGTCAGCTTCGTCGAGTCGTAAGCGAACACTGGACCCGACCTCCAGCCCGTTGGCAGGAACGCGGGTAACCACCGCCGGATCGCACAACTGAATTCGCGCGCCACGCTGGTCGATGTCGGTTACCGCGCCGTCGAACACCTCGCCAACCCGGCCGGCCAGTGCGACCGCTTCGGCGAGCTCCAGCACCGCGCTGTCAACCTGGCCGGCCTTCGCGTCGGCGCGATTCATCACCTCGCCCACGCGCTGGAAGGCGGCTGAGACGACGTCCGACACTGCACGGCCGTTGGCGACTGCGAGTGTCGCCTCGGTGACGTAGCGGTCGGCAAGGCGACGAAGCGGGGCAGTGCCATGCACGTAGGTTGCGCGCATGGCCGAGTGCCAAGGCCGCTCGCCGGACGTGAGCGGCGCGTAGGTGGCGTGCGCTCCGGAACGGCGGATCGCGAGCATGAAGGCCGCATCCTTCATCGCGTTGGGATCGAGCGTTTTCTGCCGATCCTCCAGGCTCATCGACTTGGGCCAGTCGACGCCCAAAGCCTTGGCGCTCCGGCGCAAGCGCCGGACCGCCCAGTCGTCCGGCTCGCCCATGACGCGGAACAGCCCCGTGCCATGTTGGTAGAGCACGTCGGCCATGGCGAGATTGGCGGCGAGCGAGAGCGAGGCGTTGGCCTGCTCGGCGGCGCTCATTGGCCGAAACTCGAGCATGAAGCTTCTGTCCGGATCCTGCGTCACCTGCTGCTGCGGCGGATCGACGCGCGAGGCCCCGCGCGCGTCCTCGGCCGCGGTGATTCGGCGTGACAGCTCGTCGAACCCCGCCGGCAAGTCTTCGGGCCGGACGGTTGCATAGCCGAGCTTGGCCCGGCTGCGGATAACCGCGCGCTCGACACCGTCGAGCTTGGCGTTGCCGCTCCCATCGACCCGTACCGCAAAAACAATCGCCGGGCGGTCACCATCGGGCAGCAGGCTCGCGGCGCCCTCACACAACACCGTTGGATAAAGGCTGATCTTGCCGTCAGGCAGATAAAGGGTCTCGCCGCGCAACCACGCCTCAGCGTCGATCGGGCCGCCGTCAGCGACGAACCAGCCGATGTCGGCAATGGCGTAGCGAAGGATGATGTCGCCGCCGGATTGCTCGAGCGCAAATGCCTGGTCGAGATCCGTCGAACTCGCCGGATCGAGCGTGACGAACGGGACATTCGTGCGGTCGACGTGATCGGCCAGCTGCTGGCGCGCCGCGGTCTCTGCTGCCGCTTCGGCCGCCAGTGGAAAGGGCCCGGGCAGCTGGAACTGCGTGCGGATCGCCGACAGGCCTTGCCCGAGCGCACCCGCGCGATCGACGATCGCCTTCAAGACTTGACCATCGTCACCTGCGCGACGTCAATCGCGCCGCCGCGGAATCCGCCCTCGCAGTACATCAGGTAATAGCGCCAGAGGTTGTGGAACGGTTCCTCGAACCCGCTAAGTGCACCCCTGGCCACCGCTCGGTTATAGCGGTCCCGCCAGCGCTTCAGCGTCTCGGCATAATCGAAGCGGAAGCCGTCGCGCGATTCCCACGACAGGCCCCGCTCGCCCGCCAGGGCAGCAAAGCGCGCCTCGTCGAGCAACAGCCCGCCAGGAAAGATGTACGTCTGGATGAAATCCGGACTGCGTGCGTAATTCTCGAACATGTCGTGCCTGAACGAGATGAACTGGAGCGCGGCGCGCCCGTCGTCGCTCAGGTTGCGGGCAATGCAGTCGAGATAGGCCGGCCACCACCGCTGGCCCACCGCCTCGACCATCTCGACCGATGCGACGGCGTCGAACCTCTCGGCCGTGTCGCGATAGTCCTGCAACCGTATTTCGACCTGCTCGGCAAGGCCCGCCGCGGCGATCTTGTCCTCGGCCCACGCCTTCTGTTCGCGCGACAGGGTCAGGCCCACGACGGACGCGCCCCGCCTTGCCGCCTCGATTGCCAGCGTCCCCCATCCGCACCCGATCTCAAGCAGGCGCTGGCCGGGCTGAAGTGCCAGCCGGTCGAGCAAGGCATGGACCTTCTTGAGCTGCGCCGCTTCGAGGCTGTCCTTCACAGTGGCGAACCGCGCCGAGCTATAGGTCATGGTCTCGTCGAGCCAGGCCGAATAGAAATCGTTACCGAGGTCGTAGTGGGCGGCGATATTCTGCCGCGCCCGTTTCGGCGCATTATCGCGCAGGCGATGCGCAAGGGCGTTGACCCAGCGGAACGGACCCTTGGCGCGGCCAATATCGCCGAGCGGCCGCGCATTCGCCGAAAATAGCTCGAAGATCGCCACCGGGTCGGGGCTCGACCATTCGCCCAGCGTCCACGCCTTGTACCAGCCGACGGAGCCCGAGGTGCCGAGCCGGACCAGCGCCATCCAGCTCGCCAGGCGCACCACGGCGCTCGCCCCCGGCCCACGGAAACCGAGGCGACGAACCTCACCGTCGGGCAGCGTGATCTCCAGCCCGCCGAACGGCAGATTGGCGTGGATTTCGTCGAGCAGCTTCGAAAATGCCGGCGAGACGAGCCGGGCAATCGCCCCGCCGCCCGTCGCGAAGCGGCGGTCCGCGCGAACCAGATGCTCCCCGCGCGTGCTCATGGCGCGGGCGTTATGGTTTCGAACCTTCGTTGTCGAGCCGGATGAGGAAGCCTGCGCTCGACGCGCGGCCGGATTCGAAAAAGCGCTGGTCGGTGAGATAGGCGTGCCCGCCCTCTTCATAGACCATCGGCATCCGCGACCAGAACAGGAAAGCGCGGACGTGCTCGTCGCGCTTCGCCGCCTCGGCCAGGCGCGGATCGTCCATGTTGAGCGGCATGATCTTCGGGCTCAGCCAGGCGCTGTTCAACCCATCGAGCGGGTTATAGGTGCCGCTCCCGCCAAGCCCCTCGCCGCGCCAGATCATCTGGCGCTTCCAGAAGGTCAGCGGGACCTCGCCCGCTTCGATCATCTCCGGCTTGGCGACGCGCGCGACGAGCGGCCGCGTGACCGCCACCGCGCGAGCCGAGATGGCGAAGTTGAGCGCGATGTAGCCGAGCGCGGCGGCGAACGCCCACCACGCCGGTCGGGTCCAGTTACGGCCGAGCCGCTCGGCGCGCCACGACATCTCCAGCCCGAGGATGATGACGATCCACAGCCACGGATCGACGATGAAGATCGCGTCGCCATAGAACCAGCGGCGCGAGAGGGGTTCAAGCAGCCGCGTACCGTAGGACGTGATGTAGTCGAGCAAGGGATGGCTCAGCGTCGCCAGGAAACAGCAGATCAGGAGCCCGCCAAGCCGAACTGGGCCTTCCTTGCTAGGTTGCAACCTTTGCCATAACAATATTATTGCCGCTGCCAAAAAAGGCATGGTGAGCAGCCCGCCGATGCCGTGCGTGAACCCGCGGTGCGCGGCGATCGGCTCCAGGCCCAGCGGCCGCGCAACGAAGCTGTCGATGTCGGGCAAGTTGGCGGCGACGATCAGCGCCGGCATGGCGTAAGGCGTCAGGCGCTTCAGGCCCATGCGCCCGAGCAGGGCGCCGACCAGCGAGTGGGTAAGATTGTCCAATCAGCAGTCGCGCATCACTCGGCGCGCGGCTCCTTTTCGACCTGCCAGGTCTGGCCCTTGGCGACGAGCGCCTGGAGGTCGGCCGTCTTGCCGGACGCAGCGGCGGCATTCTGCTCGCGCACCGCGGCTTCGAATGTCGGCGCCGGGTCTTCGTAAATCACCCCGAGCGCGACCGGGAAACTGTCGGGCATCTCGATCAGCATCGCCGCAATGCCCTTGTTCTTCGGGTTGTGGACGATGACCGCCGGATCGTCGCCATCGACGACCATCAGGCGCAAATTCTCGACGTCGAGGGCAAGGCCCTTCGTTCCACCCGCGAACAGCATCTTCTCGCCAGCCTGAAGCCACAGCTGCTTCTCGGCCGCAATCTCGCGGCTGGTGAAGCTGGCGAACACGTCGTCGTTATAGACCACGCAATTCTGGTAAATTTCGACGAAGCTCGCGCCGCGGTGCGCGTGCGCCGCCTTGAGGACGTCGGGCAGCGCCTTATGGACGTCGATCCCGCGCGCAATGAACCGCGCGCCCGAGCCGAGGGCGAACATGCACGGCGTCACCGGCCGATCGACCGATCCGAATGGCGTCGACGGGCTGCGCGTGCCGACCCGGCTGGTCGGCGAATATTGGCCCTTGGTCAGCCCGTAGATCTCATTGTTGAACAGCAGGATCTGGCAGTCGAGGTTCCGGCGCAGCACGTGCATCGTGTGGTTGCCGCCGATCGAGAGCGCGTCGCCATCGCCGGTGATGATCCACACGTCGAGTTCGGGATTGGCGAGCTTCACCCCCGTCGCGAACGCCGGGGCACGGCCGTGGATCGTGTGGAAGCCGTAGCTCGCCATGTAATAAGGAAAGCGGCTGGAGCAGCCGATGCCGCTGACGAACACCGTCTTCTCACGCGCCACGCCGAGGTCGGGCATCGTCCGCTGCACCGCTTTCAGCACCGCATAGTCGCCGCAGCCGGGGCACCAGCGCACTTCCTGGTCGCTCGCCCAATCCTTGGCGGTGGTGGCGGGAATGGGGGAAATTTCATTCATCCGCGAATGCTTCCAAACCAATAGACCAGCCCGATCACGATGATCAGCAGCATGATCAGGGGAAAGACGTTGATTTGCTTCACGACGCCAGCGCCCGGTCGATCGCGGCTTCGATCTCGGCGATGCGGAACGGGTGGCCGGAGACCTTGGTCAGCGGCTGGGCGTCGACCAGATACTGGTCGCGCAGCAGCGTCTTGTACTGGCCCATGTTCATCTCGGGCACGATGATCTTGTCGAAGCCCTTGAGCAGGTCGCCGAGGTTCTTCGGCGCCGGCCAGATATGGCGGACGTGGACGTGGGCGACGTCCTGGCCCTTGGCCAGCGCGCGCCGAACCGCCTGGTGGATTGGGCCGAAGGTCGAGCCCCAGCCGACCACCCCGACCTTGGCGCCTGAACTGCCTAGGCACACGTCCTGATCGGGAATGGTTTTGGCAACGCCAAGCACCTTGGCGACGCGGGTGTTCGTCATTTCCTGGTGCGCCGATGGCGAATAATCGATGTTGCCGGTGCCGGGCTGTTTCTCGATCCCGCCGATGCGATGCTCGAGCC
>Ga0070665_100007139_pt1 | contig 11359 bp, 10 predicted proteins | sample KBSS13metaG_FD_65862 | JGI IMG/M metagenome (GOLD analysis project Ga0070665, IMG submission 65862) | Switchgrass rhizosphere microbial communities from Kellogg Biological Station, Michigan, USA - KBS S1-3 metaG | ecosystem: Host-associated > Plants > Roots > Rhizosphere > Soil ...
ACGCCCACGAGATTCATCGCGGCAATGAGCAGCACGATCTTCAGCGCGAAGACGGACACGCTCTCGACCTTGATGATCGGGAACACCGACAACACGATGTACAGCAGCGTCATCAACAGTCCCGACCACGATGCCAGCTGCAGCCACAGCGGCGGCCGCGGCGAGACGCCGCGCAGGCCGAACAACGGAATGGCGAACATCACGACGTAGCACAGGGCGTAGAAAATCCCGCTCGTGTTGAAGAGCAGCTGAAACGCTTCCGCATGCCCGACGCCGACGAGGCTGAGCGAGGCGATCGCGAACGACGAAGCGCCGACGAGCACGATCGAGTTCACCGGCGTCTTGTAGACGGGATGCAGCCTGCTGAACCATGAGGGCAGCATGTGGTCCCAGCCGGCCACCATCGGCAGCCGCGTCACCGCGGTGAAGGCGACGCTCGCCTGACCCACGCGCATCGCGAGCGTCATCAGGATCGCGACCGTGACGAGCGGGGTGGCGATGCCGAAGGGGCCGAATCCGACGCGCAGCACCTGGGCTACCGGTCCGATGAGATCGATGTCATCGAGCGGGATGTACGCGACGACGGTGCTCGTGCCGAGCACGAACATCAGCGCGATCACCGGAGCGGCGATGAAGACCGAGCGGCTGACCGAACGCGCGGGCGATCGGGTTTCTCCGGCCAGGATGGCCATGTACTCGAAGCCGCCGAGCGCGCCGAACCCCATCTTCCCGAGAATGTTCAGGCTGAAGAGCGAGACTTCGGGGATCTGCGTGCGGAACGGATGATAGGCCGGCAGAGTGCCTGTCAGCAGCCCGATGAACGGCAGCAGGATCACGGTGCCGAAGACCGTGATCATGAAGATCCCGCCGGTGTTGTGCACCCACTTGCCGACCGACAAGCCGACGATCGACGTGACGACCATCAGCGACAGAATGACCGCCGACGCCAGCGCGACGAACCCGCCACTCGCCGTCATCCATGCGGCGCTCGGTCCGATCGCGTACGAGAGATAGGTCGCGCACTGCAATCCGATCTCCGACGTGAACACGATCACGTAGAGCCACAGATTCCACGCGAGCATGAAGCCGACGGTCTGGTTGAACCCGAGCTTCGCCCATTGATAGAGCCCGCCCTCGAGCGGCATCAGGCGATTCAGGTAGATCACGACCACCGCCGACGGCAGATAGAACAGCACGAGGGCGAGGAGCCAGAAGACGACGTGCGACGGTCCGAGCTTGCCCGCGACACCGATCCAGGTGAGCCCGACGATGAAGAGAATCTGAGTGAGCGCGAGATCGCGGACGCCGAGCTCTTTCTTCAGTCCCGCGCTGTGCGCCTCGATGCGCGCTTCGGCCTGTTCGAGCTTCGCTCCGCCGGTGCTCATGCATCCTCCTCGCCCAGGATTTCCCAGCAGCGCGCCCACGCCTCGAGCCCCTCGTGCAGCCGGTGCACGCGGAAGAACTCGTTCGGTGCGTGGAAGTCTTCGTCGGCCGTCGAGAACGAGAAGAAGACCGTGTCGAGTCCCATGTGACGCTGGAACAGCTCCGCGATCGGGACGGTTCCGCCCATGCGCACGACGAGAGGCCGCTTGCCATACGTCGCCTGGAGCGCACGATCCGCGGCTCGAAGCGCGAAGTGATCGGGGGCAATATGCGCTGCGGGCGAACCGTGATCCGCGAGCGTGATTGAAAGACGAGTGGCCTCCGGCCGGTGAGTCTCGATGTGGCGCGCTACTCGGTCCAGCACCTCGTCCGGCCGCTGATCAGGAACGAGACGGCAGGTGATCTTCGCGTGCGCCTCGCCCGGAATCACGGTTTTCTGTCCTGGACCTCGATAGCCGCCCCACATGCCGTTGACCTCGAGGGTGGGCCTCGCCCACTGCCGCTCGAGCATCGAATACCCGGGCTCTCCGAAGCCTGACGGCGCGCCGACCTGCGCCAGGTAGGCGCCCTCGTCGTACGGCAGCGCGGCGATGGTTTCGCGCTCCGGCGGCGTGAGCTCGCGCACCTCGTCGTAGAAGCCGTCGACGGCGACACGGCCGTCGCGATCGTGCAGCGACGCGATGAGCTGCGCCATCGCGTGGAGCGGGTTCGCCACGCCGCCGCCGTGCCGACCGGAATGCAGATCCTTCGCCGCTGCCGACAGCGTGATTTCCAGCCCGCACAGTCCCCTGCTGGCCACGGTGAGTGACGGCTCTTCGACGCGCCACATCGCGCCGTCGGCCGACAGCACCGCGTCCGCGGCGAGCAGCGCCTTGTGTTCGCGGATGAAGGCGTCGAGGTGCCGGCTGCCGATCTCTTCTTCGCCTTCGAACATGAACTTGATGTTGATCGGCAGGCGGCCCGCGACGGCGAAGAACGCGCGCGCCACCTCGATCGGGATCAGCATCGGTCCTTTGTCGTCGGAAACACCGCGCGCGTACAGACGCCCGTCACGCAGCGTCGGACTCCACGGACCGCTCTTCCACTGTTCGAGCGGATCGGGTGGCTGCACGTCGTAGTGCCCGTACACGATCATCGTCTTTTTTCCCGGCGCGCCGAGCCACTCGGCGTAGACGACAGGGTTGCCTGCCGTGGCCAGCGTCCTTACCGTGAAAGGACCCGCGCTGAGAATAGCGGCGTCCACCCAGCGAGCCGCGCGGGCAATGTCGGGGGCATGTGCCGGATCCGTGCTCACGCTCGGAATCGCGGCGAACTCCACGAGTGCGTTCAGAATCCGTTCGCGGCTCGCTTCGAGATACGCCAGCACGCGGGCGTCCGCCATCACTTGCCGCCGTCGATGGACAGCACCTGCCCGGTGATCCAGCCCGCGTAGTCCGAGGCGAAGAACAGCACGCCGTGCGCGATGTCGTCGGGCGTGCCCAGGCGTTTCAGCGCGATGCGATCGACGAGCGCGCGCTGCCCCTCGTCGCCGTACGACTCCCATTGCCGCTCGGTGGTGGGATTGGAGCGAACAAAGCCGGGGGCGATGTTGTTGACCGTGATGCCCCACGGCCCGAGCTCGTGAGCGAGCTGGCGCGTGAGACCGATCTGGGCGGCCTTCGCCGATGCATAGGCCTGGATGCCGGTGAGGCTGATTCCAAGGCCGGCGCCACTCGAGATATTGACGATGCGTCCGCTGCGGCCCGCTTTCATGCCGGGCGCAACGGCCTGGGAACAGTAGAAGGCGCCGGTCACGTTGACGTCGAAGATCGCCTGCCATTGCTCCGGCGTGATCTCTTCGAGCGGCCGGCCCACTTGTCCAAGCACGCCGCCGGCGTTGTTGACCAGCACATCGACGCGGCCCGAGTCCGCCGACGCCTGTGCCACGCAGGCGTCGACGGCAGCGCGATCGCGGACGTCGACACGCACGGCATGACAGCTGCCGCCGGTCGACCGACACAACTGCTCCGTCTCGCGAAGCTCCTCGTCAATGACGTCGCACGCCCACACGACGGCGCCGCGCGCGGCGAACGCGCGGCTGATGGCGCGGCCGAACCCGTGCGCCGCACCGGTCACCACAACGGTCTTGCCGTCGAAAGACACGTTCATGCGGGATCCGTGCGGGCCGCTGTCGTCGCCAACGCCGCGAGGGTCTCCAGCGACTGCGGCCTTTCACCGCGCTCGATCTCGTGGATCAGCTCCACCACGCGCGCCGTGAGCGGCGTGGCAACGCCGGCCTCCGCACCAAGCGTCGCGACGATACCGAGCTGCGCATCCACTTCGGTGGGACGCTTGCGCACGGCGAGATCGCGCCAGATCCCGCTGTGGGTTTTTGCCGATCGTCGATTGTGCGCGACGAGCGCGTCGAGTGAAGCCTCCGCCGCGCCTGCCGGCGCGGTCGACGCGTAGGCGGACGGGTCGAAGCCATCGAACGACTCGGTCCGGACGCCGCGAGCGCTGGCAACGGCCAGAATCTCGCGGGCCAGGTCGATGTAGAGCGGCCGGTATTCGGACAAGGCCAGCGCGTCGGCGATCGATTCGTTGGTGAGCGCCGTCGCAAACAGCATCGCGCCGTACGCTTCCTTGCCCCAGAGGTACCCCCAGATATTCGGCGTGACCAGGGCCGCCGGGTCGAAATCGCTCCACGCTTGCCGGACCGCGGCCACCCGCGGCGTGTTTCGTCCGTCAATCTCTCCAACCACAACGGCGCCGCGGCCGCCGTAATGAATCACTCCGGGCTCGAGGTAATCGGCCCCGAAATTCACGAACGCGCCCATCGTCCGCTCAGCGCCGACGACGTCGGCGATCGCGAGCTCGTTGAGCCCGTTCTGCGCCGACACGACGCAGCCGCCGGCGGTGAGGAACGGCGCGAGCGCGCGGGTGGCGTCAACGGTGTGATGGGCCTTGGTGGCGAGGACAATCGTGTCCCACGCACCGCCAAGCGTCTGCGGCGTGAAGGCCGGCATCCTGGCCGTGAACTCCGCGATCGGTCCCGTGATGCGCAGGCCATCGCGGTTGATGGCGTCCACGTGATCGACGACGACGTCGACCATCGTGACGTCGTGACCCGCCCTGGCGAGGTGAGCGCCGAGCGTTCCGCCGATCGCACCCGCACCCCAGATGAGCAAACGCATGACAGTAAAGTTAGCCCTCCCCCCATGATCCGGTGAGCAGGGCCCGGGTTTCTTCCACGGCGGTCTGCCACAGCGCCTGCATCTCCTCGTCCGGGCGCTGATATCTGCCGCCAAAGTTGCCGTCGCCGATATACGTGCGGAGCGCAACCGGATCGAGCACGCGTACTCTCGCCAGATCCACCATCGGCCGCTGGGTCTCCGGCATGCCGACGCCGGGCAGCCGCGTCCACGGAAAGTTCTCCATCCACGAGCCGTGCGACGCCACGGGATCGATCTCCTGGACCCTGGCCCAGGTGCGCGGCGCGTTCCACCAGTTATGGAACACGACGCGGCAACCGGGGTGCGCGGCGGCCCATTCGAGCGCGAACTGCTGCACGGCGTTGTTGCCGCCGTGTCCGTTGACGATCAGGATGCGGCGAAATCCGCTGTGCGCCATCCCGTCGAGGATGTCGCCGACGAGGCGCAGATGCGTCTCGACCTTGAGGGAGATCGATCCGGGAAACTCGCGAAAGTACGGTGTGACGCCGTACGGCACGACGGGAAACACCGGAATGCCCAGCGGCTCGGCAGCCTCGGCCGCGACGCGCTCCGGGAGGATGCAATCCACCGTGAGGCGCAGATAGGAATGCTGTTCGGTGCTGCCGAGCGGCAGCACGGCACGATCGTCGCGCTCGAGGTACTGCTCCACCTGCATCCAGTTCATGTCCGTGATGCGCACGTCGGTCTCCTGTCGAGGCGCCCCATTCTACCGGGGACGCGAGATGGTGCACGCCCGGAGCGCATTCGGCGGTAGAGTTAACGTTATTTCTTTCCTTCAACGGGGAATTTCATGACCAGCAAATCAGTCCTTTATGCCGCCGCCGTCACGGCGACGCTCGCCCTGGCGGCCGGTTATGGCGAAACGTCCATCGCGCAGGCGCCGACGCCTTCCCCAGCCGCGCCCGCCGCCCGGCAAGGCCGCGGCGGCAACGCCGGCGACAGCGCCGCGCCCGCGCGAAAGCAGGGCGACGGCGCCGGGCCCTTCAAGAAGATGGTGATCCGCGGCGTCACCTTGATCGACGGCACCGGCGGTCCCCCGCTGAGCCCGATGGACATCGTGATCGAAGGCAACCGGATTACGTCGGTGCGCCAGGCCGGCTGGCCCGGGCTGCCGCAACAGGCCAACCGCGAACCACGCGACGCCGACTACGAGATCGACGGCAAGGGCATGTACGCGATGCCCGGCTTCGTGGACGTGCACGTGCACGGCGCCGGAAAGGACAAGGCGCCCGACCTGAGCTACTCCTACAAGCTGTGGCTGGCGCACGGCGTCACCACCGTCCGCGGGGTGTCGCTGTCCTCGGCCACGGTCAGCAGCTCGGAAAAAGATCGCTCGGCGAAGAACGAGATCGTCGCGCCGCGCATCTTCAACTACCAGGTCCTCGGCTCCGGATGGTCGGAGGGACCGGTTCGAACGCCGGAGAAAGCGCGCGAGTGGGTGCGCTGGGCGGCCGCCAATAACATCGACGGCATCAAGTTCTTCAACCGCGGCGACGAGACGCCGGAGATTGATGCCGCGGCAATCGACGAAGCGCACAAGAACAAGATGGGCACCGTCGCCCATCTATCGCAGAACAACGTCGCGATGTTCAACGCGCGGCAGGCCGGCGACGCGCACCTCGACACCGTCACCCACTACTACGGCCACTTCGAGTCGCTGCTCAAGGACAAGACGATCCAGGAGTTCCCGGTCGGCTACGACTACAACAACGAGCAGGATCGCTTCGGCGACATCGCCCGCATCTGGAACCAGACCTACGAGCCAGGATCGAAGGAGTGGGTCGAGTACCTCGAGCACCAGAAGGCGAACCACGTCACCTTCGATCCGACGTTCAACATCTACGCGGCTTCACGCGACCTGATGCGTGCGCGCAATGCCGACTGGCACCAGACCTACACGATGCCGCAGCTGTGGAACTACTTCCAGAGCACGCGCGACAACCACGGCTCGTATTTCTACGACTGGACCACCGAGAACGAGGTCGCGTGGAAGAACTTCTACCAGCGCTACATGCGCCTCATCAACGACTACAAGAACATGGGCGGCCGCACCACCGTGGGGACCGACTCGGGCTTCATCTGGAAAACGTACGGCTTCGCCTACATCGAGGAGCTCGAGTTGATGCGCGAAGCGGGTTTCCTGCCACTCGAGATCATCCGCTCGGCGACGATGTACGGCGCGAGGACCCTCTACGAGCCGAAGGGCGAGACTCCGCAGATCGGGATCGTGCGTCCCGGGATGCTCGCCGATCTCGTGATCGTCCCCGAGAATCCTCTGAGCAACCTGAAGGTGCTCTACGGCACCGGTCACATGCGCCTGAACCCGCAGACCAATCGCCAGGAGAAGGTCGGCGGCGTCAAGTACACGATCAAGGACGGCATCGTCTACGACGCGCAGAAGCTGCTCGCCGAAGTGGCGGCGGCGGTCGCCGCCGAAAAGCGCAAAGGCACGACGTCGACGAGCCAGCCGGCAGACGATTTGGAACACTGGCACTGAGCGACGCGCGCTGTCACACCCAGCGGTGCTGCCTCGTCTTTCCTGAGACGAGGCAGCACGTTCTCAACACGCGAGGGTCAAGCTGGTGTGGCATTACGTCGACGCGGGGGCAGGACCGCCGTTAATCCTCCTGCACGGGATCGGCATGTCGCACGCCGCCTGGAATCCCGTGATGGGTTATCTCTCGCAGACGCGCCGCGTCATCGCGTTCGACATCGCGGGATTCGGATCCACACCTTCCTTGCCTCAAGGAACGCCACCGTCGGTCCCCAATCTCGTTGACGGCCTGGATCGCTCCGTCCGGGCGCTCGGCCTGCAGCTTCCGATCGATATCGCGGGAAATTCACTCGGCGGCTACATGGCGCTCGAAGCGGCGAAGCGAGGGATGGCGCGAAGCGTCGTCGCGATTTCGCCGGCGGGGCTCTGGAAGACGAACCCTCCTCCGCACGTGAAGACATTGTTCGCATGTTTGCGGTCTTCCGCGAAGCATTTCCCGAACGTCTTGAAAACGCTGCTGCGGAATCCGGCCATGCGGGAACTGGCATTCGCCGTGCCGCTCTCGGTGGGAAGCCGGCGCATGACCGCGGACGATGCGACGCGCGTGATCGACGACCTCACGGCGACGGCGGCATTCGAAGAGACATTCGAACAGACGCGCTCTCCGTTTTCAGGGCGCGACATCACGACTCCGGTCACGGTGGCGTTCGGCACGCGTGACTGGGTTCTTCCCGGACCTTCCCGGTGCCGATCGGGGCTGCCGCCGCATGCCAGGTGGATCGACGTCGGAGGCTGGGGGCACGTGCCGATGTGGGCCGATCCGATCGGCGTCTCGCAGCTCATTCTCGAGAGCACGGCGGTATCGCGATAACACCTCCGCGGCTGGAACGTGCGGCCTCACGCTATACTCTTGCGCGCACCGCGCGTGCTTCCAAGGACAGCGTGAATGATCGCCATCGTCTGGCAATTCAACGTGAAGAAGGGACGCGAATCCGAGTTCGAGCAGTTGTACGGTGCCGACGGCGAGTGGACGACGATGAACCGGCACACGCGCTCCTATCTCGGCAGCTCTTTCCTTCGTGATCAGAGCGAAGCGTCCCGTTACCTGGTCATCGAGTACTGGAGCGAGATGCTCGTGGCCGAGCAGCACAAGAGCTATCGCCCTGGTGCGCTCGCCGCGTTCGAAGAGCGGCGGGGTGAGCTCGTCGTATCGACAGAGCCGCTGGGAGTTTTTTCGGCGCTCGATGTTCCCGATCGTTTCGGTCCGACCTGGTCGCGGCGGACGTAGGATAAGGAACCTCGCCGGACGCGCGCGGAAACGCTGGCGCTATCGCACCGACACGCGCTGCTCGTGCAGCAGCTCGCCGGATGCGCTTCTCACTTCCACGCGCCACTCTTCGCCCGCGTCCACGGTCTGCCGGCTGAACGTGCGGTATCCCTCGTTCGCGTTGGCGCGAATCTCGAGCTCCACGGAACGCCGAAGCGCGGTTCCGCGATACCAGCGGTGCACGACCATCGTCGGGCGCGGCGACTTCACGCGCGTGTAGAACGCGAGCTGGCCGGGCGCGACCGAGTCGCCCGCGGGATCGCAGTGCCAGTTGCCGCTCGTCGCCAGCGTCCGGCACAGTTGTGCGGCGACCAGTGAAACGGGCGCGCCGGCGTCGGCCGCACTCGGCTTGGTGGCTCGAGAGTTGTCCTCGCGCGGTGCCGGAGCCGGCGGTTTCGACGGCTCGACAACCGGCGGAGCCGATGGTCGCGGAGCGGACTCTGGAGGCTGCGCTTGCGACGGCGCGACTGGCGGCGGCGCTGTGGGTTCCACGACCGGAGTCGACGCCGGAGTATCACGCGACGATGACCACGGCCGCATGACGAACAGCGCGGCGATCACCAGCACCACAATCGCGATCGCCACCTTCGCGAAAGACGGAGACGGCCGCGGTGGTTCCGGTGACGGTTTCGGTTTCGAGACGGCCGGCGGAAGCGGACGGTGATCGGAAGCCGGCGCCGTGACTGGAGTGGTCGGCTCCGCCGTGCGATCGGTAGCGACAACGGGTGTCTTAGCATCAACAGCGACATCCGCGTGAGCGGGTGCCGGCGGTTCCGGTACCGCTCGATCCGTCTGCGGTGCGGTGACCGCTGGTTTCTCGATGGGTATGCCCTGCGCGCGGCAAAAGTCCTCGAGATTCTGCCGGCTCGCAGCCAGCATCGGATCGTCGGGCGCGAGGGATGCTGAGGCGATCGCCACCGCGCGCCGGTAGAACGTCTCGGCATCGTCGGGCCGCCCTGTTTTCTCGGCGACGATGGCGAGATTGTTCAGCGTGTTGGCCAGGTCCGGATGTTGAGAACCCAGCTCGTCTTCCTGAATGCGCGCGATCGTACGGAGCAGCTCATCGGCCGACGACAGGTCGCCCGCGGCCGCGGCACTCTCTGCCCTGCCTAGCAGGTCTGGAATGGTCTGTAGCTCCGGCATTGCATCTGACGGCGCGGCGGCGCGCCGACGGTCTCATTGTAGACCACGCTTCTTCGCGGCAACCGCGGACGTGCATCAGATACAAGCGTGGAATTCTTGGTCCAGCCTCGAGCCTCTACGGTGCGCGGTAGACCACGACATCCTCGACGATCGTTCTCCCGTTTCCGGCGAGATAGGCGAGCCCTGCTCCCACTATCGACCCGGTCACGATGGCCGGCCAGCAGCCGTTCGGGTGCTCGGTGCAGAAGTTGGGCCCGGTGCCGCCGCCTGACGCCCCAACCATCGTGAGCAGGAAGCCGCCGACGGCGCCTTGTGCCATCTGGGCCTCGGAGCCGCGCGTCCTCTTGCGTCGCACCGCGATCGAAAGGATCTCGTCACGGGACACCCGATCGATCACCTGTCCGAGCTCGGCGATCTTCCGCCCCGAAAACAGAATCCCCGCCGGTCCGACCCACACACCGTACGGCAAAGAAAACCCGCGGCCCCGCTCCGCGGCGAGAAACCACTCGGGACGGTTCTCGGCGAGGTCGCGAAGCGCTCCTCGTACTTCCGGCGGCAGGACGACATGCGTGAGATCCAGAACGGTGATCGTCGACCCATCCGTATGAATCACGTGACGGCGATCCCGGACGCTGCTCAATTGAACGGGTGAGCTTTTTTCGACGAGGACGATGGCAGATCCCGGTTTGAGCTTGCGTACGCGCGCCCAGTCAGAGTCGGCGGACGGCTTCTGCTGAATCCCGGCAAGCCGTGCGGCCTCACGGATGGTGCTGTCACGAAGGGGGCTTGCCGCCGTGGGGATCGTGACGCCCATCGCAACGACAAACGCGGCAGTGAACTTCATGGTTTCTCCTCGATGCGCGGTATTGCCCGCTGTCGCGTAATGTGAAAAGCGCGAGCCGAGTGGTTCACAGAACAACGCAGGAGTCTCGAGCCAGGCGCAACCTGAAGGCAGGCTAAAATGCTCTCGTGAAAGGAGAGTCATCGGAATGAACGTCAGACAGATGATGCTGTTCGCGAGCGCTGCGATGCTGGCCGCCTCGGCGGGCCTCTCGGCTCAGCATTGGGGGCGCCCCTCGTCTCCGCGCGACGGCGTCTGCTTCTACAAGGACCCGGATTTTCGCGGCGACTACTTCTGTGCGACGTCCGGCGAGAGCGTCGGGTCGCTCGGCAAGGACATGAACGATGAAATTTCGTCGATGAGACTTTTCGGCGACGCGGAGGTGACGGTCTTCCAGGACGTTCGATTCGCGGGTCGATCGGCGCGATTCGATCGCGAGATCCGGGACATGAAACACGCCGGCTGGGACGACAAGATCTCGTCGTTCCGGGTCCGCTCGGTGCGCGGCAACGGCAACGGCTACGGCGCGCCGTCGATGACGCCGGCCAAGGCGCAGGAGATCGTGCGGCGCGCCTATCTCAGCGTGCTCAAGCGTGAGCCCGATTCGGGGAGCGCGGGCTTCGTCGAGAAGGTGCTGCGTGAAGGGTGGATGCAGCCTGACGTCGAGCGCGAGCTGCGCAAGAGCGACGAGTACCGCAACAAACGGCGGTAGTTCTCCGAACGACTGACGCGGTCCGCCGGAGTGCGGTCCGCGTCAACCGCGTTTGACCCTGTCTGCACACCGCGCTACCATTGGGGTTCGGCTATCCCTCCCGTGTGGGCCAGTAGCGCAGTTGGGAGCGCGCATGAATGGCATTCATGAGGTCACCGGTTCGATCCCGGTCTGGTCCACCATCTCCTTCGCTTCGCTCAGTCGATAGTGTCCCGACCGTGCTCAGTGGCGCGGCGGCCGCTTCGCG
>Ga0070665_100007140_pt1 | contig 11358 bp, 17 predicted proteins | sample KBSS13metaG_FD_65862 | JGI IMG/M metagenome (GOLD analysis project Ga0070665, IMG submission 65862) | Switchgrass rhizosphere microbial communities from Kellogg Biological Station, Michigan, USA - KBS S1-3 metaG | ecosystem: Host-associated > Plants > Roots > Rhizosphere > Soil ...
GTACTACGCGCGCGCTCGAAATTCCAACCCCGCGGCCGCTTGCGCATGACGCAGCGAACCAGCCAGGCATTCATCGAATGCTGCATGCTCGGTGAACAAGTTCATAAGGTCCGCGAGGCCGGTGAATCGGCGCACAAATGTCGCCGTGATCTGGATATAGCGCGATCCGGTGAGCATGTTGATCCGCTTGAAGGAGCCACGATGCGCGCGCATCCAGAGCGCCCATTTGGCGCTGACGTCGATTGATGCTCCGCGGACAGCGCGGGCGTCGATGAACAGCTCGATAGTGTTGAAACAGGCCAGATCCTTCTGCAGCTCGCGCATCGCCAGATCACCGAACTCGCCTATGTCGGACCCGACTAGCACGACCACTGCGACCCCGGGGGCCGGGCGAGTGATCGCGAGATTGCAATGGATTCCTTCGTACTCGATTGAAGCCAGAGGCTCGTAACCCATCATCGCGACTCCCACCGCATCCACCTCGCTAACGGAAAGATCAAGGCCAGGCCACAGGATGATGCGACATGCAAGGATCGCACGGCCAGCCAGCTCGGCTCGAGTTCAACCGGCAGCGGGGGCCGGAACCCGGCCGACCGTCTAAAGATGGATTGGCAGTATCTTTGTCACCAGTCGACACCAGCTAGATCGCAAACTACTGAAAACACGGGGAAAATTTATCCCCCGGATTTCCCACCAGATTTGCCACCAACAATCCCTCGCGGTGGACACGCTACTTCAATACACGGCCTCACGATTTGCCCTGAAACTGTACCGGTTTCCGGCCCTTTCCGGGGTGCGGCCACTAACGCCACACCTGTGTCCCTCCCCTTTAGTTCTCCCAAGCTGGGGGCAACCGACGCAGATGTTGCCTGAGAACGTCGGTGAAGTCTTCAACCGAGCGCATCGGGCAGTCAATGCCCCGAGGACGTCATGATGCCAATCCCAGACACCCGGGTCTGGCGCGATCGAGCCCGGAACTCCTCAGTTCTATAATGCCCGCCGACGTCGATTGTTCTCGGTTGCCTTGGGATGTCTCATCTTTCGCCCTCGTCTCGAAGCGATCGGAGGTCCAATCGACTTCAAATATGACACATGTGCACCCTTGCCATGCTCACGGGCAACGTCGACGGGAAGTCGACTTCGGTGATCAGCCACCGTTGGATCGGCACCTGCTTCGATGAGAGCTTTTATCGTTTCAAGGTTTCCATGGCTCGCTGCCCAGTGCAGTGGTGTGTAACCGTTCGACTCCGCAATGTTGCAGTCGGCCCCGACACTGAGGAGATAGCGCACGACCTCGGCATGTCCCCATGCTGCTGCGCCAAACAGCGGGGTCTCGCCAATGGAGTCCCGCCAATTCACGTCCGCGCCACCCTCGACCAAATGGGTGACTTGATCGAGGTCACCACGCCACGCCGCCTCGTGGAGTCGCGATTCGGCGCAACCATCATTAGCGGTAAGAAATCCATTATTCAAGGGTAAACAACCTGGTACCGAGACAATGCCGGAGCGTCATTGTTGCCCCCTGAGACGTTAGGGAGCCTCACCGGCCGATTGCCGTTATGGCAGATGAATTCGAGGACCTCCGTTCACAAACCGTCCCCAGTAGTTGCGTAGCGCCCTCGAAACACGCTTGGAGTCTTCTGTGCTGAGCGTAACCAAGCGGGGCAGCGCCTCAACGAAACAGGCAACCGCCTGATGCTGATCATCCGTCAGGAATGTGTAACGCCGTTCGGGACCGATAGCCACCGGATACAATGTGGAAACAGTCCCGATAACACGCATGGAGGCGGGGTCATAGTTCGACAGGAGGCTTAGCAGCAGCGCAGGCAAGTAGTAACGAAGCCCCTCATTGTCCAGGTGCGCGACACAATCACGCTCCAGTTCGCTGAAAGAAACATCCGCCCAGGAGTTGGTGACCTCTCCCCGAGGGAGTGCCTTGTACTGCGCATCAGTTACACCTTCGCCGTAGCGATCTGCGACCTGCGCCTGCCTGAGGCTCATACCTTTGCCCAGAGTCACGCCAGTGAATGCTGCGCGGATTTGTGCCTCGACGGTGGCACGGTCAGGGTGAAGCGCTTCCATGATAGTTAGCTCGTCCGAGATGTTTCCAGCGTCCGCTGCGTCGCCACCGTGTCTTTACCTGTAATCATCCCTAGCAATATAACCCAGCCCGACATCTCCTTGGTGAGCGGCTGAGGAAGACCGACCGACCAAGAATCGACCCGTTCTGCATTGACCGTAACCAAACCAAGACCGGCGACGACCGTAGGCTTACGCTCTGTCCTCGAGCGTTCGCGGTTTCCAAGCGGCAACTCGCGTTGCGAGCCCGGCAATGCGCACTGAACACCAGCAGCTGCGGCCGCAGCGGCCGCTGGACGACATCGAGATTTCGCGCGCGCAAAACGCCGCAATGGTTCGTTTGGAAATTCGATTTTCCGCGAAGACTGGATGACCTTCCGGATATGTGGACATGGTTCTAGCCGGCCGAGTACGGCTTTCCGTTCCCCGCGCGAACTGAAGAGCGGAACACGAGGCAGGAGTCGAACCTGCGTGCTTTGGGTTCAAAACCCAACGGGGATACCGGCAACCCACGGCTCATGTGTTAGATCAGGCGGCAGGAATCGGACCTGCGTGGGCTGCGTTCTGCAGCGCTGCTGGGATGCCAGCAACCCACACCTGAATAAATCGGCGGGCCGACAAAGAGTCGGTCGTGCCATAATTTGGCGGCCAGTTAGCGGAGTCGAACCCTACTGCGCAAGATTTGGAGGCTTGCCTGCTCCCGGAGCCCCGGCCGTGGTAACCAAGAATATTGAAAGGCGTCGCCTCTATAGGCGACGCTGGTACAGGAAAAACGCCGAGCGTCAAAAAGCCCGGCAAGCTGTACGCCGCGTCGAACTGCACGCATGGCTTCGTCAGTATCGCTCATCACAGTCGTGCCAGGACTGTGGCATGGATTTTCGCGATAGGCCAGAGTGCTGCGATTTCCATCATTTGGATCCTTCTGAGAAGGAAATCAGCATTTGCGGCGCCACACAGAACAGTATTGCTGCGGCAAAGCGTGAGATCGCGAAGTGCATCCCGTTGTGCGCGAACTGCCATCGAACAAGACACGCAAAGTGGTGCCCCGAGAAGTGCTCGCACCTTCGTCTCTCCCGCTTCAGGGGAGCGCTTGGACTGTCTCAGCTATCGAGGCGTGGAATGGTGCCGCGACCGCGATTCGAACGCGGAAGTCCAAGCGTTCTCAACACTTGAGGTATGCCAATTCCCGTCATCGCGGCATATGTTTGGTGCCTGTCCTCGGATTCGAACCGAGATAAACGACTATTTTGAGGAGTCGATGTCTGCCTATTGCATCAGACAGGCACGATGGTGCGCGCCGAGGGATTCGAACCCCCACTGGAGCGGGACTTAAATCCGCCGCCTCTGCCGTTGGGCTACGCGCGCGAAAGCTACCGGTCCGGTCGGCCGGGGCATGTTGGAGCGGACATCAGGAGTCGAGCCCGACAGCGGCGTCGTTGGCAACGATACCTCACACCATGTGCATCCGCGTATGTTGGTGCATGCCGCTGGAATCGAACCAGCTACCTTCGGCTTATCGGGCCGGTGCTCATCCTCATGAGCTTCGCATGCGAACGTTGGTCAGGGAGGCAGGATTTTAACCTGCGGTCTCGTGCGCCCGAGGCACGCGCTCTAGGCCAGACTGAGCTACACGTTGAAAATGGTCTAGGTGGAGGGACTCGAACCCCCGATATCCTGCTCCCAAAGCAGGCGCCATAGCCACTAGGCAACACCCAGATTTCTGGACACGCGGACTGGACTTGCGCCAGCCTCCACCGGATTGCAACCGGGTACCTGACTATCTCGGTCACCGCGTGAAATCCGCTCAGGGGTGGCCGGCGAGATTTGAACTCGCGCATAGGGGATTCACAGTCCCCGGCCTTTGACCGCTTGGCTACGGCCACACCTCAACAGACTTTAGGAAATGGTACCGCTGGTCAGATTCGAACTGACACTACACTCCTTCTGAGGGAGGCACCTGCAGCCAATTGGGCTACGGCGGCATGGAAATGGCGAAGGTGCCGGGACTTGAACCCGGTAGTCGCGGTGTGAAAGGCCGCGCTCTCGAGCCGCTTTGAATTCACCTTCATGTTTGGCGATCGCGGTGGAACCTGCCTCCACTAGGCCGGTGTTGAGAGCACCGGTGCGCGAGCTGCTTTGCATTCGCGATCAATTCTTGCCGGTTACGTCTCCGGCGTCGGCGTGTGTCAACCGTGCATATAATGGACCTCCGCGGACTCGAACCGCGCTGGCAGTCTCCTTGCAAGGGAAACCCGGGTGCCCTGCCCGAAGCCCAAAATTGTTACCAGAAATACACAAACGGCCTGCGATAGTCCGGCCAGCTCAGGCTGTCAGAATCAACGCCGTGAGCCACATGATGCAGCAGACGCGCCTGCTCGCGGCGTGTCGGCCGAGTCATCATGCGATTGACCCAGGCGCTCGGCGCTTCGTGCATATACCATGCGCCGTTAATTCGCCACGGCTTCTCGACTTCGCGACATCCCCACCAGAAGCCCGAGCCCCAGTGTCCAAGATAGCCGCGCGTGACGCCAATGTAATCCCAGTGATACCGCAGGCGGCGCGCTTTCTTGTGGGCCGCGCGATAGCGGCGTTCAGAACGATCCATAGGATAACCCCTCTGTTAGGTACCTATGTCATGGTGGTCTCCTTTGTCATGCTCGGATTGGTAGCCCCTGAGAGAATCGAACTCTCACCGACCGCTTAAGAGGCGGATGCTCGACCTTCGAGCTAAGAGGCTGATATTGGTGCGTCATCAAGGAATCGAACCTTGCGGGCCGAAGCGCCCGGGTTACAGCCGGACCTACCTCCATCGTAGTCTAACGACGCATGTTTGGTGCCCAGTGCAGATTGGGTGCCTGCGACATTCGGTTTGTAGGACCGACGCTCTTCACGTCTGAGCTAACCGGGCATTGATTGGCGACCACTAGCGGTAACGATCCGCTCTCACCAGGTAGACAGCCTGGCTGCGACACCTGTCGCATCAGTGGCCAAATTGGCTGCCGACCTGCGGCTCGAACGCAGCGCGTCCGGATTAACGGTCCGGTTCCCACACCCGGTGGGACTGTCGGCAAAAAGTAAGTTGGAGCGGAGTGCAGGAATCGAACCCGCCTCATCTGCTTTGAAGACTTCAGGCCCAAAACACTAGACCAACCCCGCTCAAATCGAGGGCTTTGTGTGTCGCTTTACGGCTCCCCGTCTCCATGCGACGGATCGTAGCGTGCGCCGGACTTTGGGCGGGGGTTTTCGGGTGGTCTCAAGAGCGGGACTCTTGCTCTCGTTACCTGTCTGCCCCCGGCCTTGCGCCGGAGGCAAGGCCAATCAGAACTCGATGGTGTTGACTTCGGGTAAAAATTGCCCGAGCAACGTATGCGACCACAACGGGCTATCGCAGCCCGTCGCGGCACACGTATCGAGTGATTTTCTGATTGCAGTAATCATGGCGGCGCGATTGTTACGCGGCCCCGATTCAGAAGTCAAGCGCTGTTTCAACAATTCACGCGGGACATAACACTTGGCGCGATAAGAAACGTTGGTAGATCCGACACTTCGCGCCCGCGCCAGTCGTGCCGTAATTGTCGAATTGGGTCAACAACTTACCAAGGCTCGGATCGGTGTCGTTCTGATCAGTCGACGAGAGCTCGCGTCGCTTGCCTTGAATTCGATAGTTACGAGATTTCCCGGGCGCCATACTTTAAACCGATGCGGCGTACTTCCACCGCTTCGGCGTCGATCCGAGTCCGGTATGACCGAGGGAGCATCGCGCGGGCACTCGCGTGCGAAAAGGGACGTCAAGACCCTCGCGGCTCGACTGACGTATCCAGTGCCTCGCCAATGACGCGCGAAGCAAACATCCGTACGCCTTGTGCATCAGTACAGCCGTCGAGTCGACGGCCACCAACCAGGCTGGCAAGACGAGACCTACCTAAGCGAGTCAATTGAGATACTCCTCCGTCTACTCGACGACCGAGAAACAACGGTGCTTCAGGCAGCTGCGATTGCTTGCGGCCACCGCAAAAGTCCGCTATCCGTTGCTCGACTCGTTGAACTCGCGGCGCATCCCAGTAATGAGGTTCGATACGGCGCGAGTTACGGTCTCGCTGGAGAAGATGAGCCCGCCGCCGTTGCCGCCCTCGTACTCTTGTCGAAAGATCAAGATCGCGATGTTCGAGATTGGGCGACCTTTGCACTGGGATCACAGACAGACCTTGATACTTCCGAACTGCGGGAAGCTCTGCGCACAAGGCTCTCCGACCACGATCCGGAGGTAAAGGGCGAAGCCCTGGTCGGTCTGAGTCGCCGGCACGACGAAATCTCAAGAACGCGGTTCTTGACGAGTTGAGCGGAGAATTCCATGGCGACTGGGCTTTCGAGGCCGCCGAAGCCATCGCTGACCCTGATTTCATCCCTGCTCTGGTAGGTATGCGTGCCCGAATGAGCGCCGACTTGCCGGAGCGGTTCTTCGTTCGACTCGACGTGGCGCTGATGGCATGTCAACGGAAGCGGGCATCAGGCAAGGACTATGGTCAGTGATGACCTGATCGCTCGCCCAACTTCCCACAATTCTTGTAAAGAATGTACGCGGCGATTCGCATATCAGAATCAAACTTGACGTAGTTCTTCGGCGGGAAGCCCTGAATGGCAGTGCTGATCCGGTCCACGAAGGACTTCTGATCCTTCCACTTCGTAAAAAACCTTTGGCCGACCAACGGAGGAGTCACCCCGCCATTGTCGTCGAGCGTCTTAATGTAGTTGTCGTTCAGGATACGGACATCAGGCGTTTCATTCTCAGATTCGCCCGGGACCCTTCCTTTCAAATTGTATAGATGACAGAGTCCGCAGCTGGAATTGTATTCTTGCTTACCCTGCTCAGCTTGGGACTGCGTGAACGAATTCGCTTTACAGAGGTCGCCCGCGTAGACCGGACCGACGGTAAACAATAACGCAAGCGCGCTAACTACGTGATTCACTCGCCCGCTCCCTGATCTGCCCCTGAGAGTTCGATTGATCGCTTCTCACGTCGCAAAGTGGACTTGTAGTCCTTTACCAACTCAAAGGCAATGCCGAACACGGATGGACACCCGCTGGGCGGACGGATCAGGGATCCTGCGACCGAGCCCCACGCACCGACCACTCGAGTCGCCCAACTTGCGGCGTACTCCTACCACTCCGGCGCCAATCCCGATTTGCGGAAGCGTTCCCAGACGCGGGAATTGTCTCCGCACTGCGGAGACAGTTGTCGTGGAGTCATTTCAAACAGCTTATCTATATCACTGACGAACTGAAGCGGGATTTCTATGCCGAGATGTGCCGCGTCAAAGGATCGTCAACACGCGTGCTCGCGCAAAAGGTGTGCGGAATGCTGTATGAGCGCATCACACTTGCGAAGAAACCGGAGGAAGTTATCCGTGAGGAACTGGCCGCACTTCGGGAAAAGGGTGATGTATCACCAACCCTGGTTTTTCAAGACGCTTATATGCTCGATTTTCTGCAACTCGCTGACACTTACAGGAAAAGGATCTCGAGTCCGCCATGCTCCGTGAGATCGAGCGTTTCGTCCTGAACTCGGGTCAGGCTTAGAGCGTCAAAAACGAATCACTCTCGACGGCGACGATTACTACATCGACCTGTTATTCTTTCACCGTCGAATGCGTCGGCTCGTCGCGATCGAACTCAAGATCGGCGATTTCAAGCCAGCCGATTCCGGCCAGATGGAACTCTATCTGCGTTGGCTCGGTAAGCACGAACGACAAGCTGCGGAGGAGTCCCCGCTAGGTATAACCCTCTGCGCCGGCAAGAAGCGCGAGACCGTCGAGTACCTCGACCTGGATGTACGCAGCATTCATGTCGCAGAGTATCTAACCGTGCTTCCTCAATGCGAGATACTTCAAGAGTGCCTACGGCAAGCAAATAGAGGCGGCGCGGAGCCGGCTTGCGCTCGGACCCAACTCCTTGCTGGAGAATAACATTTCCACCGGCTGATAACGTCTGCTGAGGGGCACCATGACCGCGATGATGCACGAGACCGAAGGCGATCGCCTGGAGGAGGCTAAGCAGTGGCTGCTTTGTAAGGCTCCCGAGGGCGACCCCATTTGGTCAAACGGGATGATTGGTTGCGGGCCGACCCGCGCAACCGAGCGGCCTACACCGAAATGCAGACGTTCATTGATCGGTATGACCATCTGTGCGAGGCATCTGTGCGAGGCATCTGTTCGAGGGCTTTCCCGCCCTATGACGCCCGAGCCGTCCCTGCTCTACCTTCGATTCCGAGGCAACGCCAATCACGATGGCACCTGCGCGATCTGCCAACAAATCGCCCCGGCCTATCAGTCGGTGAACGTCAGGGTCATCAACCTAGCGTATGTGGGGCGGCGTCGCCGGATGGCGCACGCGAGCTGTCTCGGCGGCACGATCACGGCCCGCCCCGCCGGTCGCGGCGGGTGGCGTGGACCGAAGTATTTCTCCGTCGAGGCGGCTCAAGTGACGCGGCTCACGCCCCATGACAGCGCGGATCTCAAGGCCGCGCACGCCATCGATCCTCTCAACATCCTCATCCGACAATCGGCTTTGCAGCCGCATTACTTTTTCGTGCCCGAACCTCACCTGATCCGCTGCCGGATGCCCGAGTGCGGCCGACCCCGCGCGCACCCTATCCACATCAAACAAGGTGGGTCCTCGAGATGAGACACGGCTTACACTCCACGGTTGGAGCACGTTGTTCTAGACTCGCACGGCATCTCAATTTGCAAGACCACATCGCCGCGCGCCTGGGCGGCGCGCACCTCACCGTGCGTCGGCCATCCCAACATCACGCGCCAGACTTGGGCCGCATCCTTGAAATCACTGTCAGCGCAGATACGCTCGTTCGCGCCAAAGTAGCACCAGACCTTCATTCCCAGAAAACTCCCCTCAGCTAACCCGCCCCAGAATCACTTCCACGTTGCTCACATAGAGCAGCCGCTCCCACCACTTCGGCGCTACGTTCGCCAGCCAGTTGACCGGCGCCATAGGCCCTTCCTTGTGGCCGATATAGATCCGATTGCTCACGACCTTCAGGTTTTGTGTCGCATCATGCGCCTCCGGGTACACATGGAAGGTGTGCCAACTGTAAAATGAACGGTGCGTCAGACAGTAGGCCGAGGGGTTCTTGAAGTGCGGCACCCAGATTTGCAGCTTCCCGCCCACCTTCAGCACCTTGGCGGCCTCCAGAAAGTGTTGGTTGTCCGGCATGTGCTCGAACCCATCCTTGATCAGGATGTAATCAACCGTTTCCGGCATAACCCAATCCCATGGCTTGCTTAAATCCGCGACGACGTTATGACCGAAGTCGATGGCATCGACGTTGATCCAATCCGGATAATGATCGTGCGGCCCGCAGCAAAGATGTACGCGCACCAGCGGTTCCATTTAGCTCTCCTGATTATGTTTTGTTCTGGAGACCTCAACACCGCAGTCTAAATCGATTTCCAGCCTGCCCCCAACTTCCGCCTCATTTAATGGGGGCCAGGGTCGAACCGCGCGTCTCTCCAACGGAGACAAACCCAGGAACGAGCGATTCCTGGATGCTCTAGTCGAAGAGCTGCGAACGATGTCCGACACCGACGCGCTTGAGGGCGAAAATGCTGAAGGGCTCGTCAAGCTTGGCGAGCGCCTGCTAAAGCAGGCCCGAGGGGAGGCTGGAAAGCTGCGCATGGCGGATGCGAAGCGCAAGCTTTCCGCCGTGTCGGAGCACCAAACGGGCGCCGCACCTCCTTCGGTAGCAGAAGCCAGGAAATACTTGGAGTCTCACCCAGAACTCACACTTGCCGCACGCAACCTGAATGAGTTTGCACGCGCTCGCCCGCCGCGGGCGCGGCGGCTTCTATCGCGGCCTGGCCGAACGCCGCCAGCATGGCGTCGAGCCGGGCTTGGTAAGCGACCCAGCGCTCCCCGCTTTGGTCATTCCAATCGGCGACCTGATGGGCGCACCCGCCAGCGCTCCAGGAGTTAAGCGTCCATTATTCTTTTCACCGTGGCCCTTTGCATTGATCGCGGCGTCAGACGATTTGAAAAGGCCACCATCTTGTTCGCCAGGCCCGCGACCACCATCGCCCTTCCTTTTGAGAGCGCCGCGATACCGCTCGCGGCGACCGGACGAGGCTTCCCGGTGAGGAGGCGCAGCAAGGCCGACGTGGTTGCACCGGCTGCCTCATCGAAGCCCGTCGCGGTGTGCCCCGGGCAGAGAGTAGTAACAACCACACCATGCGGGCGGAGTTCGTCGTGCAGGGCCTCGCCAAGGGCGAGTACATATGCCTTGGTCGCCGCATAGGCCGCGTAGCTGGGAACGGCTTGGAAGGCCATGAGGCTGGCGACGAGAAGTAAATGTCCAGATCGCCGCCTGGCCATATCGCGCCCGAAGAGATAGGTCAGCTCTGTGAGCGTTGTGATGTTGAGTTGGATCATGTTCGCGGTGCGCTCGATCGGCGTTTCCAACAAGTCGCCGTGCAAGCCGTATCCAGCATTGTTCAACAAGATGTCGACGGTCACCGACCTCGCCTCGAGACTGCATTTCAAGCGGCTGGCCGCGCCCGGCGAGGCAAGATCGGTCGCCTCGACCAGCACATCCACCCCGTATTTGCGGCGCAGATCGGAGGCAAGCTTTTCCATCGACTCCTGCCGTCGGGCCGCCAACACGAGATTGACTTTCTGCGCAGCCAGTAGATCTGCGAATTCAAGGCCGAGGCCACTCGACGCCCCGGTGATCAGAGCCCATTTTCCGGCGAAGCTGTTAATGGGTTCGTGCTCTCAAACCAGCATCGACTGCTGGGCGAAGATCCCCGCCATCGCGCCCTGCGATGATGCCTGGGTGACCGAGGGCAAGAAGGGAGTCGTGAGGTCGCCGGCGGCGTAGATGCCGGGCATGCTGGTTTGGCGGCGCTCGTCGACCTTGAGGACGATGCCGGTGGGCGTATCGACCGTGGCGAGGCTCAGTGATTCATGCAGGCTTGCGGACGGCTTGTTGCGCGGATGGGCGAACAGGATGTCGACCGCGATGTTGCGGCGGGTATCGAGATTGACAGTGGTGATATGGCCCTTGCGATGGGCGATCTCGACGATCCGGCCATCGACGACAGGTATCTTGCGGCGCGCCAGATCGGCCTGGATATCGGGCGGAAGGTCATGACCATCGGCGAAGACAGTCAACTTGTCAGTCCAATCGTGGAACAGCCTGACAGACTGGTGCGACTGCGGGCCGGACCAGACGAGGCCCCAATGCTGGCCGGCGACTTCAAAGCCATCGCA
>Ga0070665_100007142_pt1 | contig 11357 bp, 6 predicted proteins | sample KBSS13metaG_FD_65862 | JGI IMG/M metagenome (GOLD analysis project Ga0070665, IMG submission 65862) | Switchgrass rhizosphere microbial communities from Kellogg Biological Station, Michigan, USA - KBS S1-3 metaG | ecosystem: Host-associated > Plants > Roots > Rhizosphere > Soil ...
CGCCGCCCATCATTCAATCCGAGGGAGCGTCCCCGGCTGATTCATGCATGCGACTTCCGCTGCTGACGCGGCTAGCTGGCGCCACCAGCCCACCGATGCATCAGTCGATTCACGACGTCGCGAAAGTCATCCGCGAACGCGTTACGGAGTGGAGCACGATTCTTTTTGCCGAGCACATCACCAACGGCCGGCAGCGATGGCGCTTCCGCATCGGAAGCGCCAACTGCACAAAACGATGCTTCACTGAGGCGGGAGCATCCTGCCGCAAGCCACAGCGCCGTGGTAACTTTCGCCATCATTTGGACGGGCTAGCTTCAATGCGGCCGTAATACGCCAAGGATCACGCGACTCTCGTGTTGAGGATGCCGCACGTACATCCGGTGCTTCAATGAGACAACGCCGACCGGCTGCTGAAACTTCAATTCGCCGCGATACGCGCTTCATTTGCACGTAGATCAATGAGGAAGCGGCATGACGCCGCGGATCACGCAACATTCCAAGCCGCGATGGCAGCAAAGGCGTCTGGCTTCGACGAGGCCGTGACCCAACGCCACGGATCACTTAGTTGTCGATCTGGCAGGTCAACGCCGCGGCCGCGCTTCAATGAAGCCACGGCACCAAGCCGTGGATCACCTCGGAGAGGCAGCAAGCAGCGCGCTCGACAAGGCCCTTCGATAGGGCCGTGGAGACAACCCACGGATCACATGGATAACTACGGCCAGCACGAGCCAGTTGTAACCCTGCTTCGATGAGGCCGTGACATGACGCCCGGGTTGCGATGTCCCTTGTCTTCGATGACGTCGACCTTATGGGGCTTATGAGGCCGCAGCGGTATATGCGGAGTAAGCCCTGACGGCTGCGATCACACAAAATGCTGACATGCTTGAATGAAGCCGGGACGTCGCGGCCCGGATTATGATGAAGGTTTCGAAATCCTCGAAGAGCATGTCGATGCTTCAATGCGGCCGGGCGTCTTGCGGACCACGCGAGACTTCGCGAATGAGGGGCCTAATACCTGGCGGCTTCAATGAGGCCGCGGATTTTCACCGCGAAACACCGGTCCGCGCGTTGCGGGCTCCGCGGCCGATGCGCAGCTTCAACAGTGCCACGGCACCTCGCCGTTGAATACTCGAGACCGATCGGTAGATGCATTCCTCGACCAACTTCGCTGTGGATCGCGACCTCACCGCCGATCACGATCACGAGCGACGCCAAGAAGATGCAGCAGATCAACCTTCAATGCGGCGGCGGCGCTTCGTCGCGGTTCACACAGTCAATTGGACGGGGAAGTCTTTGCGCATGCTAAAACGAGGCCGCCGCATATCGTTGCGGACCACGCCAAGCGCCTCCTTGCACTCCATCGCCTCTCCCGCGCTTCAATGAAGCCGCAGCGTCACGCCACGGATCACACGTGCCCGACGGCACTGAAACACAGCCGTGCTCCAATGCGGCCGCGCCATCAACCTGCGGGTCGCGTGGCAGAACGTGAACTTGATCGCCGCCCCCGACTGGCTTCGATGAGGCCGCGGCCCCTGCTTTGATGAACCGATGACATCATACCGAGTATCATCACGCTGAGTCGGACGCAGCCGCTCGTCAATTGGCTGCTTCAAAGCGACCGCCGGATCGTGCTACGGATCGCAACGGTATCGCCGATGGCAGCCGAGGGTAGCCCGCACCTTCAATGAGGGCACGGTCAGGCCGCGGATTACTGCCGACAAGCTAGGAGAGAGAGAGAGGCCGTGAGCTCGTCACGGATCATCGTGTCAGCTTGAACGACCGATGTAACGCTTCCCACGCCACGGGACCCGCCATGGATCACTGGACGTATGGCACGACGCTCAAGGATCTGCGCGTCCTTCAAATAAGGCGCGGCGCTTCGCCGCGAATCACCTCGCAGCCGCCGGCTCCATACATGAGCGCGTAAACGCTTCAATGGGGCCGCGGCATCTCGCCGCGGATAGCGGGTCTCGTAACTGGCTTCGAAGCGCTCGGCCGCCTCAATAAGGCCACGGCTTTTCGCTACGGAGGGTTCGGTGCTGGTCTGTTGGGCCGGCGTTTCGAGGAGGGTGCGGCGTCGCGCCGCGCTGATGATCACGTCCCGGACCGACGCCCGCGCTCGGTCACAATGGAAGTTCCGTCTGGTTGCCATCCACCAAAGGGTCGCACACTCTTCAATGAGGTCGCGGCACTTGCTCTGAACTGGTTCGCACAGTCCATCATAGAATGCCGCGGCGAGCGTGTCACACCGCGGATCACATGAGCCCGACAGGTACGTGACATGGAACTATCGCGAGCTTCAATCAAGCCACAGCATTTCGCCCGCGGAATACTGCTTGTCGCCGGCGCGCCCCACACGAAAGGTCGTGCCGTGTTCGCCCCAAGGCACCTCGAGCCAGATCATATTGTGAGGCCGCCTCCTCTCCTTCGCAGAACGATTGCTTCAAACGAAGCGTGTCAACCCGCACGGATTACGTCCGGCACGACCACAGCGCCGGCGACGATGTCGTCACGGCTTCAATGAAGCCGTAGCACTGCGCCGCGAATGCCGGCAGATTGACCGACGCATTCAATTTTCAGAGCGCTTACGAGCTTCAATGAGGCCGTGGCATTCCCATGGATCGCTCGAGCCGAGCGTGCAGATCTTGGTCGAAACCGGAATGCTTCAACGAGGCCATAGCGTCATGCCCCGGATCACGTGGAGATTGCGGAAATCGTTTGTCAGCGTGCCGTTCCTTCAATGAGGCCGTGGGCATCACGCCACGGATCACCGGGTAGAGCCACGTGGAAATGCTGGGCTCATCACGCTTCAATGAGGCCGTGGAATCGAGCCAAGCATAACCCGACTCGCCATATGCGCCTCTTCTATGAGGCCGCGGCGTCACGCCACGGATCACGACGAAGGCTAAGGCGGCATGGTGGCCATGAAGTAGCTTCAACGAGGCCGCACTACTACTGCGGTGCAGCTCGTCGGGTCATGCGATACATGCAAGGCGTCCAAGCCTTTAACCTTTAATGAGGCCGCAGCGTCGTGCCGCAGATCACCGCGTCGGAGCCCAGCGGTCTGGATTCGTTTTCGAGCCGCTTCAATGAGGCTGTGGCACCACGCCACGGATCACAGCGTCCCACCGGAATAGCCGAAGAAGTCGAAGAAGCTTCAATGAGGCCGCGGCATCACGCCACGGATCACAGTCGGCTCGACGATCAAGTACACGCGCGTTGCTCGGCTTCAAATGAGACCGTGGCGTCACGTCACGGATCACCAGCGACTCCGAAGATGATCGTGTTGTCGACGTCGTCGCTTCAATGAGGCGTGGAATCGAGCCAAGCATAACCGGTCTATCGCCCGCGGCTGTTCATCGTCGAAGCCGGGCTTGAATGGAATTTGGGGAGTGTCGCGCGCGGATCACGCAGGAACTCCCCCGGTTCGCGGATGTTTCTCCTCCTTCAATAAGGCCGGGGCACTTCGCCGCGGGTCACGTCGCGCGGCCGGACGGCGAGCCTCGAAGCGAACTGACTCGATGGGACTGCGGCGTCTCACCCGCGGATCACCTCAGCCACGTGACCGAGCCGCTTCTCCACCATCAAACTTCAATGAGGCCGCTGCAACACGCCACCGATCACCATGCCACGCAGCTAGTGCCCGTCGTCGGCGACTGGCTTCAATGAGGCCACGGTCGGGCCGTGGATCACCCGCCGACAAGCTATGCGCGCGAGACGCCATGGTTGCTTCAATTTGGCCGTGGCATCACGGCACGGATCACGAGGCGGTTAAAGCTGGTTCCGCTTCAATGAGGCCGTGGCAGCACGCCGCAGATCACAGCTGCCGATGCGAGAAGTGCCGGCGAACGTGGCCATACTTCAATGAGGCCGCAGCTTCTCAGCTGCGGATCGTAGGGTGCTGCGTGCCGGAGCTGCGAACAACGACATGCTTCAATGGGCTACGGGCTTCGCGATACTTTGAAGGCGCCAGAATAGTCCTGGCACCGCTTCAGTGAAGTCGATCCTCGTATTACGTGGCGTCAGACCAGGGGTCGTTCACTACACGCTCTCGCTCCACCGGGATTGTCTGGGAGCTCTGATGGGCCGCGGCCTAGCCGCGGATCAGGTTGCGTAACCGCCATAGTAAGCGAACAGGCTCTGCCGCTTCAATGAGGCCGGAGCGTGGCGTCACGGATTCTCTAATAAGCGTGCGAGTTTTGGTGAATGCCGGTGACGCTTCAATGACGCCCACGGCATCCCGTCCCAGGTCACAATGTCACAACTAAATTCTGACACGTCGGAATCGTACTTTAATAAGGCCACTGCATTCGCCGTGGATCACAGCGCAATTCCGCTGCGTCGTAAGGCCATCGCTTCAAGCCTCAATGAAGCCGCGGCATCACACCGCGGATCTGCCCGTACAGCGGGAAACTGAAATAGTGATAGTTCAACCTTCAATGAGCCCGTGGCTCTTTGGCCTCGGATCAGAGCACCGAAGTATCAAATGGCTGTTCCACAGACCACGGCGTCATGCGGAGGTGGGAATCGGAAGACCTCGAACTTCAATAAGTCCACAGCACATCGCCGCGGATCACGAAGACGTAGCGGACTATAGATGGTAGCGTCTTCAGCAGCTCAATGAGGCCGTGGCATCACGCCTCGGATCAGTTCTAATCGATGGCCGCCGGCAAGCGTGGACCGGGCTTCAATAGAGCCGCGCCAAATCTTTGCGAATTACAACGAGTCGCGGAGCTCCGCCGCTCACGAGACGGCCCTGCCACGGGCCGCGGCATCTTGTCGCGGGTCACCAGCCTAACGAGGAAATTCTGAGGCGTCGGAATCGTACCTCACTATGGCCGCGGCATATGCCGCGGATCGCGAGACCTTGGCCACTTTCAGGTTGGTACAGCATACGCTCTTCAAAGAGCGCCATAATGCGTTGCGGATCGAGGCCGATGCCCGGTAATTCGCCCCCCTTAATGCTTCAACGAGCTTGGTAACTTGCCTCCGGCCACGGCAGCTTTCCAGGAGAGGCAATAACGACGCCACAATCTTGTCACTTCAATGAAGCCGTGGCATCACACCACGGACCGCGGAGGCCGCGACCGCTGATTAGTCGACTCAGGCTTTGGCCGGCGGGTCTATTACAGATCACGCTTGCGGCAACTGGCGCGCAATCTTTCATATCTGCTTCGATGAACGGGTGGCGCTCCGGATAGCTCCGACATCGACCCGACGGCCAAGGGATGTTCAATTGCTTCAGTCCGCGGCATGCCGGCGGGCATCAAGGGGTTCCTGACGCTCAACGGCACTATTCTTCAATGAGACCGTGCCAGCTCGATGAAGCCGGCCCGCCTCCAATGGGCCTATACAACACACCTCAACCGGCCCGCGGCGTCACGACACGATCACCACGCCGTCACTACGTTGGTCATCGAAATGGATCTGCTTAAATGAGGGCGCGGCGGTTAACCGCGGATCACGTCGGTGCGTAGCGATAACACTCCTCATCCGACACGCTTCAATGAAGAGGGGGTGCAAACCGCGATCATCGTTCTGTAGCCGTGCAGCAATACTGGGTCACCCTTCGATGAGGCCGTGATGTCTCGCATCTGCACCACGCATTACGATATCTGTCAGGTCGATCTCGGGTGCGTAGGTATTGCTTCAATGAGTTGCTGCCACGAATCACTCCGAGGCAACCGTTCGGACTTCGAGCCGTTCGCCGCTTCAATGTGGCCGCAACAGCGAGCCGCGGAATCATGACGTGATCCTCGAGGTGCTCGAACGTGGCGCCCCTTCGGCTTGCTTCATCATCCAGCTTCAAATGAGGCCGTGGCGTCACGCCGCGGATCACCACGCCGTGGAACTTCGAGCCGAACTGGAACAACCTCCGTCAATAAAGCCCGGTCATCATGACGCGGATCACACGGCGAAGCATGCGAAAGGTCTCGCGCTCATCATGCTTCGATGAGGCCGCAGGATCATGCCGCGGATCACGCCCTCGAGATCGCCAACAACAAGAGAGGCACAGCCGCGGCTCACACCGCGGATCAGGGCCAGCACCCAAGTCCAATCCCAGTCGCGGCCCAAGCTTCAATGAGGCACCATCACTTCGTCGCGGATCACCCTCTGCCTGTGGGCGCGGCTCCCGTTGCCCTTCAACAAGATCGTGGCTCACGCCACGATCAGGCCACGGATTAGCAGCACACGTGCGGTCATGGCCAACATCCGGAAGTTGCTTCAACGAAGCCGCGGCGTCGCGCAGTGGATCAATCCAAGAGCAAGAATGGCCTAACTCTGCTGATCAGCCTTCAACTGGCTGCGCCACGATCGAGCCGCAGAAGTCGCGGCCGCCTGCTTCAGTGAGGCGGCTTCTCGCCAAGGGCGCCTATTGCACGTATCGTCAAACGCTGGCATCGCGCAGGGATCCTGCTGCGCGGCAAGCATCGACATTCCGCGGCCGTCCTTCGATGAGACCGACGCCACAGATTACCCAATTGCGCGATCAACGATTGGCCCACCTACCTGCTTCAACGAGGCCGCGTTGCCAACCCCCGCGGATCACAGGGTCGGGCGACCACGACGGAACTACGAGGAGTTCCAGTGGGGCCATTGTTTCACAAGCCGGCGCAGTGACACCACATTGCGAACAACGACAAGCTTTTATGAGGTTCGCGGCGCGAAGCAAGGTACCAGAGCCGCCCATACATGATGCACTTTATGTCTGGCGCGCAGCTCGCAACGACTGGGCTCGTCCTTTTTAGTAGGTAAGATGAACCGCGGCGCAGTACCACGGCTCACTCTCGGGTTGGTCGCTCCTGTGATGTCTACCTCCATCGTGCTTCAATGAGGCCACGCCCAGCGCCGTATCAATCCATCGACACCTCGTGTGGACCGCGTATCTCTCAGGCAACTCCACTGCGCTTCAATGAGGTTGCGGTATGACGCCACGGATCACGAGACCTGGAGGGATGAGTGATGATCGCCCATGACGCTTAGATGAAGCCGAGGTGTGGCGCCAGAGATCCTGTAAGCGAGCGAGTGCTGGTGAATGCAGATGACAGTTCAATGAGGCCACGGCCACTGTTAGTGGACCACCGCACGGGTATAACGGATCACATCGGCAGTTGCTTTCGCCCTTGCACTGTAAGACTTCTGCCTTCCATGATACCGCGCCCATCGCAAACGGACGCAGATGACCCCACTTGAATGGGGCCGCGGCATGACGTCGCGAACCGCGCAGTGCCGCCCTGCCACCACCCGAACCCGCGGAGGTGGTCACTTAAACCAGGCACGCCGCGAATCAGCTCCATAGAAGAGACTGCCATGCAGTGTGCCGGCAGCTTCAATAAGGCCCACGGCATCTCGCCGTGGATCGCAGCGTAATTTCGCTGCATCGTAAGATTGTGACTTTAAGCTTCAATGAGATATAGCGGCGCCGGACTACGTCGCAGAGAAACGGAATAACTTCGTCCACCCGAACCTTGTTCAGGAGAACGCGGACTAGCCGCTATGATGAGGCCGCGGCGCAAGCCGCGGGAATAGGACTGCAACCGCATGCAGGTCCGAAACACAGCTGCACTTCGACAGCGCAACAACGTCCCAACACTGCAGCGATCCGTCCGCTGAATGCATTTATCAAACTGCTTGTTAAAGAGCATCGCCTCCAGCTGAGGCGACGAATATTCTGAAATCTGTCAGGCCACGAAAGTCACGCCGCGCGCAGGCTCCGAGGGTTTGATCGGCACAACCTCCGCCCGTGTCACATTGAAAAACTCCCCTACCTTGATACGAACAGCGCGGCGCACCTCGCGTATCGACATGGCCGCCAGCCGCGCCCCATCCAACTTCGGCTCAAGGAACAGCGGAGAGTTCAGGAGCGCCCGCACGGCGCGCAGACTTGCCGGTCTCGTCCAAATGGGCCACGAGATCTCGACCTCGCGCCGGGAATTCACTCGGCTGCCAACCATCGCGAGACGAACAAACCGGCCCGCCGCGCGAGGCACGACCGTGAAGACAGGTAACCCCACAGCGGCAAGCCGATTGGCACCGTGGACCGTCGGCACGCCGCCAACAGAGGGATTCCGAAAACGCAAGGCATAACGGCGATCCTCCGCAGGGTCCCAGCGGAAAGCAGGGGTCATATCCACTCGCTGCCAGGGCTGAAACAACGCCAGCTCTGCCGCCTTGCGTGCATCGGGAGCGACACCATCAGAACTCTTCTCTCTCTGGGGCGCAGCCCTCAGCCGCGGAACCACGGCAAATCGCTCGAGGAAGTGCTGATGTCCTTGGCCGAACTGCATGCACAGTGGAGTCGCATTGACTCTCTCCTTCCAAACAGCGGCATCAGAAATCAACGCCGCCAGTACGTCGGCGCGCCCGCGCGCGGCAGTGTCCGGCTTCACAGAGTCACGGAGCAGCTTCCGCGCGTAACTCGATTCCCATGACAGGCTTCGATGCCCCTCGAAGTCGTGATCCATCGCCAACGTATCGCAACCGCCGACGATTGCGTCAAGCAGTTCGTCCTGGGTCACTGGCATCGAGACCGAAAACACCGGATGCACCGGAGGATTCGCCACGTCCCAATAGACCCTGGCCCGCCAGGCGACGTTTGAAGCCTCCAAGGAACGCAGCGCCCCAAGGAGCGCAAGGAACCCAAGAAGGTTATCCGGCTCTATGCCCACTAACCGAAATGTCGACGTCGCCTTCACGTGTTCTGCTCCGCCTCCGATACTCGATGGTCTGCGAGCCGGACAATGCCTTCGAGCCGAGCCAACTCCCAAATACCGTATTTCTGGCAGAGGTAATGGAAGATCTCCACCCAATCCATGCCGTCGATGAGAAAGTCAATGTTCTGAGGACCGGCATGGGGCGCATCCGTATGCGGAAATAGCGGGCGCCCGTACCCATGATGCGTACCAATGAGCCATACGACGAGAAGCTTGTCGTGCGCATTTCGAAGGCGTAAATCAAGCAGAGCTCGTCGCACCGAATCGGCCTCGTGTCGCCATCGAGCAGGAAGGCCCGCCAACTCCCGTGCACGCGCTTCTGCGCGACTGCTAGTGAAAGGACGCTCGGATTTCGCAAGCACAACGGGATCAAGCGAGGCCCCAAGCACATCCCCATTTCTGAGATACGCCTGATTTCGTATGTCTCGTTTTCCCTCATCGTGCAAAAGGCCCGCGAGGGCGACATCCTCGGCGAGATCTGACGCCAGACCCGCCTGCAGAGCGAAGCGGCGGACCTGTCTCTCAACGTCTGCCGAATGTTGATCCAGCACGATACGCCTCGGCCCGAAAGAGCCGGTGATGTCACTCTCGGTAGACGGCGGCTCGCTGTTCTCCGAACACTCTTCGTTCAGGGCAAGCGTCACGCCTTTGCGGCACACGAATACCGCCCCATCAATTGCCTCGCTATCCTCGTCGGCATACGGAAAAGATAGAGTCACTGACTTCGCGGATGCGATTGCGGCAAGCGCCTCACGCCACCGGTCCGGCAGACCTTTGATCATGACCAGCCGCCGCGCGACAACTGCGCCATCAAGCTCGTCACCTGCACGTTGCAAAGTGGATTGCACTCGCTCCCAGACACGCCGTGCCCGTCCAAGCGCGTCGACACCGCAGTCGCCCAGATCCGCATGCAACTCGTCGACCAGAAGTCCAGGGTGAATGCGAAAAGCGAACCTTCCCCGTGCGTACGGGCGTGCGGCAGAGTCCGCAACGTCGCATACCACCTGCCGAGACTCCGGATTCCAGCCGAACTTGTCGCAGCCTCCATACCAGGTAGGTACTACAATCACGTCGCCCGGGCGCAGCTGGTCTGAGTCGATGAGGCCCGTATCCGCGCCCTCTGCTCCGCACCACCGAATAGCTGACCCCAACTTCCATCGATCTGCACCCGTGAGCAGGGGCTCATCCCCTTGAGGCGCGCCTTCCAGATCAGAGACCGCGACCACGGCTCGACCCGCCAACCACGAACGAGCCGCCCGGATGGGTACGGACACCGCCTCGCCCGTTCGCGGTGGCATCAAGGTAAGCACCTCGAGTGCTTCCGCAAAGTTCTCGCCCTGCGCATCCAAATCGGCGCGCCAAACGATTTGAACGTCTGCGCCGTCAGGGGCACCGTGCAGGAACAGAGCGGCCTCCGGATCCGAAGCAGGAACCGGGCTTGTTTGCATCCATTGGTCCAGATACGCGGGCATGAGCACGGGCGCATCGCGCTTCTCCGTCATGAGACCGGCTGTATCGACTTTCGCAAGCCGCTTTCTCATCGCCTCAATGCCGAAATCAACCACAAACCCGCCGGCTGCGTGTTGGAGTAGCCACTGCCATGTCACCTTCAGCCGGTCTCCGTACACGGGGTCTACCGCGCCCGCACCGATCTCATCGGGAGCGATCGCAATCACCGCATTCGCTGTCTTCTGGAAGCCGTTCCGATTCAAACGCCCGAACCTCTGCAACAGCGAGTCCAGGGGCGCGCACTGAGAAACCATCGCATCGAAATCGAAGTCCGCGCCAGCCTCGATGCACTGGGTTGCCACCACGAACAGCACCTTCTTCGAACCGGAGGGCCTGACGCGATCTGATGCCAGCTCGGGCCTATAGCGTGCGGTCAGCACCTGACGTTCGACTTCTCGCGTTCGCCCTATAAAGAGCACGACCTCCGCATCCGCGGCTTTCGGTGGACGCAGCGCCTCGAGTACCGAATAACACTGTCGAGCCAGCCTTACACGATTGACGACGAGCAGAACAGCACGAATGCCGTCATTGCCGCCTCCCAATCGCGAGAGCCGCCACGCCTGCTCCGCAAGTTCCTTCGCGAGCAGATCACCTTCGGTGCTTCTCGCTCGCGTGATGACCAGTGTCGCCTGCTTCTTGGCTTTCAGCCGGCGCGACAGCTCCGGATGACAGCGGTCCGCCTGCGTGAGGCGAAATGGTGGGTCATTCTCAACGCGTAACTTGGAATCACCGCTCCCAGCAGTAGCTGTCAGCGACACGAATCCCCAAGGTGATGGATTGCGTAGGCACCACGGTGGCTTTCTGAACGATTCGATTGCGTCGAGCGTCTGCCGAAAAGGCTCCGACAGATGCGCCTCGTCCAACAATATCAAGCAATCCGAGCCAATCAGGCCCGCGTGAACAGGTCGCATCGAATCGGAAACGCCGTAACCGCGAAACAAGAGGCGCGATCCCACCTGATCAACGGTCGTGCACAATACGGTCGGCTGCGACGGCGTACGCGCCCAGTCAGACTCGCAAGGAACACCACCATGAAGCGCTCGCACGCAAAGTGGGATGCCCTTGTCAGACAAGTACGCCAGCCGGCGCGCAAAGCGCGTCAGCACGTCGTTCTTCTTCGATGAGTCGCGCGCA
>Ga0070665_100007145_pt1 | contig 11355 bp, 6 predicted proteins | sample KBSS13metaG_FD_65862 | JGI IMG/M metagenome (GOLD analysis project Ga0070665, IMG submission 65862) | Switchgrass rhizosphere microbial communities from Kellogg Biological Station, Michigan, USA - KBS S1-3 metaG | ecosystem: Host-associated > Plants > Roots > Rhizosphere > Soil ...
CTTAGCCCTCAGCCCTTAGCCCTCAGCCCTTAGCCCTCAGCCCTTAGCCCTCAGCCCTTAGCCCTCAATCCGGCCCCCAGCCCCAGCCCCAGTCCGAGCGTAGAATCTTCGCATGGCAGACGCCGCCCTGATTGTCGTGCACACGTTCGTCAACCAGACCGAGGCGGATATCGCCGTCAGTGCACTCGATGCTGCCGGCATCGACGCCATCATCATGGCCGACACGGTTGGCGGCACGCGGCCGCATGTGGCGGCGACGGGTCGCGGATTCCAGGTGCTCGTGCGCGAAGAGGACCTGATCGAGGCCCGCGACATTCTCGATCTGCCGGCCAGGCCGACCTGATGTCGTCCGGCCAGCGGATCACCGACTACGATCGCGTCGCCGGTCGTTTCGATACCCGCTATCGCCAGTATTCGTACGACGGCGTCCGCGAAACGCTGATCAATTTTCTGGGTGTTGAAAGGTCCGCGGTGCTGGAAGTCGGATCCGGCACCGGTCATTGGCTTGCGGTCTGCGCGGCTCGGCTAAGGCCTTCGCCCTACGAAACTCGGATTGAGGCTTCGCACGACGATGCCTCCCTCGGTAGCCCGAAGGCTTCAGCCGAGCGGGGGGTTCTCGCGGGAATCGAACCTTCGGTCGCGATGCTCGAGCGTGCCCGTGCCGCGGCGCCCGACGCGCATCTCGTTCGGGCGCGAGCGGAGGAACTCCCGTGGCGGGACGCGTCCTTCGATCGCATCTTCTGCGTCAACGCCCTTCATCACTTCACCGACCGCGCGCGGTTCTTCGCGGAAGCCCGCCGCGTCCTCAAGCCTGGAGGCGGTCTCCTGACGATTGGTAAGGATCCGCACACCGAACGGGACGACTGGTGGGTCTATCAGTACTTCGAGGAAACGAGAGCCATCGATCGCGACCGTTTTGCGCGAGTGAGAACGCTTCGAGGAGAGATGGCGCTGGCGGGTTTCGCGTGGACCGAGTCGATGGAAGCCGAACACATCGAGGTCGTGCAACCCGCGAGCGAGGCGCTCGCCAACGGGGTCGTTCATCCATCCTTCACGTCTCAGTTGACAGTGTTATCCGACGAGGAATTCCAGCGGGGCGCCGATCGACTCCGCCGGGCCAACGACGAGGCCGGCGGTCAATTGCAGCTCGTGGCCGACTTCAGGCTGTACGCGACCATCGGGTGGATGTGACTCTCAACGCGTCAGCCAGGCGTTGACGCGATCCACTGACGCCATCGCCGGTGCCTCGATGAGGCGAAACGTCGTGTAGCTCAGCGCCGGCACGATTGCGGCGCAGGCGTAGACCACGGCCCAATGCCCATTCGCGGCGGCTGCGGAGCTCTCGACGCGATCGAACAGCCATCCAAACGCGACGAACAACACGACGCCGTGCAGCAGGTACACGCTGTACCCGATTTCTCCGAGACCGCGGGCGGCCGGCCATTCGAGTGAGCCGAACAGCGAGTTGCCGCACGCCATGATGGCGAAGGCGATCGACAGGAACAGCAGCGGTTCCGGCGCGAAGGCTGTCTCGAAGCGGCTGGTTGCGGCGAGCGCTCCCAGGCACACGATCGCGGCGACTGGATGTTGCGCTGCCTCGCGAGCCCGTGGCTGACGGGCCGCGAACGCCGTCGCGATTCCGCCGAGAAACGCAGACGCGATGATCCAGTTCCCGCGCGCAGACACCCACCACACCGCTGTAGCCACGGCGGCCACGCTCGCAAGCAGCCAGCCGCGCGAAGGCCGCAGGCCGACGAGGAATCCCGCGAGCGGCAGCGAGAAATAGAACCACCATTCGTACGGTAGTGACCATGCCGGTCCACCGATGATGGACGTCGGCGCAAGGTTGATGTTCGGCATGCCGAACACGGTGAACGTCAGCCACTGTACCGTCTGGAGCGCAGCACGCGGCACGGACACCTGCAGCCGTGCGCGGCTCATCGTCAACGCCACGATCCACAGCAAGGCGACGAGAAGGATGAACAGCGGAGTCAGTCGCAGCACACGGGAGACGTAGAGGCGCCGCCAGTCGAACGCGAGTGCGCGCGCATCAAGCAGCTTCGACCAGAACAGCAGGCCGGTGATCATGAAGAAGATCGCGACGCTGCTCTGCCCGAAGTGCGTATAGAGACGGGTGGGCGGCAGTTCCCACACGCCCGTGCGCGCGAACCCGTACCAGATGGCGCTGTGGTGCAGAAAAACGAGGAAGGCCGCGTAGCCGCGCAGGCCGTCGAGCGTGGAGAACTGTCTGGAGGGAGGCGTGGCGCCGAACCGGCGCTGCAGCAACGTGACGGTCAGGAGCGCGACGCCGAGGGCGCCGATGGCGCCGAGCGGGCTTGTCGCGCTCATTCTGGTTTATTTGCCGGCGCCGAGCTGTGCCTTCATGTATTCGCGCGTCATGCGCGCGATGTTCGAGATCGGGATCTCCTTGGGGCAGACCGCTTCACATTCGCCCTCATTCGAGCAGCTGCCGAACCCTTCCTCATCGGCCTGGTCGATCATCGCAGCGACGCGCGTGTAGCGCTCCTGCTGACCCTGCGGCAGGAGCGCGAGATGCGAGATCTTCGCGCTCATGAACAGATGCGCCGACGCGTTCTTGCAGGCCGCGACGCAGGCGCCGCAGCCGATGCAGGCGGCGGAGTCCATGGCCGCCTCCGACACATCCTTCGGGATCAGGATCGCGTTGCCGTCCTGCGCTCCGCCGACGTTCACCGAGGTGTAGCCGCCCGCCGCGATGATGCGGTCGAACGCGCTGCGGTCCACGACCAGATCCTTCACGACTGGAAACGCCTTGGCGCGCCACGGCTCGATGACGATCGTCTCGCCGTCCTTGAAGCGACGCATGTGCAGCTGGCAGACCGTGGTCCCACGGTCGGGGCCGTGCGGCACGCCGTTGACGACGAGGCTGCACATGCCGCAGATGCCTTCGCGGCAGTCTGAGTCGAACGCGATCGCGTCCTTGCCCTTGACGACCAGTCCTTCGTTGACTACGTCGAGCATTTCGAGGAACGACATGTCGGGCGAGACGTTGTCGGCCGTGTAGTCCTCGAGGCGCCCGGTGGCGGTCGGTCCCGCCTGACGCCATATTTTCAGATTCAGTCTCACGATCGATCCTTGTCAGAGCTAAGGGCTCAGGGCGAAGGGCAGAAAGCCTTGTGCCCCGAGCCCTCAGCCCTATTTGTAACTGCGTTGTGAGGGGTGCACTTCCTCGAACTCGAGCGGCTCCTTGTGGAGCTCCGGCCGGACGCCGACGCCTTTGAACTCCCAGGCCGCGACGTACGAATAGTGCTCGTCGTCGCGCCTGGCTTCGCCGTCCGGCGTCTGGCTCTCCTCGCGGAAGTGTCCGCCTGCCGATTCCTTCCGCTCGAGCGCGTCGAGCGTCAGCAGCTCGGCGAACTCGAGATAGTCGGCGACGCGGCCGGCGTACTCGAGGCTTTGATTCAGGTTGTCGGCCGATCCCGGTACCGAGACGTTGTGCCAGAACTCTTCGCGCAGCTTTGGAATCGCCTTGAGCGCGCGGGTCAGGCTCTCCTCGGTTCGCGCCATCCCGACGTCGTCCCACATGATGCGCCCGAGCTCGCGGTGAATGTCGCGGATACCACGATTGCCCTTCACCGTCAGCAGCTTGTTGATCTGCGCCTGTGCGTTCTGGGCCGCCTCCTTGAAGGCATCGTGATCTGTGGTGATCTTCGGAAGCGCGGCGTTGGCGAGGTAATCGCCAATCGTGTACGGGATCACGAAGTAGCCGTCGGCCAGCCCTTGCATCAAGGCGCTGGCACCGAGGCGGTTCGCACCGTGGTCGGAGAAGTTCGCTTCGCCGAGCACGTGGAGCCCCGGAACCGTGCTCATCAGGTTGTAGTCGACCCACAGTCCGCCCATCGTGTAATGGATGGCCGGATAGATCCGCATCGGCACCTTGTACGGATCCTCGTCGGTGATCTTGTTGTACATCTGGAACAGGTTGCCGTACTTCTCCTTGATGACCTCCGGGCCGAGCCGTGCGATGGCGTCCTTGAAATCCAGGTACACCGCCAGGCCGCTCTCACCGACGCCGCGGCCGTCATCGGCCGCCTGCTTCGCGTTGCGCGACGCGACGTCCCGAGGCACCAGATTGCCGAACGACGGGTATTTGCGCTCCAGGTAATAGTCGCGTTCGTCTTCGGGAATCTGCTCGGGCGACCGTTTGTCGCCCTTCTTCTTCGGCACCCACACGCGACCGTCATTGCGGAGGCTCTCGCTCATCAGCGTCAGCTTCGACTGGTGGTCGCCGCTGACCGGGATGCAGGTCGGATGAATCTGCGTGAAGCACGGGTTGGCGAAGAGGGCGCCGCGCTTGTGCGCGCGCCACGCTGCGGTGACGTTGGAGTTCACCGCATTGGTCGACAGATAGTAGACCGTTCCGTAGCCGCCGGTAGCGAGGACCACGGCGTCGCCCGTATACCGTTCGATCTCGCCGGTCACCAGGTTGCGGACGATGATGCCGCGGGCCTTGCCGTCGACGACGACGAGGTCGAGCATCTCGCGGCGGGCGAACATCTTGACCGACTTCTGATGCACCTGGCGCATCAGCGATTGGTAGGCGCCGATCAGCAGCTGCTGGCCCGTCTGGCCGCGCGCGTAGAACGTACGCGACACCTGGGCGCCGCCAAAGGATCGGTTGTCCAGCAGCCCGCCGTACTCGCGCGCGAAGGGGACACCTTGCGCGACGCACTGGTCGATGATGTTCACGCTCAACTGGGCGAGCCGGTAGACGTTCGCCTCTCGCGAGCGATAGTCGCCGCCCTTGACCGTGTCGTAGAACAGCCGGTACACGCTGTCGCCGTCGTTCTGGTAGTTCTTCGCAGCGTTGATGCCACCCTGCGCGGCAATGCTGTGCGCGCGGCGGGGGCTGTCCTGAATGCAGAAGTTCAGGACGTTGTAGCCCAGCTCGCCGAGCGAGGCCGCGGCGGACGCGCCCGCCAGCCCCGTGCCGACGACAATGATCGTGTACTTGCGTTTGTTCGCTGGGTTGACCAGCTTCATCTCGAACTTGTGGCGATCCCACTTCGCCGCGATGGGACCGGCCGGCACTCGCGCATCGAGTTTCATGACCGGACTCCCGAGAAGTGGGCCCATATCGCGATCGTGATGAAAGCGCCGGCGATGAGCACGGCGATCACCTTGCCGGCCGGCAGGATGAAGCGTGTCCACGCCGGCTTGTCGGCGCCGAGCGACTGGAAGGCGCTCGAGATGCCGTGCCACAAGTGCGATCCGACGACGAGCATGCTGATGACGTAGAACGCGACCATCAGCGGGTTCTGGAACGCCTCCATCTCCTGGCGATAGAGATCGCGCCCGCCGGCTGGCCACTCGTACTGTGTTCCCCAACCGTCACGAAATGTCTTGACGTGGATCAGCAGGAACACGAGGAGCCACAGCCCCGAGAAAATCATCGTCGACGAGGCGAACGTCTTGCGCGTGGTATGGCCCGCCGACTTCTTCTTCACGTAGGCGACTGGCCGCGCGCTCTGGTTGCCGAGAAACATCCGCACGGTCTTGTAGATGTGAATGACGAACCAGGACAGGAGCACGAGCTCGATGACGATCAGCAGCGGATTGCTTTCGAGCGTGAACGCGTATTTGTTGAACGCGGCGGGTCCGAGAAAGACCACCAGGTTCCCGGCGATGTGAATCAGCAAATAGAAGAAGAGGAGGAGACCGGTGATGCCGATAAGAATCTTGGTGCCGACCGATGAAGAAAACATGCCTTGTCGTGAAGCCATCAGCCGTGAGTTTACTGTTGCGTCGCGATGCGGCGCAACCGGCGGCGCGCGCTCTTGACGCGCTGCCGCGCGGATGCGACGCTTGTTCATCCGAGCGTCCCCCTCGCTCTGGCCGGAAAAGAGCCGTCATGCGCATGCGAACCGGTATGGTCTGGCTGGCGCTGCTGGTGTCCCTTCAAACAGTCCGTGCTCAGGATGCGCTGACGGTCGTGAGCGCCCAGCCGACGGGCGAGGTAGCGAGCCTCGAGCAGGCCGCTGAGATCCGCATCCGCTTCTCGGAGCCGATGGTGCCGATCGGACGCATGCCCGATCAGGTGTCGGCGCCGTTTGTGACCGTCCGTCCGGCAGTCGCGGGATCCTTTCGGTGGGCCGGTCCCACGTTGCTCATTTTTGCCCCCGATCCCGGCAAATCGCTCCCGACCGCGACGCGCTACGACGTGACGGTGGCGACGACGGCAGCCGCGGTGAGTGGGCGCCGGCTCGCACAGCCGTATACGTTCACTTTCACCACGCCGACGGTTCGATTGCTCCAGGCCAACTGGTATCGCCGCAACGGACGCTTCGATCAGCCGGTGCTGCTGCCGCTGCGGTTCAACCAGGCGGTGCGGCCTGCTGACGTGCTCGCCCACGTGACGACGCGGTACCAGCGCCACGAGTGGACCGCGCCCGCGATGAGCGCCGAGGCGCGTGCCCGAATGGGCGCCGACGGTGCGGCGAAATTCGATGCAAAGGCCGCCGCCACCGCGGCCGCGGCCTCCTCAACCGACGCGGTGCCGCTGCGCCTGGCCACAGATTGGGACAAGGAACGATTTCCACCCGCGCCCGATCTGGTCGTGCTCGAAACGCAGGCGCCTCCGGCCACCGACGGCTGGCTGCAGCTGACGGTCGACACCCAGATGCCGGCCGTTGCCGGACGCGCCACGCCGCAAGCGGCGCAGCGCCAGACCGTGCGTCTCGATCGCACGCTCTTCGTCCAACAGTTCCGCTGTCTCACGCAGTGCGACGCGGACGAGTACAACGCCGCCGTATCGTACGCGCCGCTTCGACTCGACGCCCTGCAGCGCGCTGCGACGATTCGCGACATCACCGACCGGACCCGCGAGGTCGCGGTGCCGAGGGCGTCCACGCCGGCGCGGTCCCGGTTCGACACCGGCGACATTCGCGCGTTTGACGTCCAGGATCTCGGGTTCGGTCCACAGCCGCCGTCACGGAGTTTCGCCGTGTCGCTGTCGCCGGATCTGCAGGCCACCGACGGTCAGGTGCTCGGTTATCCCTGGACCAGCGTGATCGAGAACTGGCACGAGCGCGCGTTTACCAGCTTCGGCGACGGTCACGGGGTGTGGGAGACCGGAGGCGGCGCGGCGCTGCCGTTCTACGCGCGCAACTTCGCCGACGTACGCCAGTGGGCGGAAGCGCTCGCGCCCGATCGCCTGATGCCAACGATTCTCGATCTGACCGCGAAACGCTTTCATGCCGCGCCGCCGGGACCGGGCACAGGACGCACGCTGGGCGGTGCAGCAGACAAGATTCTCTCGCACGGGCTCGACCTGTCGCGCGCGCTGAAGCCGTCGGGTACCGGTCTGGTGTGGGCCGCGGTTCAGCAGGGCCGGCCAATCCCGCGATCGCGGCCGTTCGCGTTCGAAGACCATACAGACGCCACGATCGTTCAGGTCACCAATCTCGGCATCACGGTCAAGGACAGCCCGCAGAACACGCTCGTCTTCGTGACCCGCCTCGACACGGGCGCACCGGTCTCCGGCGCCGACGTTTCGATCGTTCGTCTCGACAACACCACGGCATGGAACGGTCGTACCGACGAACACGGCGTCGCCACTTCGCCGGCGATCCGCCTGAGGGACCCGCGCAATAGCTGGAAGTTCGCGTTCATCGTGACGGCCGCCAAGGATGGCGACGTCGCGTATGTTGGCAGCGACTGGAACGAGGGCGTCGAGCCTTTCGCCTTCGGCGCCCGGTATGACGTTGGCGAAGCCGAGCCGCTTCTCCGCGGCACGGTGTTCAGCGATCGCGGCGTTTACAAGCTCGGCGAGGAGATTCATTTCAAGGCCATCCTGAGGCGCGACACGCCCGCTGGAATTCAGCTGATCCCCGCCGGCACACCTCTCTACGTCTCGCTGCGGGACAGCCGCGACAAGGAGGTCGATCGACGCACGGTCGCGATGAACGGCTGGAGCAGCACTGAGTGGACTGTCAAACTGTCGGGCGACGGCGCGCTGGGCAACTATCGCGTGGCCGCCACACTCGATAAGGCCCGGCTCGATCCACCCACTCCAAAACCACCGGAAGAGGCCGACGACGACGCCGAGGTGCCGGAGTGGCGCCGGACCGTTCAAGGCTCGTTTCTGGTGGCCGCGTATCGGCGTCCCGAGTTCCGTGTCGACGCCACCCTTACCAGCGATGCCGCGACGCCGATCGCCGGAGGGCCGATCAAAGCGTCGGTGAACGCGCGTTACCTGTTCGGCGCGCCGATGGCGAACCGTCCCGTCGCGTGGAATTTCACGAGGACCGTCACTCGCCAGGTCCCGCCGGGTATCGCTAACAAGTTCCCGCAGGAACGCTTCGCGTTCATTGGCTGCTGCGAGCCGGGGAGTGCGACAGCGTCGGGGCAGCTCGGAGCGAAGACGGCGTCGCTCGACGCGAAGGGGCTGCTGACGCTTGATCTTCAGACGCAGCCGAGCGACGGTCTGCCGTATCAGTACAGCGTCGAAGGCGACGTCGAGGATGTGTCGCGGCAGCACATCGCCAGCCGCGCGAGCCTCGTGGTTCATCCCGCGCCCTGGTACATCGGTCTCACGCGTCCGTCGCTGTTCCTCGATCAGAAGACCGGCTTGCAGACGGCGGTCGTGGCGGCTGCGCCGGACGGAACCGCTGTCGCCGGCGTCAGCGTGGAGCTGTCACTGGTTCAGGTGCAGTGGCACAGCGTCCGCCGCGCTGAGGGCAACGGCTTTTACGGCTGGGAGACCGAGCGCACCGAAACCGAGCGCGGCCGCCTCAAGGTGACGACGGCGCTGGATCCCGTGCCGGTGTCGATGGCGATCCCGGAGGGCGGCTCGTTCCTGCTTCGCGCGGTCGCAGAGGACGGGCCTCACAAGGCCACGACGCGCCTGAATTTCTACGCGATCGGTTCCGGCTACACCGCCTGGGAGCGCTACGACCACAATCGCATCGATCTCGTGCCTGAGAAGGAGACCTACAAGCCGGGCGAGACCGCGCGCCTGATGATTCAGTCGCCGTGGGAGCAGGCAACGGCGCTGCTGACGGTCGAGCGCGAAGGTGTCCGATCCCATCGCCAGTTCTCGCTGACCTCGACGCAGCAGACCGTGGAGGTCCCGATCACCGCCGACGACATCCCGAATCTTTTCGTGTCCGTGCTGCTGGTGAAAGGCCGTTCCAAAACCGAGCCGGGTGTCGAGGATTCGAGCGATCCCGGCAAGCCGTCTTTCCGTCTCGGCTACGCGAAACTGGCCGTCGACGATGCGTCGAAGCGGTTGACGATGACCGTGAAGGCCAACCGGGACGAGTTCCGGCCGGCGGGCTCCGCGAAAATCGATGTGCAGGTCCGCGATGCGGCCGGTGCACCGGCCGCAACCGAGGTGACCTTGTGGGCGGTGGACTACGGCGTCCTGTCGCTCACGGCGTTTCGCACGCCGGACGTGCTGGATTCGGTGTACGTGCCCAAGGCGCTGCAGGTGATGACGGAGGACAACCGTCAGCGCATCGTCAGCCGTCGCGCGTTGACGCCCAAGGGCACGAGTGATGGGGGCGGCGGCGGCGCCGATGGCGGCGTGAGCAGCGTGCGCAAGGATTTCCGGGTGCTCGCGTTCTGGCTCGGATCGGTGACGACCGACGGGAAGGGCCACGCGGCGACCGACGTGAAGCTCCCCGAGTCGCTCACCACGTATCGCATTATGGCCGTGGCCGGCGACAAGGCGTCGCGCTTCGGATCGGGCGAGAGCGAAATCAAGATCAATAAGCCGGTGGTGCTCAAGGCGGCGTTTCCACGTTTCATGACGCGCGGCGACAAGGCCTTCTTCGGATCGGTCGTCACCAGCCAGCTGAAGGAGGCAGGTACCGCTGTCGTCACGATGAAGAGCCTCGATCCGAACATCGTCGAAATCGCCGGCGACGGCAAGCGATCCGTGGAGATTGCCGCAGGCGGTTCGAGCGAGATCCGGTTCGACGTGATCGCGAAGGCGACCGGCCGCGCTCGCATCCAGACGACCGTCAAGCTTCTCAATGAGAGCGACGCGTTCGAGGACACCGTGCCGGTGCAGGTGACGGTGTCGCCGGAGAGCATGGCGGCGTACGGTGAAGCCGCGCCCGACGCAAAGCAGACGGTCGAAATTCCAGCCGGGGTCGTGCCGGGCGTCGGAGGGCTGCAGGTGCAACTCGCATCGACTGCGCTCGTCGGCCTCGGCGAAGGCGCGCGTTACGTCATCGAGTACCCGTTTGGCTGCATCGAACAGAAATCGTCCCGCGCGCTGGTGCTGGCCGTTGCCGCGGATCTCGGCGACGCGTTCCATCTGCCCGGCATCGATGTCCGCGATCTGCGGCCGCGCGTGCAGAGTTCGCTCAAGGAGATCGAGAAGTATCAGTGTCCCTCGGGTGGTTTTGCGTTCTGGCCGGGCGAGTGCCACACGGTCTCACCCTATTTCACCAGCTACGCCTTGAGCGTGTTTCAGATCGCCGCGAGCTTGAACTACGCCGTGGACAGCGATGTGATGAAACGGGGCTACGACTATCTCGAAGCCTCGCTTGCCGAGAAGCCGCCCGTGAATGAAGGCTGGTGGCCGGCCTACACCGCCTGGGAAGCCTTCGCCGTGAAAGTGCTGGTGGACGGCGGTCGCAATCAGGACTCGAACCTGAACCGCCTCTACGGCTATCTCGATCGGATGCCGGTGTTTGCGCTCGCCTACCTCCACGACGCGCTCGCGACGAAGGGGAGTGAAGCCACACGGCAGGCGGAATTGCGGCGGCGGATGGCGAACGCGGTTCTCCCGGAAGCCGGCAGCGCGCATGTGGAGGAACTGGCGGATCCGTATCTGCTGTGGTTCTTCAACTCGAACATCAGATCGACCGCGGTCGTTCTGAGCTCGCTTGTGCGCGCCGGCGCATCCTCATCTGAGGTCAGTTCGATGGTGCGGTGGCTGCTGGCGGCGCGGAAGAACGGCAGGTGGGGCAATACGCAGGAAAACGCCGTCGCAATGCAGGCGCTGGTGAGCTACTACCGGAAATACGAGGCCACCGTTCCCAACTTCACTGCATCAGTGCGGCTCGGCACCGAAGATCTCGCGCGCGCCACGTTCAAAGGACGCTCGACGGAGGCGACCGTGCGCGACGTGCCGATGGCCGCGCTGGCAAGAGGCGGCACCGCCCCCCGCGACCTCACGCTGCACCGGGACGGTGACGGCACACTGTTCTATGCGATGCGGCTGACCTACGCTCCGGATGTCGCGGCGCTGACCGCCGCCGACCGTGGCTTCAAAGTCGAACGTCAATACGCGCCCGTCAGCGACGGGAAGGCCGGCCCGGCCGCGGAAACTTTCCAGGCCGGCGACCTCGTGCGGGTGACGCT
>Ga0070665_100007147_pt1 | contig 11354 bp, 9 predicted proteins | sample KBSS13metaG_FD_65862 | JGI IMG/M metagenome (GOLD analysis project Ga0070665, IMG submission 65862) | Switchgrass rhizosphere microbial communities from Kellogg Biological Station, Michigan, USA - KBS S1-3 metaG | ecosystem: Host-associated > Plants > Roots > Rhizosphere > Soil ...
CGTCGTACCCGCCGTGCTGCAGATAGAAATCGAGCGTGAAGGAGTTCGGCTCGCGGACGTACTTGGTGAGGACAGGTTCGTAAGCCATCAGCCGTTAGCCCTCAGCCCGTCCGGAGCCCTGCGCCCTTCTGGTTTCAATCACGTGATGGCATCCGCTGAGCGCCGCTTCGCCGCGAGCGCGCAGGTCGTCGACGAGCTTCGCCGCGTTCTCCGGCGTCAGGCACTCATGCCAGGCGTCGTTCACCATGACCGCCGGCGCACGGTCGCACGCGCCGAGGCACTCCACTTCCATCAGCGTGAACGTCCCGCTCGGATCGGTCTGGCCCGGCGTGATGCCCAGCTTGCCGCAGAGTTCCTCGGTCACCCGCTCGGCGCCGTTGATCGCGCACGACAGCGTGCGGCAGACGTTGATGACGAACTTGCCGACGGGCCGCGTGTAGAACATCGTGTAGTACGAGACCACGTCTTCGACGTCCGCACGGGTGATGCCGAGCAGCTCGGCGACGTGCCGGATGGCGTTCGCGGTGACGTAGCCCTGCTGGTACTGCGCGAGATACAGCGCCGGCAGCACCGCCGAGCGCCGCTGCTCGGGCGGATAGCGCTTGACGATCTCGTCGAAGCGCGCGCGATTCTCCGGCGTGTAGACAAAGGCCGGCCCCTCGTCCTCGAGCTGGCGGGAGGACTTGTGGAACGTGGCGCCGTACGCCATCTTCGGATGAAAGCTCACCGGTCCACGTCTCCCATCACCACGTCGATCGATCCGATGACCGCGATCACGTCCGCGATCAGCCCGCCGACGATCATCTGTTCGAGCGCCTGGCACGCGAGCAGCGACGGCGCGCGCGACTTGACGCGCCACGGCCGGTTGGTCCCGTCCGACACCACGCTGAATCCTTGCTCGCCTCGCGGACCTTCGACCGGCACGTAGGCCTCGCCCGCGGGCACCGTGAACCCCTGTGAATAGATCAGGAAGTGCTGAATCAGCGCTTCCATCTCGGTGTACACGCGATCCTTGGGCGGAGGCGTGATGCGCGGATCGTCGATCGCGAAGACTCCCGTCGGCGTAATCCGCTCGAGCGCCTGCCGGCAGATCTTCATGCTCTCGCGCATCTCGGCGACCCGCACGAGGTAGCGCGAGTACACGTCGCCGTTGGTCTGTGTCGGCACGCTGAAGTCGTACGTCTCGTATCCCAGGTACGGGAAGTACTTGCGCACGTCGTAATCGACACCGGCTGCGCGGGCGATCGGGCCGAGCAAGCCGTACGCGATCGCCTTGTCCTTCGAGATCACGCCGACGTTCTGCGTGCGCTTCAGATAGATCTCGTTCTTCGTCAGCAGATCCTCGTACTCGTCCAGCTTCGGGCCGAATCGATCGAGGAAGGCGATCACCGCCGCATGGAAGCCGCGCGGCAGATCCTCGCGCAGGCCTCCGATGCGCATGTAGCTCGGGAACAACCGGAATCCGGCGAGCAGCTCGTTGATGTTGAGCAGCAGCTCGCGCTCCCGGAAGCAATACAGCATCACGGACACGGCGCCGACTTCCATGCCGTGCGTGCCGAGCCACACGAGGTGGCTGTTGATGCGTTGCAGCTCGGCGAGCAGGACACGGATGTTGCGCACGCGCTCGGGGATCTCGATGCCCAACAGCTTTTCCACCGACAGGCAGAACGACATGCTGTTGGACTGGGCGCTCAGGTAATCCATGCGCTCGACGAGCGGGATCACCTGCTGCCACTTCTTCTGCTCCGTCGTCTTTTCGATGCCGGTGTGGAGGTAGCCGATCGTCGGCGCCGCGGAAAGGACGGTCTCGCCGTCGAGCTCGAGGACCAGCCGCAGCACGCCGTGCGTGCTGGGGTGCTGGGGCCCCATGTTGACGGTCATCACTTCCGTTTTGATGTCCGGCATCAGGAGAGGTCCCCCGTCACCGCAGATCGCTCCACCAGATCGCAAATCACATGCAACAACGTTCGGTGCACTTCCTGGACGCGCGCCGCGTTGTCCGACGCCACGTTGACGTGGATCGCCGCCGCGCGTCCGACCGCGCCGCCATCTCCGCCGGTCAGGGCGATCGTTCCCAGCCCCAGCGCGCGGGCGGCCACCAGCCCGGCGACGACGTTGGCCGAGGCGCCGCTCGTGCTGATTCCGAGCGCCACGTCGCCAGGCCGTCCGAGCCCTTCCACCTGACGAGCGAAGACGCGATCGAACGCGTAGTCGTTGGCGACGCTCGTCATCACACTCGCATCAGTCGTCAGCGCGACGGCGGCCATCGCCGCGCGCTCGCGCTCGAATCGGCCCACGAGCTCGGCCGCCACGTGCTGTGCGTCGGCCGCGCTGCCGCCGTTCCCGAATACCAGCAGCTTTCCGCCGGCCTTCAACGCGCCGATGATTGCGGCCGCCGCGTCGAGCACCGGCTGCGGATGCTGCTTCGCGCGCTCATGCAGCGCGACGGCGGCCGTCAACGTGTCCTCCAGTAGCGCACGCCGCTCATCGCCCACGCGTCAGCCGATCCTTCATCACGTTCGAGCGGAACTCTTCCTCCGTCACCTGCAGGGCTTCGCTGGCGGTGGGCGTCATCCGGATCTGCACCGGATGATCCTTGCGCAGCGGGTATCCCTGCCAGTCCTCCGGCATGAGCAGGCGGCGCGGATCGGGATGGCCCTCGAATGAAATCCCGAACAGGTCCCAGACCTCGCGCTCGAGCCAGTTGGCCGCCGGCCACACATCGCTGACCGTAGCCAGATGCGGATCGTCTCCGGGAAGGCGCACCTTCACTCGAAGGCGCATCCGGTGCGTGATCGACACGAGGACGTAGACCACTTCGAAGCGCGGTTCCTTCGGCCAGAAATCGACGGCCGTCAGTTCGGCGAGGAACGTGAAGGCGAACTCGGGGCGATCGCGCAGCACGAGTGCCAGCGCCGGCACCGACTCGCGCGAGGCGTAGCAGGTCGTCTGCAGATCGACGCTGGGAACGCGTTCGATCTGCGCTTCCGGGAGCGCGGCCTGCAACGATGCGACGAGCGAGTCGGCGTCCATCTACGAGAGCTTTTGCTGATCGATCTTCCGCTGGAGTTGGACGATGCCGTAGATGAGCGACTCGGGCCGGGGCGGGCATCCGGGCACGAAGACGTCGACGGGCACGATCTGGTCTACACCCTGGACGAGCGCGTAGTTGTCGAAGACGCCGCCGATGGACGCGCAGGCGCCCATCGAGATGACCCACTTGGGCTCGGGCATCTGGTCGTAGATGCGGCGCAGCGCGGGCGCCATTTTCCGGGAGAGGCGTCCGGCGACGATCATCAGATCGGACTGGCGCGGGCTGCCGCGGAAGACTTCGGCGCCGAACCGGGCGACGTCGTAGCGCGAGCAGCTCATCGCCATCATCTCGATCGCGCAGCACGCGAGGCCGAACGTGACGGGCCAGATCGACGAGCGGCGCGCCCACTGCACCATCTTTTCCACGCTGGTCGTGAGGACGGGAATGTCGAAATCGGACTCGAGACCCATTACGCGTTCTCGTTTCCCCAGTCGAGCGCGCCTTTGCGCCAGACGTAGATGTAGCCGGCCAGGAGCAGCCCCATGAACAGCAGCACCTGCACGAAGCCGCTCCAGCCGAGATCGCGCAGCGCCATCGCCCAGGGATAGAGGAAGGCGACCTCGATGTCGAACAGCAGGAAGATCATCGCGACGAGGTAGAACTTGACCGACTGGCGCTCGCGCGCGTCGCCGACGGCGGGCATGCCGCATTCGTACGGCGCCGACTTTTCGGGCGACGGTTTTTTCGGGCCCAGGAGGCCGGACAGCACGACCGAGACCAGCGCGAACCCTGCGCCGAGCGCGATCATGATGAGGATGGAAAGCCAGCCCTGCATAGACAAGTGTGTAGGCTTGTGAACGATTTCCCAAGCCAATCCCAGATGCTAACACACAGGATAGTCATTGGTCGTTGCCCGTGCCGCCTTGTTCGGTGAAGCTGCTGCCGATGGGCTGGCTTGACTTGGCGCATCGCCCTAACGACGATTCAACATCCATGCGTCTCGCCTGGTTCTCGCCGCTGCCGCCCACGCGCTCCGGTATTGCGGCTTACAACGCCGGGCTTGTACCTCGACTGGCCACAACGCACGCCATCGACTGTTTTTCGCAGGCGAACGCGGGCGACTTTCTCTGGAAGGCGACGCGCGATCCCTACGATCTTGTCGTGTATCAACTCGGCAACGCGCCGTGTCACGACTTCATGTGGGGATACCTGGCGGCGTACCCCGGTCTGGTCGTCCTTCACGATGCGAGGCTGCACCAGGCGCGCGCCCACGATCTCCTCAAGCAGGAACGATTCGACGACTATCGCCGGGAGTTCTGGTATGACCACCCGGACGCTCGACGCGACTTCGTCGAGTACGCGGTGGCCGGACTGGGCGGGCCGATCTACTACTGCTGGCCGATGCTCCGCGTAGTGATGCGCACGGCGAGACACGTCGCGGTGCACAATCCGAGAGTCGCTGTGGATCTGCGCCAGGAATATCCGGACACGACGGTGGATGCGATCCATCTGGGCACACCGCCGTTCGACCTCGACGCGTCAACCCGCGCTGCGGCGCGCGCACGCGTGCGCGCCGAGGCCGGCGTTCCTGACGAGGCGGTGGTCTTCGCCGCGTTCGGGAAGATGACGGCCGAAAAACGGATCGCTGCCATCCTTCGCGCGTTCCAGTCCATCGCCGCCGAGCGCGCCGACGTTCATCTCCTGCTGGCCGGTGATACGTCGGAGTATCCGACGATCGATGGAGGCCGTCTCTCCTCTTCCGACGCCTCGCGGATCCACGTGACCGGCTACGTTCCCGACAACGAGATCGGCGACTATCTCGCCGCGGCGGACGCGTGCCTGTGCCTGCGATGGCCGACGGCGCTGGAAACGTCGGCGGCCTGGGTGCAGTGCCTGGCTGCCCGACGTCCAACAGTCATCAGCGATCTCGCGCATCTGGTCGATGTCCCGACGATCGATCCGCGCGGCAGGCGAGCCTCGCCGCCGCACGAAGTGCCGGTCGCGATGACGGTCGATCTGCTGGACGAGCACGAGTCGCTCGTCCTCGCCATGCGCTCGCTCGCCGAAGATCCGCGGCTCCGCGATTCACTCGGACGCGCCGGACACGAGTACTGGCAGACCCATCACTCGGTCGACGTCATGGTCCGCGATTACGAACGCCTGATCGAACGTGCCGCCGCGAGCCCCGCGCCCACGGTCACCGATCTGCCGCCGCATTTCACCGACGATCACTCGACGCTCGCGCGCACGATCACCGGGCAGCTTGGCTTCGAACTCAACGACGTACTCGGAACACGACGATAAGAAGGAACCGCGGAGGGCGCAAAGCACGCGGAGAAACTTACCTTAACGAATCTCCGCGGTTTCTGCGGTCTTTGCGGTTCCTTCTGATCGTGGAATCGTTAACGCTCCCAGTCGTAGCCAGGGTCCGTGGTGATCCGCGTGTCTTCGACGGGGATGCCGATCGTGAAGTGATACAGGCTCTGGTACGCATGGCCGGTGATGCCCAGCACCTGATGGACCGGGTCGTCGAAGTAGCAGCCGATGCCGGTCGCGCGCGCGCCGGCGGCTTCGGCTTCCAGATACAGCACCTGGCCGACAAAGCCTGCCTCCCAGAACAGATGCCGGTAGAACGACGGGCCGAACTCGTTCAGGCTCTGGTCGAATTCCGCGAGCATGCCGAGACTGAAGAACCCGTCGGCCGCGATGTCCTGATGGCAGCTCAGGCGCCCTGCCAGCGATCGACAGTCGCCTCGCTCCAGGAGAAACAGCGGCAGGCTCTCACTCACTCGTTCCCACAAGAACTCCCGGCCGCACGCCGCCCGCAATCGATCGACGGCCGATGAATCGCGCGCGAGCAGATAGATGCCCGGATCGATCTGATGCACGCGATGCACGAAGAGGACGAGGTGTATTCGCGCCGGCCACCACAGCGCGTCCCATGGAGCCTGCGCCTGCGGCATGACGCGCGAGAGCATCGCAAGAAAGGTCGCCGCGTCGGTGAAAGACGTACCGTCCAGCGCGACGGCGCTCCGGCGTTGAAGGATCACGGACGCGGAATACAGGGCTGGATGGGCAGGAAGGGCGGGATAGGCGGGAACGGCAGGAGCGGCGGGATGGTCAGGATCGGCGGGATGGGCAGGAGGGAACTCGCGACCCGGGTCGCGCGTCGCGGCGGCGATTTCATCGATGAAGCTCCACGTGACGTGGTCTTCGCTCAATTGACTCGCCCGTCCCGTCCACTCACCGTCATCGACGGCGCGAAGCAGCGCCGCGCGTTCTAAAGGTCGATCTTCAGGATTCGAGGATGTCGACCGGTTCGTCAGCAGGATCAGACAGCCCGGCTCCTCGCGTTCCGCCTCGAAGAAGTCCTCGTCACGATCGATCCCGGTGAGCGACGCGATCTCAGCGTGCGACCAGTCGGGCAGCAGCGTCGCGCTCCAACCGGCCAGCGCCGCGGCGATCCGGATCGCCGCGATAGCGTGTCCCATGTCGTGTTGACAGTACCGAAAGGCTCGCTCGCCGTATTTCCAGGCCTCGCGCCACTGGATCGACGTCAAGGCGATCAACCAGCTGTCCGATCGCATGCCTCCCGCGCGCCATGCCGTCTCGTCGAATGAGCAGCGCCGCTCGAGCACATGCCGATCCGGCGCATAGTGAAGCACGCCGGCGGCCTCGCCGAAGCCGGACGCCGGGCCCGTGACGAGGTACGCCTCGGTCGGGTGGAGATTTCCGCTCGATGGATTGACGCGCAGCGCCCAGCGGTTCGACGAGCTCGCCGCGTCGAGACTTTTCCACGCAGACAAACCAAGGGAGTGACGCAGAATCGCGGCAGCCGACACAGAGTCGACGAGCGCGTCTGGCCTGGGCGGAAGCGGGATGACGGGTGCGCCGGGAAACGATCGGAAGGGGTCGGGTTGGGACGCCCAGTCGAGGTAACCCAGCGACCGGGCGAACCGATGGAAATGGTGTTTCGTGCCGTCGTGATAAACACGGACGGCGCTCACACGCGGATCAGTCACTTCATCGTGGCTTCGGTTTCCTTCATCCGGCGATCGACTTCGGCGATCGCTTCGGTCAGCTGCGCGCGGCGGCGCTCGTGGGTGGTCGCGGTCAGCTGGCGTTCGAGCTCCATCCGCGCGAGACGCAGCGATTCGAGCGCGTGAACTTTTTCCGGATCGCGGACAATCTTCCCTTTGTTCAGGCGCGTGCGCTCGCGCTCCAACTCTTCCATGCGCTCCTGTATGCGGCCCTCCGCGTCGATCAGACCTTCACCTGCGTCACCCATGAATCCCCCAGTCCCGAGAATGAATACTCCCACATTATAAGATGAGGATGTGGGCGCCCGGCCGACGATTGATCCGCTCGCACCATTTCATTCTGCAACCCGCCGCTGGTTCTCGGACGCGTTCGAAGCACCCACGCGCCCGCAGACGCTCGGCTGGCCCGCGATCGCGCGCGGCGACTCCACGCTGATCCTCGCGCCGACCGGCAGCGGCAAGACGCTGACGGCGTTTCTCTGGTGCCTCGATCGTCTGATGTTCACCCCGCCGCCGCCCAAAGCCGGCCGCTGCCGCGTGCTGTACGTCTCGCCGCTCAAGGCGCTCGCAGTCGACGTCGAACGCAACCTGCGCGCGCCGCTGGCGGGCATCGCCCAGGTCGCCGACGGCCTGAACGAGACCTACGTCGCGCCGGCGATCGCGATCCGCACGGGCGACACGCCGCAGTCCGAGCGCGCGCGGTTTCAGCGGGAGCCCGCCGACATCCTGATCACCACGCCCGAATCGCTGTATCTGCTCCTCACGTCCAATGCTCGTGAGGCGCTGCGCTCCGTCGACACGATCATCGTCGACGAGATCCACGCGCTGGTTCCGACCAAACGCGGCGCTCACCTCGCGCTTTCGCTCGAACGGCTCGAGGCGAACTGCGCGCGTCCGCCGCAGCGCATCGGTCTCTCCGCCACGCAGCGCCCGCTCGACGAGGTGGCCAGATTCCTGGGAGGGACGGAGGATCCCGGGCGAAGCCCGAAATCCCGATCGGCGGTCCGCGCGCAGCGGCCGGCGATCCAGCAGGCGGACAGCGCGATCGAGCACGAGTTCTCGGTCAACCGCACGGTCCGCTACCGGCCCGTCACCATCGTCGACGCGGGACAACGGAAAGCGCTGAAGCTGACCATCGACGTGCCGGTCGAGGACATGGCGAAGGTGGCGAAGCCCGACACCATTCCAAGCGGCCCGGCCCACCTCCGCCAGGGCTACGGCGGGCAGGCTGCGAGCGATTCGCGGCCCTCCATCTGGTCGGCGATTCACCCGCGACTGCTCGAGATCATCCGCGCGCATCGATCGACGCTCATCTTCGTCAACAGCCGCCGCCTCGCCGAGCGGCTCGCCGGCGCGCTCAACGAGCTCGCGGGCGAAACGCTGGTGCGATCGCATCACGGGTCGATCGCCCGCCCGCAGCGCGTGGAGGTGGAGGATCTGCTCAAGGCCGGCGCCTTGCGTGCGCTGGTCGCGACCTCGTCGCTCGAGCTCGGCATCGACATGGGGGCGATCGACATGGTGGTGCAGATCGAAGCGCCTCCCTCGGTCGCCAGCGGCCTGCAGCGGATCGGCCGCGGCGGCCACCAGGCGAACGCCGTCAGCGAGGGCGTGATCTTTCCGAAATTCCGCGGCGACCTCGTCGCCTGCGCCGCGGTGGCCAAAGCCATGCACGAAGGTGCGGTCGAAGCCACGCGCTATCCGAGGAACCCGCTCGACATCGTCGCGCAGCAGGTCGTCGCGATGGCCTCGATGGACGACTGGGACGTCGAGGAGCTGTTCGCGGCGATCCGCGGTGCGGCACCGTTCGCCGAGTTGAGCCGATCGGTGTTCGACGGCGTGCTCGACATGCTGTCGGGCCGGTATCCCTCGGACGAATTCGCGGAACTCCGTCCGCGCATCACATGGGATCGCGTCGCCGGGACGGTCAGCGCGCGCGAAGGCGCCAAGCGGGTGGCGATTTCCAACGGCGGCACGATTCCCGATCGCGGTCTCTTCGGCGTGTTCCTGATCGGCGCCGCTCCTGGCTCCGCGCGCGTCGGCGAGCTCGACGAGGAGATGGTGTTCGAAAGCCGCGCGGGCGAGACCTTCGTGCTTGGCGCCTCGTCCTGGCGCATCGAAGACATCACGCACGATCGCGTGCTCGTGTCGCCCGCCCCCGGCGAGCCTGGCAAGATGCCGTTCTGGAAAGGAGACCGCGCGGGAAGGCCGCTGGAGCTCGGCCTCGCCATCGGCCGCCTGATGCACGACGTGTTGAAGCTGCCGGCGGCCGCGGCCGTGGACCGGCTGACTCGGGAACACGATCTGGACGCGCGCGCCGCCAACAATCTGCTCGAGTACCTCCGCGATCAGCTCGCGGCAGCGCGAGCGGTCCCGGACGCCAGGACCATCGTCATCGAGCGCGTGCGCGACGAGCTCGGCGACTGGCGCGTCTGCGTGCTGTCTCCACGCGGCGGCCGCATTCACGCGCCGTGGGCGATGGCCGTCGCGGCGAAAGTCCGTGAGGAGACCGGCGCGGACGTCGAGACACTGTGGGGAGACGATGGCTTCGTCGTGAGATTTCCGGACGTCGACCAGCCGCCGGACCCCGCTCTCATGTTGCCCGACCCGGACGATGTGCAGGCACTCGTCATCCGGCAGCTGGGGTCGACTGCGCTCTTCGCCTCGAAATTCCGCGAGAACGCCGCTCGATCGCTGCTGCTCCCCAAGCGGCGGCCCGGGCAGCGTGCGCCGCTCTGGCAGCAGCGCAAACGTGCCGCGGATCTGCTTGCGGTCGCATCGCGCTACGGATCGTTTCCGGTCCTTCTCGAAACCTATCGCGAGTGCCTGCGCGACTTCTTCGACATGCCCGCGCTCATCTCCACGCTCGGCGACATCAGGAGCCGCAAGCTCCGGGTCGCGACCGTCGATTCCGAGACGCCGTCGCCATTCGCCTCGTCGCTGCTCTTCAGCTACGTTGCGAGCTTCATCTACGACGGCGACGCCCCGCTCGCCGAGCGCCGCGCGCAGGCGCTGGCGGTGGATCAATCACAGCTGCGCGAACTGCTGGGCGACGCCGAACTGCGCGAGCTGCTCGACGCCGAGTCGATGGATGCGATCGAACGGCAGCTCCAACGGATCGATCCGAACTACCGCGTCAAGAGCGCAGACGCCGTGCACGACATGCTGCTGTCGATCGGCGATCTGTCGGACGCCGAAGTGCGTGAACGCTCGGTGACCGCCGACGTCGCCGCGAGCGTCGGAGCGCTCGTCGAGGCTCGCCGCGTGCTGCCGATCCGTATCGGTGGCGAGCCCCGTTTCATCGCGGTCGAAGATGCCGCGCGCTTCCGTGACGCGCTCGGCGTGCCGCTGCCGCCCGGTCTTCCCGAGTCGCTGCTCGAGCCGGTGCGCGACCCCATGGGCGATCTGGCGCTGCGGTACGCACGCACGCATGCGCCGTTCGCGGCGGCCGACTTCGCGATGCGATTTGCCCTCGGCACAGCCGCTGCCGAGGCAGTGCTGATGCGTCTCTCGCAGGAAGGCCGTCTCGTCGAAGGCGAGTTCCGTCCGGGCGGCACACACCGCGAGTGGACAGACGCCGGAGTGCTCCGCATGCTGCGGCGACGATCGCTCGCCAAGCTGCGCCACGAAGTCGAGCCGGTCGACCAGGCGGTTCTCGGACGGTTTGCCACCACCTGGCAGGGGATCGTTCGTCGTCGTCACGGCGCCGACGCGCTGCTGGACGCCATCGAGCAGTTGCAGGGCGCTCCGCTGGCCGCATCGATCCTCGAGTCCGAAATCCTGCCGGCGCGCGTCGACAATTACGATCCGGCGGACCTCGATGCGGTGACCGCAGCGGGCGAAGTGGTGTGGGTCGGCGTCGAACCGCTCGGAGAGCGCGACGGCAGAGTGGCGCTCTACCTCGCGGATCATCTCACCCAGCTCCTGCCGCCGAAAATCGACACCGGCGCGGCGCAATCCGAGCTCTCCGATCGCGAAACCGCGATTTGCGACGTGCTTCGCGAACAGGGCGCGTCGTTTTTCGGACCGCTGCACGACGCGGTCGGCGGAGGCTACCCCGCCGAAACCGTCGAAGGATTGTGGAACCTGGTGTGGCGCGGCCTCATCACCAACGATACGTTTCATGCGCTCCGCGCCTTCACGCGCGCTCACGCGCCGCGCCGGCGCGTCAAGGGCCGGCAGCCGGTGGTCACGGCGTTCCGATCGCGCCGGCTGGCGCCGCCGTCCGCGGAAGGACGATGGACGCTGCTGCCGACGGCGGAGATCAAGACGCGCACGACGAG
>Ga0070665_100007151_pt1 | contig 11349 bp, 11 predicted proteins | sample KBSS13metaG_FD_65862 | JGI IMG/M metagenome (GOLD analysis project Ga0070665, IMG submission 65862) | Switchgrass rhizosphere microbial communities from Kellogg Biological Station, Michigan, USA - KBS S1-3 metaG | ecosystem: Host-associated > Plants > Roots > Rhizosphere > Soil ...
GAACGCGCGGGGCGCGTGGCGTCGGAGCACGCCGCCTCGGCGTTGGCGCAGAGCGAGGCGGCGATGGGCAAATTTTCGAATGCGGCCGTGGAGGCCATCCGCCGCGCCGCGCGCAAGGCCGCCGAGTCCGCAACGCGGTTCCAGGCCAAGGCGGCCTACGCATCCAGGCGCGCGCTCGACGAAAGCCGGGACGCCGCACGCGCCGCCGAGGCGCAGGGCCAGCAGGCGGCCACCGCCACCGGCAAGGCCCTGGAAGAAGCCGAGCAATGGGCCCGGCAAGGACTGCAGTCGGGTCAGGACGAAGCCGGCAAGGCGGCCGAGCGCACCCTCGACGCCTTGAAGCAAGCCGAGGAAGCCACCCGTGTTGCCGCGCAAGCGGCTGCCGAGGCGACGCGGCGGACGGCCGAGGCGGTGCGGCAGTTGAAGCCGGGGTCGGGCGGGCCTGCGAAGAACTGACGGGGCCGGGCCGACACATTCCCCCCTGCGGTGGGGATTGGAATCGCGCGATGCCCACTACCTTGGGAGCCATGCAGCACCAAGGTCGTTCATCGCCGGAAACGCCCTCTGGTGATTCCCTTCATCCGGCTGCCCCAAGGAGTTTCGACATGCCCGTACTCACCGATATCGCCAACGAACTCGACCGCTACCCGCTGGACGAGACCACCATCGAGATCATCGACGTCGCCCGCGAAGGCAGCGCCAACGATCCCGACATCAACGACGACGAAACCTGGAAGTTCAAGGTCAAGGTCACCAACAACGGCCACATCAACATGACCGGTGTCTCGCTGCACGTTCAGGGCCTGAACGGCACACTGGTCAGCGAAGACCCGGTCACGGGCTTCGCCAACGACATGGTCGTCGCCAGCCTCAACCCGCCCGGCGGCGGTGAGTCGCGGCAAACGAAGTTCTTCTACTTCAAGCCGGGCACCGCGGCCAACCCGCCCGTGAACACCCCGTTGCTGAACGCGCACATCCACGACTGGGGCGCCAACTTCGACCACTACTTCAGCAACCACACCAAGGACGAAACCGCGGCGTCCGACATCGGCATCGTGTACCCGCGGGTCACGCACTCGGCCGTGGTCTTCCCGGGCTGAACACGGTCGGCCGGTCGCGCGCCGCCGGTCGGCGCCGACCGGCATTCATCCCCATGCCCGACACCGACTGCATCGACCTTCTGGGCTACGCCGCCGCGTCGCTGGTGCTGGCCACGTTCTCGGTGCGCTCCATGACCGCGCTGCGGTCCATCGCCATCGCCAGCAACCTGCTGTTCATCGCCTACGCCGCGCTGGCCGGCTTGTCGCCCGTGCTGTTGCTGCATGCGTTGCTGCTGCCGCTGAACCTGTTTCGGCTATGCCAGGCCCTGCGCGACGGTGCCGGCAAGTCGTGCAGCGGACGCCTGCCCGTCGCCGGCGAGCAATTGCCCGATCGTTAGCAGATCGCCCGGCGGCACAGGGCCGTGCAGCCGCGGCCACAGTGGCTGCCCATCCGTGAGACGACCGCTTTCACGCCACGGTGTGTGAACACGTTTACCTGACCTTGATGACGACCTTGCCCTTCGCGCGGCCAGATTCGACGTAGGCCATGGCTTCGTTGGTCGAGTCGAAAGAAAAGACCCGGTCCATCACCGGGCGGATGACGCCGACATCGAAGAGACGGGTGATCTCGCGCAGCTGGCTCCCGTTCGCCTTCATGAAGAGAAACGAGAAATCGACGCCGCTCCCGCTCGCCTTTCGTCTGATCCCGGAGCTCAGCACGCGCACGACCTGCCTTACGAGCCAGGGCGCGTCGATCTCCCTGGCGAATTCGGGATCGGGCGGCCCAGAGATCGAGATGACCTTGCCGCCACGCTTGAGCACACGCAGGGATTTTTGGAGCGTCTTGCCATCCTGGCTGTTCAAGACCAAGTCGTAGTCGCGCAGGACATCCTCGAAGTCTTGCGTCTTGTAGTCGACGACGACGTCCGCGCCCAGACTCTTCACCAGCGCGACATTGTTCGTGCTCGTCGTCGTGGCAACGGCCGCGCCCAAATGCTTGGCCAACTGGATGGCAAAAGTGCCCACGCCGCCAGAGCCGGCCTGAACGAAAACCTTTTGCCCCTTCTGCAGCTTGCCCTTTTCGATCAGGGCCTGCCAGGCCGTCAAAGCCACCAGCGGAACGGAAGCGGCTTCTTCCATCGTCAGACCCTTGGGCTTGAGCGCGAGGGATTTTTCCTTGACGGGGACGAACTCGGCGAACGTGCCGATCCGGAGATCATCCGGCCGTGCATAGACCTCATCGCCCAACTTGAACTGCTGCACGCGTGGGCCGACCTTGGCGACGACGCCCGCCACATCGTGGCCAAGGATGAGCGGGAGCCGGTAGGGCAGGATGAGCTTGAACTCTCCATCCCTGATCTTGGAGTCCAGCAGGTTCACGCCAGCGGCGTGGACCTCGACCAGGACTTCGTCATCGTGCAATTCCGGAATCGGCATGTCTACCGACCGCAACGCGCGCTTTTTTCCGTATCGATCGACGATGAATGCTTTCATGAGGAACTCACGGCCGGGACGCATCGAGCCGCAGATCTCTTCGAATCCCGGCATCCACCAGACCGGCAGGCGCGAACCGGCGCAGCAATCGCAGGCGGCTCGCAAGCCCGCCGGCGGTGTAGCGCAGTTTCGGGTGGGCCGCACTCGCCGCTTTCAGCACGACGTCCGCCACGACGCCTGGTTGTTCCGCAGCGGCCATCACCTCCTTCACGCGCTCGTTCACTGCAGCACGAACCTCGCGATACGCGTCGAGCTTGGCATCGGCTTCCAGGAAGTTCGCGTCGAACGGCGTCTTCGTGTACGCGGGCTCGATGACCGAGACCCGGATGCCGCTCGTGCGCAACTCATGGTCGATCGACTCGGAATAGCCTTCGATCGCGTGCTTCGTCGCAGCGTAGAGTGCCCCGTAGGGCATTGGCAAGAACCCAAGCACGGAGCCGATGTTGATGATGCGCCCACCGCCCTGCGCTCGCATGTGAGGCACGACGGCGCGCGTCATCCGGACCATCCCGAAAAAGTTGGTGTCGAAGATCGACCGGGCCTGCTCGATCGAACTCTCTTCAGCGCCGGCAGGCGCAACCCCGAAGCCGGCGTTGTTGACGAGCAGATCGATGCGGCCTTCCAACTGCATCACCGTCTGAACCGCAGCTTCGACCGACTCGTCGTTGGTCACGTCCAGGGGCAACATCTCGAACGCTCGTTGGCCGGCCTGACCGCCGCGCCTGCTGGTGCCGTACACCCTGTGGCCGGCCTTCACGAGCCGCTGCGCAGTCGCTTCGCCGATGCCCGAGGAGGCGCCCGTGACGAGAGCAACCTTGATCTTCATGTTCATGCCGTTTTTCCTTCGGGGTGTGGGATGCGGGACTCGTTCGCTGGCGTGGTGAGCCGTCGAACGGCAGGGAAAGCACCCATTCGAGCGACGCTGTTCAAATATCGAATGATGAGCATCATATAAATTTGCAAGCGAGCGGGTGAGGGTGATCCGACGAATTCAGGACGGAACCAGATACTTCAGCGCCGCCTCGCGCAAGCTGTCGGCCAGCGCGGGTTCGTCGACTGTGCGAGCCAGCAGCAAGGTGCCCACCATGGCGGCGACCGTCACGAGTGCTCGTTCGTGCGCACGAGGCTGCCCCCAGTCAGGCGACTGACGGGCGACGAGGTCGATCATTTCCTTGATGTGCCGGGTGGTCACCCGGCGTACCTCGGGTGCCTGACGTGGCGTCTCGGAGCCCAGTGAAGCCAGAGGACATCCCGTCTCGATCTGCGCCAGATGTTCGGGCGATAGGTAGGCGCGAAGCATGGAGACCAGTGCCTGCTCGGCGGGCACGCTGGCAACGACATCCGCGGCCACGGCGGCTGACTCGGCACACGCCCGCTTTGCCGCTTCTGCCAGCAAGACCTCGCGCGACTCGAAGTGGGCGTAGAAGGCCCCATGGGTCAGGCCGGCCTCCTTCATGATGTCGGCAACGCCGGTGCCGTCGTAACCGCTGCGACGGATCGCCCGCGCAGCCGCCGCTACGATGCGCTCGCGCGAAGCCTCCTTGGCCATCGTTCTGACATTGCGTTTTGCATTTCGCATGATGTTCATCATACACAGTTGTGCGTCGCACGACCGTGCCGCAGACGTCGGCGACGCATTCCACCCGTGCAGGGCGCCCGATCAGCGACGGCTACAGTGACCGCCAATTCAAAGATCGATCGCCGTGTTCCGCTTCTTCGAGAGACTTCTCCACCCCTACCCCCCGGCCGAACCGCCGCTGCCGCCCGAAGGCTTTCTCCCCTTCGTGTGGGCCTGCACCCGCGGCGTGCGCGGCGCGATCGCGTCGATGGCGCTGCTCACGGCGGCGATGTCGAGCTTCGAGGCGCTGCTGTTCGCCATGCTCGGGCGCATCGTCGACTGGCTCGGTGGCCAGTCGCCCGCGCGCCTGTGGGACGACCGCGGCACCACGCTGCTGTGGCTGGGCGCAGCGCTGGTCGCCAGCATCGTGGTGGTCGCGCTGCAAACCATCGTCAAGCACCAGACGTTGGCGGTGAACCTGCCGATGCGCCTGCGCTGGAACTTCCACCGCCTGATGCTCGGCCAGAGCATGGCCTTCTACTCCGACGAGTTTGCCGGCCGCGTCACGGCCAAGGTGATGCAGACCGCGCTGGCAGTGCGCGACACGGTGTTCGTGCTGGCCGACGTGCTGGTGGCGATGGCCGTGTACGTCGCCACGCTGATCGTGCTGGCGGCGGTGCTCGACCGGCAACTGATGATCCCCTTCGTGGCGTGGCTGCTGCTCTACGTGGTGCAGCTTTGGTACTTCGTGCCCAAACTGGGAAAGGTCGGCAAGGCGCAGGCCGACGCACGGGCGCTGATGACCGGCCGCGTCACCGACGCCTACACCAACATCGCCACCGTCAAGCTGTTCTCGCACACGCAGCGCGAGGCCGGCTTCGCGCGCGACGCGATGCGCGAGTTCATGCACACCGGCTACGGCCAGATGCGGCTGGTGAGCCTGTTCGAGATCACCAACCACACGCTCAGCATGGCGCTCACGGCCGGCATGTGCGGCACGGCGCTGTGGCTGTGGTCGCAGGGCGCGGTCGGCATCGGTGCGGTGGCCGCCTCGACCGCGATGGCGCTGCGCTTGCAGGGCATGTCGCACTGGATCATGTGGGAGATGACCAGCCTGTTCGAGAACATCGGCACGGTGCAGGACGGCATGACCACGCTGTCGCGTCCGCGTGCCGTGATCGACGCGCCCGGCGCCGCGACGCTGACGGTGCCGCGCGGCGAGGTGCGCTTCGAGCACGCCAGCTTCAGCTACGGCGCGAGCGCGGACGCCGGCCGGCGCGTGATCGACGACCTCACGCTCACCGTGGCGCCCGGCGAGAAGATCGGCCTGGTCGGCCGCTCGGGCGCCGGCAAGTCGACGCTGGTCAATCTGCTGCTGCGATTTCACGACCTGGAAAGCGGTCGCATCCTGATCGACGGCCAGGACATCGCGCAGGTCACGCAGGATTCATTGCGCCAGCACATCGGCATGGTCACGCAAGACACCTCGCTGATGCACCGCTCGGTGCATGACAACATCGCCTACGGCCGGCCCGACGCCAGCCACGAAGCGGTGCAGGCCGCGGCCGAACGCGCCGAGGCGCACGCGTTCATCCAGGCCCTGGCCGACGCCAAGGGCCGCACCGGCTACGAGGCGCATGTCGGCGAGCGCGGCGTCAAGCTGTCGGGCGGCCAGCGCCAGCGCGTGGCGATCGCGCGCGTGATGCTGAAGGACGCGCCGATCCTGCTGCTCGACGAAGCCACCAGCGCGCTCGACTCCGAAGTCGAGTCGGCGATCCAGCAAAGCCTGTACACACTGATGGAAGGCAAGACCGTGATCGCCATCGCCCACCGCCTGTCGACCATCGCGGCGATGGACCGGCTGATCGTGCTCGACGAAGGCCGCGTGGTCGAAGAAGGCGATCACCGCAGCCTGCTGGCCCGAGGCGGGTTGTATGCGCGGTTGTGGGCGCACCAGAGCGGCGGGTTTCTGGGCGAGGAGTAGTCCTCTCCCGAGAAAGTGCCGGCGACGACGGCAACCCCTCACGGACTGATCGACAGAACGCCTTCCGGCACCGTGAGATGCGCTTGCGTCGCTCGCCGCACTTGCTCGATGCTCACCCCGGGCGCCGTCTCTCGCAGGACCAACCCACGCTCCGTCGGTTCGATCACGGCCAGCTCCGTGACGATCAGGTCCACGCGCCGCGTCGAGGTGATGGGGAACGAGCAGCGTTCGACGATTTTGCGAACGCCCTTGGCGGTGTGCGTCATGGCAACGATGACCCGCCTGGCGCCCGTGACCAGGTCCATGGCCCCGCCCATGCCGGGCACCATGACGCCTGGAACCATCCAGTTGGCAAGCCGGCCCTGCTCATCGACCTGCAGGCCGCCCAACACCGTCACGTCGAGATGACCGCCGCGGATGAGCCCGAAGGACATGGCCGAATCGATCGCACAGGCGCCTGGCCCGGCGCCGACGGGGCGCCCTCCCGCATCGGTCAGATCGGTCCACGCAAAGCCTTCTTCGGGCAACGGGAGCATGCCGATCAGGCCGTTCTCGGACTGGAAGAACACCTTCACGCCCTCGGGCAGATAGCGCGCCACCTGCGTGGGCAGGCCGATCCCCAGATTGACCAGTTGGCCATCGCGCAGCTCCCTGGCGATCCTTCGCGCAATGATGTCCTTTTCAAGCATTGGCGCTCTCCTTGCAGATCAGGTAGTGGACGAGCACATGGGGTGTCACGACCGCGTCCGGCGGAATGACGCCGACCGGAACGACGTCTTCTGCTTCGGCCATGGTCGTGCGCGCCGCCATCGCCATGATCGGATTGAAGTTCCTGGACGTCAGCGCGTACTCGAGGTTGCCGAGGTAGTCGGCGCGCCTGGCGTTGATCAAGGCGAAGTCGGCCTTGATGGGCAACTCCAGCAAGAAGGGTTTGCCTTCGACTTCGATCGTCTGCTTTCCCTCTGCAGCCAGCGTGCCAAGGCCGGTTGGCGTCAGCACGCCGCCCAGCCCGAAGCCACCAGCACGAATTCGCTCGACCAGCGTTCCCTGCGGTACCAGCTCGACCTCCACTTCGCCTGCCAGCATCTGACGCTGCGTTTCGGGATTCGTGCCGATGTGGCTGGTCACGATCCGGCGCACCAACTTGGCATCGATCAGTTTGCCAACGCCGAAGTTGGGCCGCGCCGTGTCGTTGGTGATGATCGTCAGGTCGCGCCGGCCCAGCCTGGCCAATGCATCGAGCAAGCGCGCCGGCGCCCCGGCGCCCATGAAGCCGCCGACGAGGAGCGTCGCACCGTCCGGGATGAGCTCGGCGGCGCTGGAGGGCTGAATGGTTTTCATCGGCGCGCGCGATACAGCGGATCGGTCTCGCTGCAGCGGGTCACATCTGCGCGCCGATCATCCACGGAACCGTCTCTTCGTTTCCGACGCCCAGCTCTTCGCTCTTGGACTTCTCGCCCGAGGCGATGCGCAGGATCAGTTCGAAGATCTCGCGTCCCTTCGATTCGAGCGTGGCGCCGCCATCCATCACGTCGCCACAGTTGATGTCCATGTCGTCTTGCATGCGCAGGAACATCTTCGTGTTGGTTGCCAGCTTGATGGACGGCGAAGGCTTGGCGCCGAAGCACGAGCCACGCCCGGTGGTGAACGCGACGAGGTTGGCGCCGCTGGCGATCTGGCCGGTCGCGCCCATCGGGTCGTAGCCGGGGGCATCCATGAAGACCAGGCCATGCGTCTTGATCGGCTCGGCGTACCGGTAGACGCCCATCAGCGCCGAAGACCCGCTCTTGGCGACTGCGCCCAGCGACTTCTCGAGAATGGTCGTCAGCCCCCCGGCCTTGTTGCCCGGGGTGGGGTTGTTGTCGATGCTGCCCTTCTCGCGTTCCGCGTAGCCCTCCCACCACTTGATCAGATCGACGATCCCTTCGCCCACCTCGCGCGACACGGCGCGGCGGGTCAGCAGATGCTCGGCGCCATAGATTTCGGGCGTCTCGCTCAGGATCGCCGTGCCGCCCTGCGCCACCAGCAGATCCACCGCCACGCCCAGCGCCGGGTTCGCGGTGATGCCCGAGTAGCCGTCGGAACCACCACACTGGAGCGCCACGGTGATGTGTGCAGCCGACACGTCCTCGCGGCGGCACTGGTTGGCCACGGGAAGCATCGCCTCGACGGCGGCAATCGCCGCGTCGACGGTCTTTCGCGTGCCGCCCTTGTCCTGGATGACCAGCGGCGCGACCAGCTTGCCCGCCTCGATGCCTTCGGACAGGAACATCGCGCCCATCTGGTTGGCCTCGCAGCCCAGGCCGATCACGACCACGCCGGCGAAATTGGCATGCTTCACGAAGCCGCCCAGGGTTCTGCGCAACTGCTGCACGCCGTTGCCGTTGTGCTCGATGCAGCAGCCGAAGCTGTGCGTGATGGGCACCACGCCGTCGACGTACGGATAGTCCTTCAGCGCGTCGTTTTTGGAGAAGTGCTCGACCACCATCTTCGTCACCGTGGCCGAGCAGTTCACGGTGCTGACGATCCCGATGTAGTTGCGCGTGGCCACCCGGCCGTCGGCGCGCACGAACCCCTTGAAGGTGACCGGATTGGCCGGAGGCACCGCCACCCTGGCATCCTCGCCGAAGGCGTAGTCGCGGTCGAACGCGCCCATTGCCAGGTTGTGCGTGTGAACGTGTTCGCCAGGCTCGATGGCTTGCGTGGTGAACCCGATGATCTGCCCATAGCGCAAGACCGGTTGGCCGGAGGCAATCGGTGCCAGCGCCACCTTGTGCGCGGCCGGCACGTCGGCCTGCACGACCAGATCTGCGAATTCCGCTAGCACGGTGCATTTCGAGATCGTGTTGCGTGCAATGGCGACGTTGTCGTCCGGATGGAGCTTGAAAGCGAGGGAATCGTGGTTCATCGGGTCAATCCGCGCGAATGTTGTTTCGCTTGGCTACTTCGCCCCACAGCTTGTAGTTGTCGCGCGTGAGCGCGCCGAGCCGCTCGGCGCCGCCGCCACCCACCTGGTCGCCGTTCTTGGTGATCTGGCCGCTGATGGCCGGATCCGACAGCGCAGCATTCATGGCGGCATTGGCCTTTGCAACGATGTCGGCGGGCAGCTTGGGCGGGCCCCACAGCCCGACGAACACCGTCACGATGAAATCCTTGATGCCCAGTTCCTTTGCAGTGGGAACGTCTGGCATCGCGGGAAGCCGGGTATCGCCGGTCACGAGAATCGGGCGCAGTTTTCCGGCTGCGATGTGCGGGATCAGCAACGACGCTGCATCCATCATGCAGGGCACCTGGTTGCCCATCAGGTCCTGGATGGCGGGCGCGCTGCCCTTGTAGGGAACCTGGCTCATCTTCGGCAAGCCAGCGCGCTCCCGGAAGTACTCCATGGCCAGGTGCGTGTTGCCACCATTGCCCGAACTGGCGTAATTGAAGCCGCCCTTGGCGCTCTCTGCCTTGACCCAGGCAACGAACTCGGCGAGGTTCTTGGCCGGTGCGGCCGGATTGACGACCAGCACCAGTTGCGACTCGAGGATCAGCCCGATGGGCGTGAAGTCGGTGGGAATGGGCGACGGCGTCGAGTAGGTGTGCGGATTGATCACGAAGCTCGTGTTGGCCACCAGCAGCTTGTAGGGATCGTTGGCACGCTGCACTTCTGCCGCGGCGATGTTGCCGCCGGCGCCCGGCTTGTTCTCGACCAGCACCGACTGGCCCAGGGTCGTTGCCATGCCCCTGCTGACGAAGCGCGCGCCGGCATCCGTCAGGCCACCGGGCGGGTACCCGACGATCAGGGAAACCGGCTTGGAAGGCCACGGCGCGCCTTGCGCGAAGACCGCGGCCGGGCCCAAGGTCGACATGGCGGTTCCGGCAGCAACCAGCTTGAGGATGTTGCGTCTTGATGTGGTGATCATTCGATGTATCTCGGTGAAGTGAAAGAGTTCGCGCGCGCCGACGGGCAGCGCGACTAGAACGCGACGTTGTTGCCGCCCTTGAGCTGAAGAATTTCGCGCGCGTCGTCGGGCGTGGCGACTTCCAGTGACATGCCTTCGAGGATGGCGCGCATGCGCCGCACTTGATCGGCATTGGTTTTCGCGAGTTGACCCGGGCCGTCCCACAACGAATCCTCCAGGCCTACGCGGACGTGCCCGCCCATGGCCGCGGACTGCGCACCGATCGGCATCTGGTTGCGTCCGGCCGGCAGCACCGACCACCGGTAGGCGTCGCCGAACAGGCGGTCTGCCGTGCGCTTCATGTGCAGCACGTCTTCCGGGTGCGTGCCGATGCCGCCCAGGATGCCGAAGACCGACTGGATCAGGAACGGCGGCTTGATCAATCCCCGCTCGATGAAGTGCGCGGCCGTGTAGAGGTGCCCGATGTCGTAGCATTCGATCTCGAAGCGCGTGCCGTTGTCGCTGCACGACTGCAGGATGTGGGCGATGTCGGTGAAGGTGTTCTTGAAGATGCGGTCGTGGCTGCCCGCCAGATAGGGCTCCTCCCACGAATGCTTGAACTCCTTGAAGCGCGCGAGCATGGGAAACAGGCCCATGTTCATCGTCCCCATGTTCAGCGATGCCACTTCGGGCTTGAACTCGTGCGCCGGGCGCAGCCGGTCTTCCAGCGACATCGTCGGCGCGCCGCCGGTGGTCAGGTTGATGACCACGTTGCTCGCCGCCTTGATCTGCGGCAGGAACTGCCTGAAGAGCGCCGGATCCTGCGACGGACTGCCGTCGACCGGATTGCGCGCATGCAAATGCACGATGGCAGCGCCGGCTTCGGCGGCGCCGATGGCGGACTCGGCGATCTCCTGCGGGGTGACCGGCAGGTAAGGCGACATCGACGGCGTGTGGATGGCGCCGGTGACGGCGCAGGTGATGATGACTTTGCGGGGCATGGGGTACTCCAGTGATGTGTGTTCAGGAAGTCGGCGCCTGGCGCTTGTGTGCGGCCAGTGCCATCAGGCGACGGTCTCGCCAGGCCGATCGCTCGCCGATGTCTGCGACGTCCAGCCGCTTGCGGCGCTCGACGTCGACGCGGGCGACCGTGTCGTCGGCCCAGCCGAAGGGCTGCACGCCGGTCATGGTTTCGCGGTTCTGCGGGCCATAGCGCTTGGCGTAGTCCGTCACGCCCGCCGGTGCATTGAGGTCGATGGTTTCGAACGGGCCCATGAAGGACCAGCGCAAGGCCAGACCATCCTTGAGCACCTTGTCGATGTCTTCGGCACTGGCCAGGCCCTGCTCGAACAGCGTGAAGCACTCGTTGAGCACCGCGGCCTGCAC
>Ga0070665_100007152_pt1 | contig 11348 bp, 16 predicted proteins | sample KBSS13metaG_FD_65862 | JGI IMG/M metagenome (GOLD analysis project Ga0070665, IMG submission 65862) | Switchgrass rhizosphere microbial communities from Kellogg Biological Station, Michigan, USA - KBS S1-3 metaG | ecosystem: Host-associated > Plants > Roots > Rhizosphere > Soil ...
GCCGACGCCGGCGCTGATCGAGGCTCTAGAGACCTTGTTGGGCCGAGGACGGCTGGCCGTGCTGTACAGCCCGCCGCCGGTGAGCGCCGGCGTGAGTTCGATCGGGGCAGCCCCCGTTTCCTAGCAAAAGGGGTCAGGCCTTTCCGCCTTTTGCTGTCCTACAAAATGTTCCAGGGGACTGACCCCTTTTGCTAGGAAACGGGGGCTGCCCCCGTTATCCTCGCGCCCCTATGGCAGTGAATTTCCTCGATTTCGAGCAGCCGATCGCCGAACTCGAAGCCAAAATCGAAGAACTGAAACATGTTCCTTCGGGCTCCGCGGTCAACATCCAGGAAGAAATCTCGCGGTTGCAGGCCAAGAGCGAGCAGCTCACGCAGAGCATCTTCGCGAACCTGTCGCCCTGGCAGATCACCCAGCTGGCGCGTCATCCGCAGCGTCCGTACACGCTCGATTACGCCGGCATCATCTTCAAGGATTTCCACGAACTGCACGGCGATCGCATGTACGGCGATGATCTCGCCATCGTCGGCGGCCCGGCGCGGCTCGAAGACCGCCCCGTGATGCTCATCGGCCATCAGAAAGGCCGCGACACCAAGGAGCGCGTGCGCCGCAACTACGGCATGCCCAAGCCCGAGGGTTATCGCAAGGCGCTGCGCCTGATGCGCCTGGCCGAGCGTTTCCGGCTGCCGCTGGTGACGTTCATCGATACACCGGGTGCCTATCCCGGCGTCGGCTCCGAGGAGCGAGGCCAGTCCGAGGCCATCGCACGCAATCTCTTCGAAATGTCCGTGATGGGCATTCCCATCATTTCCTGCGTGATCGGCGAAGGTGGTTCCGGAGGCGCGCTCGCCATCGGCGTCTGCGACCGGCTGCTGATGCTGCAGTTCTCCACCTACTCGGTGATCTCGCCCGAAGGTTGCGCTTCGATCCTGTGGAAGAGCGCGGACAAGAAGGAAGTGGCGGCCGACGCCATGAACCTCACGGCCGATCGGCTCTTCAAGCTCAAGCTGGTCGACGAAGTGCTGCCGGAGCCCGTGGGCGGTGCGCATCGCAATCCGCAGGCCACCGCCGATTCGATCAAGGCCGCGCTGATCCGCCATCTCGACGATCTCGAGAAACTGCCGCCGGACAAGCTGCGTTCGCAGCGCAATACGCGCATCGACGGCTTCGGTGTCTACAGCGAAGTCGCCAACTAGAGTTGGTTTCGAACCTGCGTCGCGACTCGTCGGCCTCGCCGGGCCGCGGCCGCGCGTGCTCATCGCCTTCAGCGGCGGGGTGGATTCGACGGCGTTGGCCCACGCACTCGCGACGCAACGTCGGAAGTTCGCAGGCCTGCGGCTGATCCATGTCGATCACGGCCTGCAGGCCGCGAGCGCGGAGTGGGGCCGGCATTGCCAGCGCGTGGCGCGCCAACTGCGCCTTCCTGTCCAGGTGCTCAAAGCCGAAATCCGCCGCGTGCGCGGTGAGTCGCCGGAAGCCGCCGCGCGCGAGATGCGTTACGCGCTGCTGGCGCAGGCAATGCAGCCGGGCGAGGTGCTGGTCACCGCCCAGCATCGCGACGACCAGGTGGAGACGCTGCTGCTGCAGCTGTTTCGCGGCGCCGGCGTCGCCGGGCTCGCGGCCATGCCGCCGATCGCGAACTTTGGCCCCGGACGCATCGCGCGGCCGCTGCTCGAGGTTACCCGCGCCGACGTTGAGAAATACGCACGCCAGCACCAGTTGAAGTGGATCGAGGACCCCACCAACGAGCTGGTGCGCTTCGATCGCAACTTCCTGCGCCATCGCGTGCTGCCGGCGATCCGCGCGCGCTGGAAAGGCGTCGATGAAGCCGTGGCACGCAGCGCGCGCCACATGGCCGAGGCCGCGGGCCTGCTGGGAGACGTCGCGCGCCGTGATCTCGACGCCTGCGCCGACGGCGCCGGTCTCGGCGTCGCGTCGCTGCGCGCGCTGCCGGTGCCTCGCCGCCGCAATGCGCTGCGCGCGTTCATCCTGCGCGCCGGTCTCGAGGCGCCGTCAGCGGTGAAGCTGCGCGAGATGTCGGGCGCGCTGCTCGCGGCGCGCGTCGACGCACAGCCCGAAGTGGACTGGCCGGGCGGGGTGCTGCGTCGGCGCGGCGGCCGCCTCCAGCTGGACACGGTTACGCGGCCGGCGGCCGGCGAAGCGGACACAACTGCCACGAAATCATGGCGCTGGATGCATGAGCGCGAGTTGCGCCTCAATGCTGGCGACGCGCTCGAGCTCATCGATGACGAGGCGGGCCCGATCGATCTCGATCATTTGCCCGCCACTCTGGACCTGCGCGCACGACGCGGCGGGGAATCCCTGAGGCCGCACGCGCGCGCGCGCACGCAAACACTGAAAAAGCTCATGCAGGCGGCGAAAATGTCGGTCGAGCAGCGCGCGCGCTTGCCGCTGCTGTACGCGGGCGCGCGCCTGGTCGCGGCCGGTGACCGCTGGATCGACGCGTCCATCGCGGCAAATGACAAATCCCGTCGTCGCGCGCGCCTCGTCTGGAGGCGCGCACGCTGAATTTTGTCGGCGAGCTCTCACAGCGGTTTCGCACGCGTTGCCGTTTTGTTACGCTGCCGTCCCGTCGTAATCACTTCTCGCGACGGGCTCCCTCATGACCAAGTTCGTATTCGTCACCGGTGGCGTCGTTTCCTCTTTGGGAAAGGGCATCGCCGCCGCCTCGCTCGGCGCCATCCTCGAAGCCCGCGGTCTCAAGATCGCGATGGTGAAGCTGGATCCGTACATCAATGTGGATCCGGGCACCATGAGTCCGTTCCAGCACGGCGAGGTGTTCGTCACCAATGACGGCACCGAGAGCGATCTCGACCTCGGCCACTATGAGCGCTTCGTGCGCACGACCACCGGCCGGCACAGCAATTTCACCACCGGGCGCATCTATGAACGCGTGATCGCGAAGGAGCGCCGCGGTGACTACCTGGGCGCCACGGTGCAGGTGATCCCGCACATCACCGACGAGATCAAGCGCTCCATCCAGCTCGGCGCCGGCAATGCCGACGTCTGCATGGTGGAGATCGGCGGCACGGTGGGCGACATCGAGTCGCTGCCGTTCCTCGAGGCGATACGCCAGCTCGGCGTCGAGCTCGGCCGAAACAACGTCGTTTACCTGCATCTCACGCTGGTGCCCGTGCTCGGCGGCGCCGGCGAGATCAAGACCAAGCCCACGCAGCACAGCGTGAAGGAACTGCGCGGCATCGGTATCCAGCCCGACGTGTTGCTGTGCCGCTGCAAGAACCCGCTGCCCGATGAACAACGCCGCAAGATCGCGCTGTTCACCAATGTCGAGGAGCGCGCGGTCATTTCCGGCATCGATGCCGATGACATCTACAAGATCCCGATGCTGCTGGCAGAGCAGGGCCTCGATGAAATCGTGGTCGACAAGCTGCGCCTCAGCGTGCCGCCGGCCGACCTCTCCGAGTGGAAGCAGGTCGTGGCCGCGAAGGCGAACCCGGACGGCCAGGTCGACATCGCCATGGTCGGCAAGTACGTGCAGGTCAAGGACAGCTACATCTCGCTGAACGAAGCCCTGACGCACGCCGGCGTGAAGACGCGCACGCGCGTCAACGTGCACTACATCGAGTCCACCGACATCGAGAAGCACGGTACGCACGCGCTCTCGGGCATGGACGCCATCCTCGTTCCCGGCGGCTTCGGCGAGCGCGGCATCGAGGGCAAGATCGCCGCGGTGCGTTTCGCACGCGAGAACAAGATTCCGTATCTCGGCATCTGCCTGGGAATGCAGCTGGCGACCATCGAATTCGGCCGGCACGTGCTCGGACTCGAAAATGCCAACAGCACCGAGTTCAACCGCGCCAGCCCGCACCCGGTGATCGCGCTGATCACCGAGTGGATGGACAGCGCCAAGGGCGAGCAGAAGCGCGACGACGCCACCGGCAAGGGCGGCACCATGCGCCTCGGCGCGCAGGAAGTGCGCGTCGGCGCCAACACGCTGGCACGCTCCATCTACGGCAGCGAGACGGTGCATGAACGGCACCGCCATCGTTTCGAATTCAACAACGGTTACCGCGACCGCTACACGCAGGCCGGCTTCCGTTTCTCGGGGCTGTCGAAGGACGATCTCGTGGAAATCGTCGAACTACCGGGTCATCCGTGGTTCGTGGCGACGCAGTTCCACCCGGAGTTCACCTCGACGCCGCGCGACGGCCATCCGCTGTTCACCGGCTTCGTGCGCGCCGCGCGCCAGCATCGCAACGCGCAGTTGCCGGAAGTGGCGAGCGCCTGAGCCTCGCATGCGCGCACCCGCTCCGCGCATCAGACGGTGGTCTTTGGGTGTGGTGTGGCTTTTCGGCGCCATGCTGGTCGTCCCACTGCTGTGGGCTCCGCTGACCGGCAGTCCTTTCCCATTGAAGGCTACGCGCCAACTCGATGACCTGCCGCTGGTGTGGATCATCGTGTCGGCCTACCTGGCGACCGCCGCCTGGCTGTGCATCCCCGCTTGGCACAACGTCGAGCGACTGCAGGTCGCCATGGGCATGACGCTGGCCTCGGCCATCTGGAGTTTCTTCCTCTCGCTGGCACTGGGCTTTGCCTGGCTGGCGGCCGCGCAGGCCATCCAGTCCGCATTTCGAGCTCGCGCGCCTTCACCCGGACCGGAAGAGGTGCGGCGCAAGCTGGAGCTTGCCCGGGCGCACATCGACATGGGTAATCGCGCTGGCGCGGAAGCGACTTTGCGCGAGGTGGAGGCCCAGGGCTCCGACCTGCAACGCCGCGAAGCCGCCGCGTTGCTGGCCAGGATCACGAGTTAGGCCGGGTCGTGGCTGGAACGCCATGAAGAAGTTCTATCTGCTGTGCGCGGTCGCGGGCGCAGTAATTCCTTTCGTGCCCTTCGTATCCTGGGTCGGCGACCATGGCTTCGATCCTCGACTCTTCATCTCCGAGCTCTTCGCGACGCGCATCGGGGCGTTTTTCGGGCTCGACGTGCTGATCGCGGCCGTTGCGCTCATCGTCTTCATCATCCGGGAAGGGAAACGACTGCAAGTCCCGAGGCTGTGGGTGCCGGTCGCGGCAACCTGCCTGGTCGGTGTGTCCTGCGGCCTGCCTTTGTTCCTGTTCATGCGCGAACGCCGGGCTCCCTGAACGCCGCGATGCTGCGCGCGGTGAAACTCGTGCACACCCTTGCTTGGGCGTTTTTCGCCGGGTGCATCGTGCTGCTGCCTTTCGCGGCGTGGAGCAATCGCTTCGACTTCGCGCTGGCGCTGGTCGTCATCGTGATGGTCGAGGTGCTGATCCTCGCGTTCAACGGCTTCCGCTGTCCGCTCACCGCGGTCGCGGCGCGATACACCGAGGACCGCCGCGACAACTTCGACATCTACCTGCCGCTGTGGCTGGCGCGTTACAACAAGCAGATCTTTGGTAGTTTGTTTGCCGCCGGCACGATATTCACACTCATCAGGTATGGATCGAATCACTGATCCCGACATCCTGCGCCGCCTGCTGCGCGCCAAGGACCAGATGGACGCGGCCTCGCACGAGGACTGGCCGGTGCGCCGGCTGGCGCGCGTGAGCGGAATCTCCGAGGCCCACTTCGCACGCTCGTTCAAGGATGCATTCGGGGTGCCGCCGCATCGTTACCTGCTGACGCGCCGCATCGAGCGCGCGGCGGCGCTGCTTCGGGACACGGAAATGTCCATCACCGAAATCGCCTTTCACACCGGGTGGGGCAGCCTCGGCACCTTCGGGCGCACGTTCCGCGACGTCACGGGCGAGAACCCCGCGTCGCTGCGCACGCAGGAGAGGGCGGAAACGCAAGACCCCGGCCGAGTTCCCCATTGCGTCCTTGCCGCCGCGAAACGGCCGCATCTCGAGACAGCAGTTTCGGAGAAGCGGCGCCGTGCGATGCCCGGTACAAAGAGACCTCGCAAATCAAAGGAGGTCTTATGAGCCAGGGTGTCGAAGTCATGGGTTTGTACGTGCGGGACCAGGACGAAGCGCTTGCGTTCTACGTCGACAAGGTCGGGTTCCGCGTTCACACGGATGTCCGCAACGGCGGGTTCCGCTGGCTGACGGTGCAGTATCCGGACCAGCCCTCGTTCCAGCTCGGATTGTTCGTGCCCGGTCCGCCGACGATGGACGAAGCCACCGCGCAATCGGTGCGGGCCGTGGTCGCCAAGGGCGCGATGCCGCCGCTGGTACTGGTGGTCGGCGATTGCCGCGGAGCGCATAAACGCATGCGCGAGCAGGGTGTAGAGTTCACGCAGGAACCCGTGGAGCGATTCGGAACGGTGGATGCCGGTTTCCGCGATCCGTCGGGAAATGGCTGGAAACTGATCCAGGCGCGGAAGTGATGCCCATGAAGGCGAAGACGAAAGCGAAGACCAAGGCCACGGCCAAGGCGAAACCGAAAGCGGCCGGCGCGGAGTCGCCTTCCCGGAAGATAGACGCCCGCATCCGCGAGCTCGGCGATTGGCGCGGCGAAACGCTGGCGCGCCTGCGGGCGTTGATCAAGGAAGCCGACCCCGAGGTCGTCGAGGAATGGAAGTGGATGGGCGTGCCGGTGTTTGAAGACCACGGCATCATCTGCACCGGCGAGACCTACAAGAGCGTCGTGAAGCTGACCTTCGCCAAGGGCGCATCGCTGCCGGATCCGGCGAAGCTGTTCAATTCCAGCCTCGACGGCAACGTGCGCCGCGCCATCGACGTCCGCGAAGGCGAGAAGATCGACGAGAAGGCGTTGAAGGCGTTGATCCGCGCCGCGGCGGCATTGAATAAGTCGAAAGCGAAAAGCTAGTTCGCGGTTCCGGCGCCCGGGCGTGGACGCTCTGGAGGAACTCGACTAACTTCGGCGCGATGCAATTCCCGATCAACCTCACGCTGTCGGTCAAAAATTGAAAAGCGGCCGGTTCGAACGCGAGCTGGGTGGTTTGTTCTATTCGTTCTACGAGTTGTTCGTCGCCGCGAGATTGAGGCGGCTCGCGCCTTACCTGGCATGCGTCCTGTTCGTCGCCACGGCCGGAGTCGTGCTCCTCGTTCTCCTGGACGTGCTCGCGTTGGCGTATGGCCGGGTGACGACGGCGCCCCTGGGCCAGGCACCGCGCAGCATCGCGGGAATCGCCATCTTCAGCGGCTACTACGTGTGGGAGCGGTTCGCCAACCCGGAACGCATTGCACTGTTCGAGTCGCTCGATTCAACCGCGGCACCCGGCAAACGAAGCCGCCGGCGCCTCAAGAGCGTGGCCTTCATCGGCATCCTGCTGGCGCTCTGTCACGTGTTGTTTCAGGACTAGCCCACCGCCGACACAGGCCTTGTCCTGCAAGACAAATCGGGGTAATGCGGGCCACGGGCCGGGACGTGTATCCTCCGCAACTCGCTTTCCGAGGTACCCCGTGCAGCTCACCCATTTCCAGGCTGGCATCGACCGGCCGTTCTTCCTGATCGCAGGTCCCTGCGTGATCGAGGGTGAGACGCTGACTCAGGAAATCGCCGGCCGTCTCAAGGAGATCACCGGCAGGCTGGGCGTCAACTACATCTTCAAGGCGTCGTACGACAAGGCGAACCGCTCGTCGAAGGACAGCTTCCGCGGTCCGGGCCTGGACGCCGGGCTCAAGGTGCTGCAGGACGTGAAGCAGAAGATAGGCGTCCCGGTGCTCACCGACGTACACGAGGACACGCCGTTCGCAGAGGTCGCGAGCGTGGTCGACGTCATGCAGACGCCGGCCTTCCTGGTGCGCCAGACCAATTTCATCATCAAGGTGTGTTCGCAGGGCAAGCCGGTCAACATCAAGAAGGGCCAGTTCCTCTCTCCCTGGGAGATGAAGAACGTGGTCGACAAGGCGAGATCCACCGGCAACCAGCAGATCATGGTCTGCGAGCGCGGCTTCTCCTTCGGTTACAACAACCTGGTCTCGGACATGCGTTCGCTGTCCATCATGCGGAACACCGGCGCGCCGGTGGTGTTCGACGCCACGCACTCGGTCCAACTACCGGGCGGGCTCGGCGGCAGCTCCGGCGGTCAGCGCGAACACATCCCGGTGCTGGCGCGCGCGGCCGTGGCCGCCGGTGTCGCCGGCCTGTTCATGGAAACGCATCCGGATCCTTCCAAGGCGCTGAGCGACGGGCCCAATGCCTGGCCGCTCGGGCGCATGGAACAACTTCTGTCGACGCTGAAAGCGATCGACGACAACGTCAAGCAACAACCCTTCGAGGAAAGTCTTCTATGAGTCGTATCGTCGATATCGTTGGGCGCGAAGTGATCGATTCGCGCGGCAATCCCACCGTCGAGGCGGACGTGATTCTCGACTCCGGTGTGATGGGCCGTGCCGCTGTGCCCTCCGGCGCGTCGACCGGCACGCGTGAGGCCGTGGAACTGCGCGACGGCGACAAGAAGCGCTACCTCGGCAAGGGCGTGAGGAAGGCCGTGGCCAACGTCAACGGCGTGCTCAAGAACGCGCTGCTGGGCAAGGACGCGAACGACCAGGAGACGCTGGACAACACCATGATCCAGCTCGACGGCACCGACAACAAGGGCAACCTCGGCGCCAATTCGCTGCTGGCGATCTCGCTGGCGAATGCCAAGGCCGCCGCGGCCGACAACAAGCAGTCGCTGTGGAAGTACATCGCCAAGGGCCGGGAGCCGGTGATGCCCGTGCCGATGATGAACGTCATCAACGGCGGCGCGCATGCCGACAACTCGCTCGACGTGCAGGAATTCATGATCATCCCCGTGGGCGCGCCGACTTTCAGCGAGGCGCTGCGCTACGGTGCGGAGATCTTCCACACGCTGAAGGGCATCCTCAAAAAGAAGAAGCTCACCACCGCGGTGGGTGATGAGGGCGGCTTCGCGCCCAACCTGTCGTCGAACGAGGCCGGCATCAAGGTCATCATCCAGGCGGTTGAGCAGGCGGGCTACAAGCTCGGCAAGCAGGTCTACCTCGGCATGGACGTGGCGGCGTCGGAGTTCTACAAGAAGAACAAGTACGACCTGCACGGCGAAGGCCGCAAGTTCAGCTCGGACGACTTCGTGAAGTACTTCGCCAAGCTTGCGGCCAAGTACCCGATCATCAGCATCGAAGACGGCATGGCGGAGCAGGACTGGGCCGGCTGGGCGACGCTGACCCAGGCCCTTGGCAAGAAGATCCAGCTGGTGGGTGACGATCTCTTCGTGACCAACACCAAGATTCTCCAGGAAGGCATCGACAAGAAGATCGCGAATTCGATCCTCATCAAGGTCAACCAGATCGGCACGCTGACCGAGACACTCGCGGCCATCGAGATGGCGGACAATGCGGGGTATTCCTCGATCGTGTCGCATCGCTCGGGCGAAACCGAGGACGCGACCATTGCCGACATCGCGGTCGCGACCGCTGCGTCGCAGATCAAGACCGGCTCCATGTCACGTTCGGATCGCATCGCCAAGTACAACCAGCTGCTGCGCATCGAAGGCGAGCTGGGCGGCAAGGTGCGTTACGCGGGCAAGGATGCATTTCCAGTGAAGATCTGAAGATCGAGTCCAGGGAGTTCTCATGCCTAAAATATTCAATAAAGAAACGGGCGCGCTTCTGGGTACGGTGGATGCGAACGACGTGCAGTGCCTGATCGACGTCCTCGAAGAAGAAGATTCGAAGGACGTCGATTACTTCGTCGATCTGCTGACCGTCGACATCCTCGAGGACAACGGCGCGTCGGCCGCCCTGGCGGACATGCTGCGCAAGGCCATCGGCGCCACGGAAGGCATCGACATCCGCTGGGAGAAGTAGCCGGCTGATCGAGGGCGCAGAATGAGCAACGAAGTGAGATACGCCGGTTTCTGGATCCGCTGCGTCGCTTCGGTCATCGACACCGTCCTCGCGACCATGGTCGTCGGGCCCCTGCTGTGGAAGGTCTATGGCAGGGGCTATTTCCAGCCTTATTTCGATCTCTTGCAGGGCAACCTCGATCTGCAGGCGGATCGGCCCATGTTCGCGGGTCCGGCCGATGTGTTTCTCTCGCTGGTGTTGCCGGCCGCCGGCATCGTGATCTTCTGGATCGCGCGGCAGGCGACGCCCGGCAAGATGTTCCTGAAACTCAGGATCGTCGATGCGAATTCGCTTGCGGCACCCGGCACCTTGCAGTCGATTGGACGCTACCTCGGCTATTACGTGTCCATCTTCGGGCTGATGCTCGGCTTTCTGTGGGTGGCATTCGATCCTCGCAAGCAGGGCTGGCACGACAAGCTGGCGAGAACCGTCGTCATCCGGCAGTGAGGAGCGAACTCCGTGCAGGTCAACGGCAGCTGCCATTGCGGCAACATCTCTTTCTCGCTGGAATGGCCGGACGATGCACCCGAGATACCGGCGCGCAGCTGCGGCTGCAGTTTCTGCGTGAAACACGGCGGCATCTGGACGTCGAATCCCCGTGCCAGCCTGCGCGCGCGCGTGACTGAACCCGGCATGGTGGCGCGCTATGCCTTCGGCACGGAGACCGCGCAGTTTCTGATTTGCGCGCGGTGCGGCGTCGCGCCCGTGGTGATTTCGCAGATCGAGGGCGCCATGTACGCGGTGGTCAACGTGAACAGCTTCGACAACGTCGAACGCTCGCGCATCAAGACCCAGGCAGCGAGTTTCGAAGATGAAGACGTGGCCTCGCGGCTGGAGCGGCGGCGCCGCAACTGGATAGCCGACGTGGTGCTGGCGGAGGGCTCATGAAATCCATGTTTGCCTACATCTGCCTCGGTTCGGATGATCTGGTCCGCTCCGCGGCCTTCTACGACGCGACGCTCGGCACCTTGGGTTACCGGCGATGCGATACCTCGGCCGAGAGCGAGACCAGCTGGAACGGGTGGATAGGCTGGGGGCTGTACGAGCAGGACGGCGCCGTGCAGGACGCCTTGTGGGTGTGCAAACCGTACAACGGCGCATCCGCGTCGGTGGGCAACGGCAGCATGGTCGCCATGTGGGCCAGGAGCTGGGCGCAGGTGGATGCCTTCCATGCCGCCGCGCTGGTCCACGGTGGAACTTCCGAAGGCGCTCCCGGTCTGCGCCTGTTGTACAACCCGGACTTCTACGCGGCCTACGTGCGCGATCCGGATGGCAACAAGCTGGCCGTGGTTTGCCGCGGCTTCACCAGTGCCCAAGGACAATAAGAAGCTCATCCCGGCGCGCTACGCCTTCGTTCCATCGTCCCCACTGAACCGTTCACTGCATTGCGGCTACCATTCGCGTCTGCGAGCCAATGGAAAACAAGGAATTGCCATGAAATTTCTCCGCCTGTCGGCGTTGTTGATCCTCTTCACGGCCTCGGTCGGCATGGCCGCCGCTCCCAAGGCGAAGCCCGCGCCACTGCCCGCGGTCGACATTCCCTACACGAAGTACAAGCTCGACAACGG
>Ga0070665_100007157_pt1 | contig 11345 bp, 16 predicted proteins | sample KBSS13metaG_FD_65862 | JGI IMG/M metagenome (GOLD analysis project Ga0070665, IMG submission 65862) | Switchgrass rhizosphere microbial communities from Kellogg Biological Station, Michigan, USA - KBS S1-3 metaG | ecosystem: Host-associated > Plants > Roots > Rhizosphere > Soil ...
AAAAAATCTGTGCTTAAGTTTCGAAATCACCATGCCGGAGACGCGCGGCACGTTGAATCTGGCCGTTCCCGCGGTTGTCTCGAATGCGCTGCTCCGAAAAATAACTGCTGATTGGAGCTATCAGAAGCCTCGCGCGTTACCCGCGGCGAGAGCGCAGTTGAAAACTGTCCTGCTGGATTGTCCATTTTCCCTGGAATTAAGACTGGCCGAGTGTGAGGTCCCGCTAGCCAGCCTGGCTTCACTCGAACCTGGCACTCTGCTCGCGCTACCGCGCAGAGCAGACGCGACTGCGGTGATTCTTGCTGAAGGCCGACCGCTGTTTCAAGGCAACATCGTGCGAATGGGGGATCGTCGAGCGGTCAGAGTGGGTTCGCGGATTAACGAAGCTGACGTTGCGAAGGAGTGGTGATGACGGAGACTGGTGCGGACCGAGAAAACTTGCAAATTGATCTGTTTGTGGAAACGTGGGCGGGATGCACCGCGGAGGTCATCAGTCAAGTCGCGGGCCGAGCGTTTAGCGCAAAAGCAACGATGATCGCCTCGGACATGGCGATTTCCGAATCCGAGCGTGGTGTCGTCTTTCTGGCAGCGGCAGATGGTGGGTTGCGCGGCGAGTTCGTGCTCCGCATCTCGCGCGTGAGCGCGCAGTTGATGGGACAGCTTCTGCTGGGGGAAGCGCCGGACACTGCGGCTGAGTTCAGGCCCGACTTCATGGAGGCCGCTGAAGAACTAACGCGGCAAATCTCTGGACAAGCCGCGACCAAGATCACAGCCACGCAAGGGGAAGTGCACTTAAGGGTGGCGACTGCAACCGCTCCTACGTGGTCTCCGGCCGTTCGTTTCACGATCGAGATCTCGTCCGCGGACCTCCCCGGGGCAAGTGCTACGCTCGAATTAAGCGCGGCCCTCGTCGCAAGCTTACGCTCGAAAACTCTATCGCCCCCTAACGTCACGACGCAGCAGAATGCGGCCACAACGAATCTGAGTTCGTTTATGAACGTGCAACTCGGCGTTACCTTGCGTTTCGGTTGCCGCCAGATGCTCTTACGGGACGTGCTCGATTTGAACGCCGGGGCCGTCTTCGAACTTGATCGCAAACTCGAGGCGCCGGTCGATTTGTTGCTTGATGGTCGCCTCATCGCGCGCGGTGAAGTCGTAGTGGTGGACGGAAACTATGGTCTGCGCGTCACAGAATTAGCAGTCTCAACCGAAGCATCGTAAGGAGATTTCATGGCGTTTGATTCATCGACCACTGCTCTGCAACACGCACGACGCGCTTGGCCCGGGCTGTTTCCTTCATGCGAAGATTCTGCCTGCGCTCACCATTCCGGACGTTGGACGCGCCTTTGGCGGAACGTGACGGTGCGGTTCGAAGGGCACTCTTATTGTGATTCTGATTGTTTGGAACGGGCAGTCACGAGAAAGCTGCAACGGCTGCTGTCAAAGCTGAAGTCTCCTTTACCGACTCCTTATCGGGTGCCAATCGGGTTACTGCTCTTATCACGAGGCCTGATCACAGATACGCAACTGCGCGAGGCGCTCGCCGCGCAGCGAGGCGCAGGTCGCGGCAAACTTGGCGATTGGCTCATCAAGCTAGGGTCTACGACTGAAGATCAGATAACGTCTGCGCTGGGGATACAGTGGGGGTGCCCTGTTTATCCTTTCGCTGTGGGCGAAGGGGTTGCGCTCGACCAGCCACTTCCCCTGGCACTATTGAATGATGCTCGTGTGCTACCCGTGCATTACAACCCGACACTTGGAGCAATCCACATCGCATTCCTTGAACGTGTCGACTACAACCTTTTGTATGTGATTGAGCAAATGACCGGCTGCAAAACTGTGCCTTGTGTTTCCTTGCCATCCGCGATTTCTCAAGCTCTCGCCTCCTTGGGAAATGTGGGCCGAACTCGCGAACTTGTTTTTGAGGCCGCTCATACACTGGAAGAGATGGCTCGGATTGTACGTAACTATGCATCGGCCTTAGGTGCGTTAGAAATACTAGTTTCGTCGTATTTGCAATTTGTATGGTTTCGTTTGGTGTCTCAGGTGGACACAACTGACGTACTCTTCCGCAATGTGCCCAGCGCTTCTTACCGAATGGACTAGCCTGCGATTTCTCAAAATAAAGTGGTTCAGCCGTACTGCCGATGTGTGCTAAGGCGGCAGAGCGCGTCAGCACGTTAGACACTCGTACGTGCCAGGCGTGATCGCGTTTGCGGTCGTTAAGGGACTGACACCATGAATAAGATTCGGGCACTCATTGTTGATGACTCATCGGTCATGCGGAAGATTGTGGAGCGGTCTCTCCGCCAAGCGGGTATCGATCTGGAGCAAGTCATAGAAGCAGGGAATGGGGCGGAGGCACTAGGGGCTTTGCAAGGAGGCACGGTGGACTTGATTCTCTGTGACATCAATATGCCAGTCATGGACGGATTGGAGTTTGTCCGACAGCTGGGGACCGTCGACGCTGCCAAAGGTATCCCAGTGGTGATGATCACAACCGAGGGCAGCGAATCTCATGTTGTGCAAGCGCTTTCCTGCGGGGCACGCGGCTACATTCGAAAACCCTTTACTCCTGAGCAAGTGAAAGAGCACGTCATACCTGTGCTGAAAGAGAAGCTATGAATCCGGAACAAGGCGTTGTCGATCTCATTGAACAGGGCAGAAACTGGTTGCCAATTCTAGAATTGGCGGCGAAAGAAGTCTTCGAAATCATGTTGGCGTGCGTTCTTGAGACGGCCGACATAGATCAGACCAAGCCGCCGGCGGAATTTACGGCGATGGTTGGTTTCGCTGGGCAACTCTCCGGGGTGTTGACTTTGCAATGCAGTACCCCGTCTGCTGCCTTGATGGCGTCGAAGATGTTGGGAGTTACTCCGGATCAAGCGGATTCGCAAATGTGGGATGCGATCGGGGAAATCTGCAACATGATCGCTGGAAATTTTAAAAACAAACTCACAGGACCCGCCAGTCGATGCATGCTTTCGCCTCCCACGGTGATCACGGGAGGAGACTACCGATTTCACCCTCTCTCTGACGGCGAGACGTTCGAGGTGTTGTTGATGTTCGAAGGGGCGCCCCTGCTGATCGGCCTTGAACTACATCGTTAAGGTTGCCTGTACTCCCGCACAGGCCGGAAGATTTTGCCGGGTGTTTGTATTTGCCCGGCAAAGTCTTCCTGATTTCCCTCGCATGAAAAATGCCTCACGGTTGGCCGCGAATAGCCTTGTAAATCCCCTCATTGCGCCACCGCTTTGCCCGAGCTGATTGGGCACCAACCTGCACTGGATAGACCGGAGTTGCACAGTGGACAGCGGATACTACGCCGCGTGCGCAGGGTTGCGGGCCCAGTCGCAGGCGCTTGAAGTGGCGGCCAATAACCTGGCAAACCTTACGACCGGCGGTTATCGGGCTCAGCGCGCCACTTTCCAGTCACTGTTGGCCGCATCGAGCGGCGGTCAGACAAACAATCTGAACACGGCTATCAATGACTTTGGTGTACTCGGTGGCACCCATATTGATCTCTCACCGGGGAGCCTGGAACGCACCGGCAATCCACTCGATCTTGGTATCGAAGGGCAAGGGTTTTTCGCCGTCGAAACTGAGCGTGGGGTCTTATACACGCGAAGCGGAAACTTCCACGTCTCTCCCCAGGGGAAATTGGTCGACGCTCAAGGGGCAGTGGTGCAGGGCGCGCAGGGAGCAATGGCTGTCCCCGCTGGTGTGGTCTCGATAAGCCCGGATGGAACTCTGTCCGTATCTGGCGCGGTGGCAGGACGATTGCGCGTGATTGATTTTGCGAGCGGCACGCTGTTGCAAGCCGAAGGCGACGCCTATTATTCCGCGCCGAAGGGCTCGGGCAAGCCTGCAACGCAATCCTATATACGGCAAGGCATGATCGAAGGTTCAAATGTAAGCCCAGTCGGCACGGTCGTGGATCTTATAGCGGTCCAGCGTTCCGCCGAGATGATGCAGCGGGTTCTTTCGACGTTTCACTCCGAATTCAATCGAATTGCGGCCGGCGAATTGCCGCGAGTCTAGGAGACTATCGATGTTTCGATCGCTATACACAGCCGCGAGCGGGATGATGGCGCAGCAACTCAATCTGGACAACATCGCCAACAATCTCGCGAACTCGAGCACCGCGGGTTTTCGTCGTCGCCGACTACAGTTTCAAGACTTGCTTTACCAGAACATGGTGATGCCGGGTTCGGCTGCAACCCAGCAGACGACGGTTGCCGCAGGCCTGCAAATTGGGCTCGGGACGCGTTCCGCAGCATCCGAGATCATTCAAATGCAAGGTGACTATAGCGCGACAGGCAATCCTCTCGACCTTGCGATCCAGGGGCAAGGGTTCTTGCAAGTACGACTTCCGAGCGGGGAAACTGCGTACACTCGCAGTGGCGCCTTTCATCTTGACGCCCAGGGGAACGTGGTGACGGCAGAAGGCGATCCGCTGGACCCATCCGTCACGATTCCGACTGGTGCTACTTCGATCACAATCGGCTCAGACGGCACTGTTAGCGTCACACAACCGGGGCAGCAAGCCGCTCAGCAAGTTGGGAATATTCAGCTTGCTTTGTTCCCGAATCCTGGTGGCCTGAATAGCATCGGCAAGAATCTGTTTCTTGCAACAACCGCCTCCGGTGATCCTATCGTTGGAACGCCGGGCGGTAGTGAGGGACTGGGAACAATTGAACAAGGGGCACTCGAGCAAGCCAACGTGAACGTGGTCGAAGAGTTCATCCAAATGATTTTGGCGCAACGCTCTTACGAATCGAATTCTCGCGTCGTTCGCGCTGCAGATGAGATGTTTCAGCAGCTCAATAATCTGGGTCACTAGAAATGAGCCTTGGGACCATTTTCGGTCGATGGTGCGCCGTCATGCTCTTTGCTTCAGGTTGGGTCTTCGGACAAAGCCAAACAGGCGCCTCTTCAGCTATCCGCCAGAAGGTCCTTTCGCGGTTGCGTTCTCGAGTGCTAGCTGCCGAACAACAATCTTTTTCCGACTGGGATTTAGGTTCGGTTCCCGAGGGTTTGGTGGCGGAAGATGTTGAGTTGGTCGCCACAGAATGGGATCCGATACAGAAGGCCGCGCGCTTTCGTTTGCGTTGTGTTCCTCGGTCAGCATGTGCGCCATTCGTAGTAACGCGTCCAATGTCACTCGTCGACTTCTCTGCGGTGGAATCGCCGGGGCGCGGGATCCCTGCCCGCACGCTGGCAACACGGGAGAAATGGCTCGTGCGCCGCGGGGATATAGCAACTCTGTTACTTGCCAACGCAAGTATTCGGCTTATGGCCGACGTCACGTGTCTTGAAAGTGGCGTGGAGAACCAGCAAATACGTGTGCGAAGAAGTGATGGGCGGGTCATGCGGGCGCGCGTCGTCGCCGCTGCGCGAGTCGAAGTGTCAATGGGGAGGCAATCGCCGTGAGCATCTGGTACACGATAGGAGTGTTAGTCGCGATGTGCTCATCGCAGGCATTCGCGAAGGAACAACCTGCTTCTCACAGCACGCTGGGCGAATACGTGCGACGAGCACAACTCGCAGCGGCGGAGGCTGTGCTCCCACCCTCACTCGGCAGTCTCTGGACGGATGACAGTCCGATGATCGTTCTGGCAAAGGACTACAAAGCCGCCCGACTCGGTGATCTCGTGACGATTCTGGTGGTACAAAACGTAAGTGCCCAGAACAGCGGGAGCGTGGCCACGGATCGCAGCTTAAAAGCGAGTTCAGGTATCGATAGCGCCGGCCCCGCAGACGTTTCTGCCGTTCAAAGCCTGCTTGGCTTGCATTCGTCCAACACCTTAGCGGGTAAGGCACAGGCATCAAGTACATCAAGCGTTCGCACAAGCCTCGCAGGAAGAGTGGTTGCATTGTTGCCGAATGGCTCGCTGGTAGTGGAAGCAGCGAGGAACGTTCTTATGAACAACGAGCGCCAGACAATTCTCTTGCGCGGTATCGTTCGCCCGGGAGACGTATCTCCTGATAACACAATTTCGTCCAATGCGATGAGCGATCTTGAATTGGAAATCAAGGGCAAAGGTGTACTCAGCGATGGGACTCGTCCGCCGAATGCCATTATTCGTCTGGTACTGCGCCTCGCAGGTTTCTAGGAGTGAACCATGCAACGGTTGTTTCGGACGATCGCAGCCATCCTAGTTCTTATTGGCGCCACCGCCGCGGAAGATACTCAGCGACTCGTCAAGATTCGAGATGTCACTAGCGTGGAAGGCGTACGCGACAATCCTCTGCTTGGCTACGGCATCGTAGTGGGGCTCGCAGGGACGGGCGACCGGAGACAGACTGTTTTCACCACTCAAACCCTTGCCAACGTCTTGCAGCGCATGGGTGTGCAAATTCCAGCGAACTCGGTCAGGGTTAATAACGTCGCCGCAGTGTTCGTAACAGCACGACTGCCTGCCTTTGCCCGTCCGGGCACCACGCTCGATATCACGGTTTCTTCCGTCGGAGATGCCAAAAGTCTCGAAGGTGGCCTACTGCTTCTTACGCCGCTTTACGGCCCGGATGGACGCATCTACGCAGAAGCGCAAGGCTCTCTCGCAGTAGGAGGCTACAGCGCTGGAAGTGGAGGTACCAGCCGGCAAACAAATCACCCCACCGTCGGACGCATTCCGGAGGGCGGTCGGGTCGAACGCGATGTAAGCATCGACCTCGTTCATCTCACAACGTTTGCGCTTCTCTTGAGCGACCCGGATTTCACAACTGCCGATCAAGTTGCACGCACAGTCAATCGCGAGCTCCGATGCAACGCTGCCATCGCTGTCGATGGCCGTCGCGTGGAGATCAATCTCGCCGGTTCCGGATCGGCCACAGTGCCGTCATTGATGGCACGAATCGAAAACCTAGATCTTCAGGTTCAGCGCAGGGCCAAGGTAGTCGTAAACGAGCGCACGGGAACTGTGGTTATCGGAAAGGACGTCAAGCTTGGCGCGATCTCGATTCTTCATGGCGGGATTTCTATCCAGATCACGACGGAGTATTCGGTTTCGCAACCTTCGGCATTATCCCAAGGGCGGACTGCAGTCATTGGAAAGGCTGACGTCCAAACGGCAGAGACTCCCGCACGTAGAGTCGAACTGAGCGAAGGAGCAAGTGTCGATCAACTGGTCGGGGGCCTTCAGGCGATTGGCGCCACAGCCCGCGATGTCATCTCCGTTCTCCAGGCGATTAAGGCAGCTGGCGCGCTCGAAGCTGATCTGGAGGTGTTGTGATGATGTCGGTTAGAGGTCTTGGTGTAGAGGCGAGCCTGCCGACGCAATCACCTCACAAAATTGACGCAGCGGCTCGCGATTTTGAAGCCATGATGTTGAGCTTCTTGCTCCATCCACTCGAGAAAACCATGGCATGCATACCGGGGGACAACAGCGATGCCGAAGAATCTCAGAACTACGCCTCGTTGGGGACAGAGGCGCTAGCCTCCGTCCTAGCACAAGGTCGAGGCTTTGGGATTGCCAAGATGGTTCTCGACCGACTTCACGAAAGTACCGTGCCTACGGTGACTGAAGGCGGCGGCACCTCAGCTAAAGTGTCGGAGGGTTTGAGCCGATAGTGAAGTAAGGCGGAACTTTACCGTCGATTCGGCAACCGCCACAATCAGATTAAAGGTTTCTCACTTGCGGCCGATCATTCAATTGCAGGAGAGAACAGCAGGCAAGGACACTGCGATGAGAATTGACTTATGGAACTCGCCGATTTCAGAAACCGCCGGCAGCGATAGACCTGCGCGCTCCGGGGCCATTGCAAAGGCATCCGGCAGCGCGTCAATTGATACCAAAGAAGACGAAGCGCGCCTCTCGTTCGATCACGGGCGCGTTCGTGCACTAGAAGACGAAGTGCAGAAGATGCCAGAAGTTCGCGAGGAGCGGATCGCGGCACTTCGCCAAGCGATTGCTGATGGCACCTACCACAAGGATGCGCAGCAGGTTGCTTCCGCGATGCTTGGAGAAGTTGCAGCCCGTTCATCTTTGGTGCGTTAAGGGTGCGCGAATGAAGCCGTCTGTCGTCACGGCGACCCGTCTAGTTCCGACCATCCCAACCCCCAGCGTGTCTTCTCAAGAGAAACAAAAGGACCGCCAGCCCCAAGATTCAAAACGACAAGCCTCGAATTCCGAAGATCTCTCCTCGCACTCGGACGAAGAAACCACCGCGCACCAGGTCGACCGAATGGCTTGAGACCGGCTTTATGGATACGTTTTCCCAATTTGAGCTTGTAGAACGAAGGCTTGATCTGATGCGCCGATTGGCAGACGCGTTACAGAACGGACATGCCGCACTGGTGGGCGAAAACCCAATAGCGGTTTTAACGTGTGCAGCGCAGCAAGAAGAACTGTGCCGGCAGTTGGTGGACTTGAATGCGGGAGTTCTTTCTGCGGGTTTTGCGTCGCGTGTCTGCCTGCCGAAGCACTTTACGAATACAACGTCTGATAATGCGACGCTCAATCCGCGGTGGGAGAAATTGCTCGCTGAAATTAGGCAAGTCGAGATTCGAATCCGGCATTTGCAGAGGGTACATGCGGCGCTCTTGCGGCGCATGCGACGCACAATTGCGATCATGGCGCATTTGCTCCAACCCAATCAGCTGACTTATGCCGCCGCAGGACGTCCGGCGGCGCTCACGAGGGAATGATATGTCCGGACTCTACGGCTCACTCACTGTTGCACTCAGTGCATTGCGCGTTGAGCAAGGGGCCATGGAAGCAGCCGCCAACAACGTAGCCAACGTCAATACACACGGTTTTTCGCGACTGCGTCCCGTCATCGTTCCCGGCGAGCCCGTTGTGGTTGGATCTCTCAGCTTTGGGACCGGAGTGGTGCTCGAACGGATGCAGAGTTTGCGCGATCCTATTTTGGAATTGCGGCTACACGAAGAGACGCAGCAGCAGGGCTATACGAATGCCATAGTCGATGGAATGCGCCAGGTCGAAGTCATGTTCAGTTCCACTGGTTCCGATCTGGGCAGTTCGATAACTAAGTTTTTCAACAGCTTGAACCAGCTTTCAACGGACCCCGGTAGCACGCCACTCCGTCAAAGCGTTCTTACGGCAGCTGGCAATCTAACTGACGCTTTTCGCAATGGGTCAAAAAATCTCGACACTCTCAAATCGAATTTGGACCTCGACGTCCAACAGACGGTTGACCAGGTCAACGTGCTGACGGCACAAATAGCCAAGCTCAATGCGCAGATTGCCGACTTGGAAAATGTTCACGAGGATGCTAGTGCCTTTATCGATCAACAAACGCAACTGATTCGAAATTTGTCGGGGCTTATCGATGTATCAGTGGTGCAGACAGAGCAGGGATTGTCTCTGACCACCTCCGGCGGCACGGCTCTCGTGACCTCGAATCGTAATTTTGTTCTTGACTCGCAACTTGGCGTCGACGGAGTGCACCATGTCGTCGCTAGCGGCGCTGACATTACTACGGAACTCTCCGCTGGAAAGTTAGCGGGACTCATCGCGGTCCGTGACCAGAAAATTCCAGGGTTGGATGCAGATCTAGATCAGCTGGCCGTGGGGCTGTCGACTTCTTTGAACGCTGCTCATCACGCGGGATTCGACGTGAATGGCACGCCTGGGGGAGATTTTTTCGTACCTCCGGCATCCTCAGGCGCAGGCGCAGCCTCAACCATGGCGGTCGCCATTACCGACCCCGATTTGCTCGCTGCCAGTTCAGATGGCAGTAGCGGCAGCAACGGCAACGTGATTAAGCTCGCCGCGGTGCATGATCAAGCGATTGTTTCGGGACAAACCCCAATTGATTTTTTTTCGCACATGACCTTTCAGGTTGGTAGCGACATCGCTAACGGGCAATCCGAGCTGGAAGCTTCAGGAATTGTGCTCCGTCAGCTGGAAGATCAGCGGGCTTCAATCTCCGGTGTTTCTCTGGACGAAGAAGCCGCCAACCTGGTGCTGTATCAACGCGCCTACCAGGCCGCCGCGCGTGTCATCACGACCGTGAACGAGATGCTAGACACCGTGATGAACCTTGGGAGGTAATTGCTAATGCGTATAAACCCCAACCCTACACCAGACCTCTTGGCGGCACTTGCAAGGGTGCAGCAAGATGAGCAAAGTGCGATGCTCGAGTTAACGACTGGCCGTCGTGTGAACAAGCCCTCGGACGATCCAACCGCGTCCGCTGTGCTTGTGCAGAACCAGGACCAGTCCGAACAGACTGCTCAGTATCTGAAAAGCCTGACCAACCTCCGGGGCCAGCTGCAGACAGCTGACGCTACCTTGAACTCCATGGTAGTCGCATTGCAGCGGGCCATTACTCTCGGAGTCGAGGGTGCCACGGGTACCCTTTCAAATGCGAACCGGGCTTCCCTGGCGGATGAACTCTCGGGCATCCAGGATCAGCTACTTAGCCTCGCCAATCTCTCCTTTCAAGGCCAATTTCTGTTTGCAGGGACGGCCACCCGAACTCGGCCATTCATTGCAGATGATGCCTCGCCCTCCGGCGTTCGATACGATGGCAATTCAGGGGTGAATGCTGTCGAAGTTGGTGATGGATTTCTCCTTCCAATTAACAAGCCAGGGTCCCAACTGTTTGCGGCCGCAGGAAAAAATGTGTTTCAAGCGACGCACGACCTGATTCAAGCCATGCAAACCGGGGCCGGAATTGATGCTGCTGCAGCTCAAGTTCGCCAGACCCTGGACTACCTCTCGGGCCAACGAGTATTTTTTGGAAATACGGTCAACCAGATGGACGCGCAACAGACGTTCCTGAATAGCCAGAAACTGGAACTCAGTCAGCAGGAAACGAGCCTCGCGGGTTCAGACATGGCGAGCGCTGTGAGCCGCATGGTAAACGCTCAGAACGCTCGGGATGCAAGTTTGGCCGCGATGGGGAGAGCGACGCAAACTACATTGTTTGATTACTTGAAATAACTAGGAGGTGGATCGAACGCCACGAGCCCATGCAGCGGCCGCGTCCAAATGCGCCCGTTCCGCTTCAAGCCTGGCCCGCTCCGTGAGAAGCCGCGCATGAATCTGTGGCATGGTCTCGCGAAGAACGTGGAGATTGCAGCAATATGAATCGAGTTCGCGTCTAAGTTCGTCATCCGACTCAGCAGCGATTCGAACTCCCATCCATTCGCCACCCCGCGAGACCTCGGTGAGGATTGCCGAGAGATGTTGCGCGGTGAGCGCAATTTGTCCTGTTTCATTCCTTTGTATCGAGTCGAGCAGCAGGCCGAGTTTTCGATTCGCTTCCTTCATGGCTTTGCAGGCCGGAGACGTCATTACACGCTCCAGTCTGTGTGGGCTGGCGCTTCTGCGGCGGACTTGGTCGTGGCCTTTTCCGGCACTTTTCTCACGCTG
>Ga0070665_100007159_pt1 | contig 11343 bp, 13 predicted proteins | sample KBSS13metaG_FD_65862 | JGI IMG/M metagenome (GOLD analysis project Ga0070665, IMG submission 65862) | Switchgrass rhizosphere microbial communities from Kellogg Biological Station, Michigan, USA - KBS S1-3 metaG | ecosystem: Host-associated > Plants > Roots > Rhizosphere > Soil ...
CCCGATTCGATCGCCCGCTGGGTCAGCAGCCAGGCGACGATGTGCATGATGCGGGTCGTTACCTTCAGCGACTCGCAAGCAAAGCCGACCCGCGCGAAGGGATGCAGGCTGGCCCGGTCATCGCGACCGATGTCGTCGAAGTAATGCCGCGCCTCGTCGGCAAGCAGCATCGCTTCCGTGTAGAGTGAGTCGATCAGGCGCGAGGTCAATCGCGCTTGCGGCTGCGGAAGATCCGATTCGTCCATTGCTGTCCAGACTGACATCATCGTGCCCGACTGAAAACGCCCGAATTCAGGCCCTGCCCCGCCATTCGTCCAATTTGTCCCGCCGTGGGACTCTGCGCATCCCCTTGTGCCTTAGGCGATGATGTCGGGAATGTTCGCCGTTTCGATCATCTGGATCTGGTCCTTGAGCTGGAGCTTCCGGCGCTTGAGCCGCGCGATCTCGAGCTGGTCGGGCCCATGCTCCGCGCTGAGGGCCGCGATCTGCGCGTCTAACTGGCGGTGCTCATATCTCAACGCCTCGAGATCGGCGTCCGGGTGATCGTCATTCATTTGCGGCCCGTCATACAGCAGAGCGCGCCAGTCCGATACTTAATGCAAGCAACGATGAGGCGAGCCGCGGCATGGGGCGGGCCGTGACAGCAGGCGAGACAAACGCCGCGAAACGTGATTTATTAGCCCGTCGTCAATCGCAGCCGCGAAAGGAATGGCACCCATGGACAAGGCCCAGGTCGAAGCTCTCGAATCGAAGCACCAGGCGCTTCACGCGCTGATCGACGAAGAAGAGCATCGACCGCATCCCGACGAAGACCTTCTCCACCGCCTTAAGAAAGAAAAGTTACGGCTTAAAGACGAGCTCGCCGGCCACCTCGCCCACTAGCGAGCCGCTTGCCGCGGGACGGCTTAGTCGTCCCGCGAAACCTTCTCGACCCGCTCATGGCGCTCTTGCGCTTCGAGGGTCATGGTCGCCACGGGACGGGCCTCGAGCCGTGCTAGCGAGATCGGCTCGCCGGTCACTTCGCAATAGCCATATTCGCCTTCGTACAGGCGGCGCACGGCGCAATCGATCTTGGCGATCAGCTTGCGCTGGCGGTCGCGGGTGCGAAGCTCGATCGACCAGTCGGTCTCGCTCGACGCGCGGTCGGCGATGTCGGGCTCACGGAGCGAATCGACCTGGAGCTGGGCCATGGTCTGGCGCGACTCCTCGACGATCGCTTCCTTCCAGTCCTTCAGCTTGTGCAGGAAATAAGCGCGGTGTTTCGCGCACATGAATTCTTCGTCGTCCGAAGGCCGGTAGCCCTCGGCGAGAATGATCCGGTCAAATCGTTCGAAATCGTCGCCGCCATATAGGTCGACAAGTGCAGTCGCCATTCCAACCCCTCCCCGCGCAGACCCAGGCAAAACATGCCTGAGTCCAGTTACGCCAGCCACCGCTTGCGGCCCGGCCAACCGGGCGCAACCGGAGGCGATTACTCGTGACTTTCCCGGGACTTAGAACCGGGTAAGCCGCTCGTCCCCAACGAGGGCCTATAAATACGGACCCCCGGGTGAACAAGCGCTTACCGGCGACGAGTGAAGAAATCGCCAACCTGTTGCGGATATGGCGCAATTCGGGACAGTGCCCCCGCCATTGCGTCCGCGGGTGCCGCCCGCCATAGCCCCAACCCATGCGAATTTTGCTGACCAACGACGATGGCGTGAACGCCCGCGGCCTCAAGGTGCTTGAGGCCGTTGCAAGCAAGCTCGGCGACGAAATCTGGGTCGTAGCCCCGACCGAGGAACAGTCTGGTGCGGGTCACTCGTTGACGCTCACCACACCGGTGCGGCTGCGCCGTCACGGCGAGCGCCGCTTCTCGGTGACGGGCACGCCGACCGACGCCGTGATGCTCGCTCTCGCCCACATCATGAAGGACTCCCCGCCGGACGTGATCCTGTCCGGGATCAACCGAGGCGCGAACCTCGCCGAGGATGTCACTTACTCCGGAACGGTCTCCGCGGCGATGGAAGGCGCGCTCGCGGGCGTGCCGTCGATCGCCCTGAGCCAGGCCTATTCGCGCGAGGGCATGGGCGACACGGTGCCGTTCGCCGCTGCCGAGGCCTGGGCCGAACGCGTGCTTGCGCCGCTGCTCGATTTCCCGATGGACGCCGGGACGCTGATCAACGTCAATTTTCCGGCGCTGCCGCCGGAGGAGGTCAACGGCGTCCGCATCTGCCGCCAGGGCCTGCGCGACTATGGGCGCCTGCGCATCGTCCAGCGCACCGACCCGCGGGGCTATGATTATTACTGGTTCGGGCTTGGGCCGATGGTCCAGACGCCGGGCCACCAGACCGATCTCGAAGCAATTGCCGATGGCTATGTCGCAGTCTCGCCGCTGCACCTCGACCTGACGCACGAGCCGTCGATGGCGGCGCTCACCAAAAAATTCGCGGCCACGCCCGAGGACGCAGCCGCGAAATAACCGGTACTGCTATTCGGCTTAACGGCCGCGCTCACCCTTCGGCGCGGGCGGCGGCGCGGTGTTGGTCGCGGATGCCAGCCACGTCGACGTGGAATTGCAGCTGCTGGTCAGCGTGACCGGCTGCCCGGCCTGGAACGGCGAGGCATAGGGCCAACATTCCTGAGCAGTGCCGTTGTTGAGGCAGAGCTGACCGCCCGCAGCGGACCACGTGCCCGGCAGCGTGTTGCCGCCAGGGGTCACGATCCGAGCCGAGCCGCCGGCGTCGAGATAGACGGTATTGGTGACGCCGTTGGTCGTCACCTGGACCGACTGGCCGACGATCTCGGCCCCCGGCGTCCAGGCCTGAGCGGACGCGGCGGCAGGCAAAGCGACAGCGGCCGCGATGCCGACGGAGATGGAGAACAGTAACTTCATAACGCTAAACCCCTCTTGAGATCCCCCCCAAGAGCGAACCCGGAAATCAGTCCGGGCTAGTCGCGTGGCTGTGCTTGTTGCGCAGCAGGAAATAAGCGGCCGCGCCGATGGCGATCGCGCCAAGCGCGAGCCACAGCGGCGAGATGCCAAGCCCAAGTCCTTCACCAGCCGGCTCGACCGGCGGTACCGGGGTCGGCGGCGGCGGGCCAGCCTGGGCGACGGGCGGCGGCGCATCGGTCGCCGGGAGGACGCAGCCACCAGACGGAGCCTGCGCTGCCGTCGCCGCGGCGCCACACAAAGCGGCGGCAGGCGCGCCGGCGCTGAGCACCGACAAGGCCGCCCACGGATCAATCTGCTGGGCAGAAGGCGCACCCGCACCAGCTGCAACCGCTCCGGTGGAGCTGACGAACATCGCTCCGCTCACCAGCAACGCTACCATAGGCTTCATCCGCAAACTCGCCATATTCTCGTCTCCTGGCACACCGGGGCGCCCCAATTTCCTGTTAACGTCCCTAACGCCCGACAACAAATAATCCATTACAAAGTTGCTTGCACCCGAAACGGATGCATTTTTTTCGGTCTTCCGCCGTTTTTTGGGCACAGTTAATTACGGAACGGCGACTCCCATGACGTTACCGGCGGGGGCGTACCGGCACACGAGGTAATCGTCGCGGGCGCTCGAGCGGACTGCGCACCCAACCCGGGTCGTGCCTCGCCAGACCATCTGCGTATAGTGGCCGACGTCACCCCAGTTGCCCGTTCGGCTAACGGTGGGGAAGGTGCCGGGCCGAAACATTCGCCCCTCCCCCGCCCACGAGCCAATCATCGCGTCGACGCTGAAAGCGCCGCGCGTGCCCATCCACAAATTCTCGCCCTGCCCTGGACGAGTCGCTGTCGGCGAGTGACCCCAGCGCCGCGTCCGCGCGAGCTGCGTCGCATAGGCGTCCGCAGCGGCTGCAAGGCCGGGATCCCAGGTGATCGGCCGGACACCGGCGGCAGCGCGCTGCTGGTTGTGCAGCATGACCACGCGCATCGCGAATTGGGTCTGCGGCGAGATGGTGAGGATCGAGGGCGCGGCCGTGGCCACGACCGGAACCAAGCCGAATGTCGCCGCAAGGTACCAACGCATACCGGACCTCCCCTGACTTCGCAGGGTATGGCAGGGTCGGCCTGAACGCCCGCTTGCCGCCTAGGCCGCGACCGCCGCCGTGTCGCGCTGCTCGCGCAGCCAAGCCTGGAACATCAGGATTGCCCACAGCGCGGTGGTGGAGTTCCGCCGCCCGCTGAGATGCTCTCGCCAGCGCCGCTGAACGATGGCGGGGTCGAACCAGCCGTCTGCTCGCATTGTCGCCGGGTCGAGCAGATCTTCCGCCCAAGGCCGCAACGGACCCTTGATCCATTCACCCACCGGGATTGAGAAACCGGCCTTGGGCCGCTCGACCAGGGTCCGCGGGACCATGCCGTAGAGCAGCTGGCGGAGGATGTGCTTGCCCCGCCCGTCCTGGACTTTGAGGCTGAGCGGGATCCGCGCCGCAACCTCGGCGACGCGATGGTCGAGGAACGGGACGCGCGTCTCCAGCGCGACCGCCATCGACGCGCGGTCGACCTTGGCGAGGATATCGTCGGGAAGGTAGCTGACCGCGTCGCAGTACATCATCCGGACGGCGTCCGGCGCACCCTCGATCGCAAGGTCGAAGCCCTGCCCAGCCGCATCCGCGCCGATCACCGGCGACGGCTCTTGGCTCCATTCGTCGAGGAAACTGCAATAAACCTCATCGAGGCTGCCCGCCGAAGCCGCGAGCCGGAACGCTTTTTGCAGCTTGCCACCGACATGCGGTTGCTGCCGGCCCGGCAGCAGGCCGGCGACGCCACTCCAGAATTGCGACGGCAAGCGCCCGAGCGGCGCTCCGGTGATCGCTCGCAGCGGCTTCGGCACTTTCTGCAGCTGCTGCCAGAGCCGCGGCGCGGCGAAGTGGCGGTTGTAGCCGGCGAACAACTCGTCGCCGCCGTCCCCGGTCAATGCGACCGTTACTTGCTCGCGAGCGAAGCGGCTGACGAGATGCGTTGGGATCTGCGACGAGTCGGCGAACGGCTCGTCATACATCGCCGGAAGCTGCGGGATGACGTCCCGGGCCTCGCGTACGGTGACGGTGCGTTCGTGATGGACCGTGCCAAGATGCTCCGCGACGCGGCGCGCGTCCTCCGCCTCGTTGTAGCCGCTTTCTTCGAAGCCGATGGAGAAGGTGCGGACCGGGATCGACGAATATTTCTGGTAGAGCGCGCAAATCGTCGAACTGTCGATCCCGCCGGAAAGGAAGGCGCCAACCGGCACGTCGGCCATGGCCTGTCCGCCGATCGCGGCCGCGAGCACGCGCTCGACTTCGGCCAGCGCGTCGGCCTCGTCAGCGAGCGGATCGGCGAGCCCGCGTTCGACGACCGCGCGATATGACCAATAGCGCTTCAGGCTGAGACCGCCGTTGGCGCCCTCGGCCGGCGGCTCGCTCCGGGGGTTGGCGGCGGCCGCTGCATCAAGCGTCAGGACGCATCCGGGCTCAAGCTTGAATATGCCCCGATAGATGGTCAGCGGCGCCGGGATGTAGGTGCGCGACGCGAACAGCTGGACGGCGCGCCGGTCGACCGTGCCGTCGAAGCGCGGATGCGCGCGGAGCGCCTTGAGCTCGGACCCGAACAGGAAGTCCTTGCCGGCCCAGCCGTAATAGAGCGGCTTCTCGCCGAAGCGATCGCGGACCAGGCTCAGCCGCCGCTCCCGCTGGTCCCACAGGCCGAAGGCGAACATGCCGGCGCTGCGGCGCAGCGCCTCCTCGAGGCCCCAGGTGACAATCGCCTGAAGAAAAGTCTCGACGTCGGAATGGCCGCGCCAGCCGCCGTCGGGCACTGCGCCCTCCGCCTCAAGCCCAGCGCGAAGCTCGGCATGGTTGTAGATTTCGCCGTTGAAGGTGATGACGAAGCGACCGTCCGCCGAATGCATCGGCTCATGACCCGCCGGCGACAAGTCGACGATGGCGAGGCGGCGATGGCCCAAGCCGACGCGCCCGTCGGGGTCGAGCCAGATGCCTTCGTCGTCGGGGCCGCGATGCGCCAGCGGGCGGATCAGCCGTGCGACCATCACCTCGTCGAGCGCGCCCTTGGCGATGATTCCGGCGATGCCACACATGGATGCGCTAACGCCCCAGCCGCGGTTCCGGACCGTCATGGCGGATGGGCCGCGCGGGATTCCCGGCGACTACGGAGCCAGGAGCGACATCCCGGGTCACGACGCTGCCGGCGCCGACGACGCTGTGCCTGCCGATCGTCACCCCGGCGAGAATGATCGCACCCGCGCCGATCCACGCGCCGTTTTCGATCGTGATCGGCGCGTCGTCGTACACCGGTGCACCAGCAACGACCGTTCGCGCGTCTAGCTGGGCATCCAGGAGCATGCAGCGCGTCGACAAGACCACGTCGTCGCCGATGGTGATGCCGACACGTCCCAGGAGGAAAACATCATGATTGATGGCGACGTTTCGGCCCATTCGAATGTTGCGCGGGTTGATGACCGTAAATGGCCCAAACAGGTAAACGCGCGAATGACCGAACAGCCACCAGGCCTTGAGGCGCCGCACTTCCCGTCCCACGCGCTCAAACACTCTGTGGCAACTCCCTTGTCGGACTATTCCCCTGTCGGGAAAGCCAACGCGTCTTGCAAGTCCGGCGATCCCCACCCCAAAGCACCCACGATGGTGCGAACGAATCGATGACGGCCACTTTCCGGATGCTTGTTGGCCGCGGACGCCAACTCCTTGACGGTCGCCAGGACTTCATCCGATCGGGTTTCTGGAGCTTGTTCATTCGTGTCGCCGGAATGGCCAGCGGGTTTGCCCTCGGCGTTTTGCTCGCGCGCATGCTGGGCCCGAAGGAATTCGGCATATTCGGCCTGGTTACGACGGTCGCCGCGGTCGGAATGACGGTCGCCCAGCTCGGCACGCCGCAACTTGCCGTTCGCGAACTCAGTGTCCGGGCGGCGCGGGAGGATTGGGCCGGCGCCAAAGCGATCATCTACGAATTCGGGATCACGACGACCGTAGCAGGCATCGTGATCGCCGTTCTGGCCCTAGCTGGGGCAACGATAGCGGGCGTTTCGCCGGCAGAGCGTCTGTTGGTCTTGCTGGGCGCGATCTTGACCTTGCTCACCGCTTACACCGGGTTGTTGGCCGCGGAGCTGCGCGGCCTCGGCAAGCTACTCCAGGGACAGGCGATGGACATCGCTGTGCGTCCGGCACTGACCTTCGTGATCGTCGCCGGCCTCCTATTTGCGGGCCGGTATATGGACGCGGGCGTGGCCTTGACCATTCAAAACCTGGTCGCGCTGGCCGCGGTAGCGATCAGTGCAATATGGGTTTGGCGGGCGATTCCCGGCAGCGGTCGCGCGCAACCTCGGTCGCGTTCGATCCCGTGGGTCCGAGCGGCACTTCCCTTGGGTGCCGTCGACGTCTTGCGTCAGTTCGACGGTAGCTATGCAGTGATTCTTGTCGGCTGGCTGGCGTCTGGCGTCGAACTCGGTGTGTTTCGTGTCGCCGTCGCCTGCGCGGTCATCGTTTCGATGCCGGTCACGATCTTTCATATTCTGCTGGCACCCGCGCTCTCGCGCTTGCACGCAAGCGGCGCGCGTGACGAACTGCAGCGCCTTCTGACATGGACGAGCGGCGCGATGGTCGCGGTCTTGACGCCGATGGTACTAGCCAGTTGGTTCTTGGGCAGGCTGGCCATTGGCCTCGTCTTCGGTGCCGTCTATGCCGACGGGTGGTTTCCCCTGTTTCTGCTTTCAGTCGCCCAACTCATCTATGGCTTTTTCGGCATGGGCCCGATCCTGCTAGCCATGTGCGGGGGCGAGCGCACCCTGACCAGCATCTATGTCATCGCGGTGAGCGCCGGGTGTCTCACTGCCGCTGCTCTTACCGTCGCCTTCGGAGCGGCGGCCGCCGCGGCCGGAGCCATCGTCACCGCCGCGATCATTGGCGTTGGATCAAGGCAGTACGGGCGAAAGCATCTTGGCGTGGAAATCAGCATGCTGTCGTGGCTCAGGGCCATGCCACCAAGTCCGGCAGGGCAATCCTAAGTCGTGCAGATCTCCGTCGTCGTTCTGGTGTTCAACCTAGAAAGCTATATCGCCGAGGCAATAGATTCGGTGCTCGCGCAAACCCGTCCAGCCGATGAAATCATCGTCGTCGATGACTGCAGCACGGACGGGTCGGCGGCCATCGTCAAGAGTTATGGTAGCAAGGTACGCTACGTACGCATGCCCCAGAATTCCGGCGCCTTGCTGGCCGCCCTTGAAGGCGTGAAGGCGGCGCGGGGTGAGATCCTCTGCATGCTCGATGGCGACGATTACTGGGCGGTCGACAAGCTGGCGGCGGTAGAGCGGGAGTTCGGCGCAGACCCAGATCTTGTCCTGCTTTCGCACGATCACGTCCGCGTTGACGAGAACGGCACGGAATTGCCCATTCGCGACGATACACACCGAAACATCGCCGCGGTGCGGCGTCAAGCGACCTCGCCAGGACACTTTTCCGACCTGCTGAAGGACTCCATTCTCAACCAAAAGGGCTATTGGCTAGGAAGTGCATATGCCTTCCGGAAGGCCGCGTTCGATCTCCCAAAGTTCGACCAGCAGATCGCGGCCTTTGGAACTGACGGGCTAAGGGACACGTACCTCGACCTCACCATCGCGCCGTTCCTCGTGCTCACCAATCCGCGCGGAAGCGTCGGCTACGCCCGAGATACCCGTTTCTTTTACCGCGTTCACGATCAGGGCTCGCTCGCCGGTAATGTGACTCCGGAAAAAGCGCAGCGGTCGGCACTCAAGGGGCGCCGCATTAATGAACTAATCAACCGCATTCTGGAGGCCAACAATGCCGCCCCTGCTTATTTGCGGCGGCGCGGACTGCTCCTCGAAGAATACGACTTTCTCATCGCACTCTATTCGCGCGAATTCGGTAAAGCGCTGCGGCTATACTGGCGGCTCGCGTTTGGCTCGTGGGACCGGATTCAGTTGGTGAAGGAAACCAAGCGACTCCTGGCGGTCTTCATCGTCGGACCTGAGCGATTCCTCAGACTTAAGCAGCGTCAGACGCGGACGTAGAACAGGTTTTCGCCGCGGATTACCAATTCGAATGGATGTGAGCTCAGCGCCTGCTGAAAAGAGCGAGAGCTGAACTCCCCGGGAAGCATCCAGTCATGGGGTTCGATCATTACCGCATAGGCCAGGCCAATCCAGCCAGTGTTGGCGGCGAAGAGGTCTTTTTCAAATCCTTCGATGTCGACTTTGACAATAAAAGGCGTGTCGCCCAGCGACTGGGACAATGCATCTTCGATGGTCACAACCGGCACACCGGATGGCGCGCGCGCCGTCCGCACAGCCCAGCTCTGGCCCTCGTTGTTAAGCTCGACGAAGCCGCGTTCCGCGCCAATCGCGGCCTCAAGCACGATGCAGTTCGACCGCCCTTGAAGATTCTTGCGAAGGAGTGTTGCGTTCGCCGGATCGGGTTCGATGGCGACGATCTTGGCTTCGGGGAATTGGGCCGCGAACGACAATGATGCGGCACCAATGTTCGCGCCGGCGTCGACGATAATGGGTTTGCCCCCCGCGGCCAAAATCTCAGTGTATCGGTCACGGATTCGCCGATCGATCGGATCAGGACCGCTCAGGTCATATTCTCTGCCCGAGAAGACCTGGCGGAGCGCGTGCATGTCGCTATCTCCCGACCGCACCAGCACGGGGCCGACGTGGGGCACGTTGATTCGAGCAATACGATCGCTGCGGAGACGGGCTAGGTGGCGGAATAGAACTCGAGGGCCGTAGTGACGAACGTCGCTCAGATTACGTCGGACTTCCTGCAATAAGCTCACCATCAATCTCCGTGCAGGCACAAGCGCCCTTGTCTAAAACGCAGCCATCCCTCACGCGACCTCTTGCAAACTCCTCGGGAGCTAAGTTGGCAAGCGTTCTTTACATCACCTACGACGGCCTGACCGACCCGCTCGGACGGTCGCAGGTCCTGCCGTACCTCGTCGGCCTCGCGCAACGCGGGCATCGCATCACCATCCTCAGTTGCGAGAAACCTCAGCGGATGGATAGGGACGGCGGGCGAATTCGCAAGCTGTGCGCTGAGGCGGGGATCGCGTGGGTACCGCTCAAATACCATAAGCAGCCGCTGATTGTGTCATCGATGATCGACGCTGCGGCACTCCAACGCGCCGCGATCCGGCTCCATCGCGCCGCTCCGTTCGATCTCGTCCATTGCCGCAGCTACATCCCGGCGCGCGCCGGCCTTGCACTGAAACGCCGGTTCGGGACGAAATTCCTGTTCGACATGCGCGGCTTCTGGCCTGACGAGAAAATCGAAGGCGACAATTGGAACCTCGGTAATCCGCTCTACCAGGCGGCCTATCGCTACTTCAAACGGCTGGAATCCCACCTGCTGCGCGGTGCCGACCACATCGTCAGCCTGACCGAGGCCGGCAAGGCGCAACTACTGACGCGACCGGAGCTTGCCACCGACCCGGCGCCGATTACCGTCATCCCGTGCTGCGTCGACTTCGACCACTTTCCGGTTGCAGCGGACGCTTCGCGCACGGTCGCCCGGCGCAGCCTCGGCATCGCCGCCGACGCACCGGTCCTCGGCTATCTTGGCTCGCTGGGGTCCTGGTACATGGGCAATGAGATGCTCGATTTCTTCGGCGTCTATCGGTCGCGCTATCCGGACGCGCGCTTCCTCTTCGTTACCCCCGACAGCCCAGATTCCATCCGTGCCGCCGCAGCTGCGCGAGGAATCGACCGCGACCGGTTGATCATCCGCGCGGCGTCGCGGGAGGAGGTGCCGCAGTATATGAGCGCCGCCGATCTCGGCATCTTCTTCATCGAGCCGGTTTTTTCGAAAACGGCCAGTTCGCCGACGAAGATGGGCGAGATGCTGGCGCTCGGGCTGCCGCTCATCACCAACGCCGGCGTCGGCGATGTCGAGGCGATGGTGAACGATCTTGGTTGCGGGGTCGCCATCCACGAATTTAATGAGACGAGCTACACGGCGGCGCTGGATCGTCTCGCGACCCTTCCCGGCTCGGCACTGCAGCGGCGCGAGCGAGCGCTAGCCTGCTTCGACGTCAAGCTGGGCATCGATCGGTACGATTCCATCTATCGCCAGCTCGTCGTCTAGGCCTCTCCGGGGCGCGGCCCGTTGGCAACCAAAGAGAGGCCCGTTAGTTGCCGCCCCTCATACCAAAGGAAGTCATCTCAGCGTGCAGAAACAGCGTATCTTCATCTCGGGCGTTGCCGGGTTCCTGGGCAGCCATCTCGCCGATGCCTTCCTTGCCGATGGCCATGAGGTAATCGGCAATGACAGTATGATCGGCGGATACCTCGACAACGTCCCCGACGGGGTCGAATTCTACCAATTCGACTGCAATGACTT
>Ga0070665_100007162_pt1 | contig 11341 bp, 8 predicted proteins | sample KBSS13metaG_FD_65862 | JGI IMG/M metagenome (GOLD analysis project Ga0070665, IMG submission 65862) | Switchgrass rhizosphere microbial communities from Kellogg Biological Station, Michigan, USA - KBS S1-3 metaG | ecosystem: Host-associated > Plants > Roots > Rhizosphere > Soil ...
CCAAGCAGATCGCCTTCAACTGCGTGCCGCACATCGATCGGTTCGAGGACGACGGCTACACGCGCGAGGAAATGAAGATCATCCGGGAGACCCGGAAGATCCTGGAGGAGCCGAACTTACGCGTGAGCGCCACGGCTGTGCGCGTGCCGGTGTTTTATGGCCACGCGGAGGTGGTGAGTATCGAAACCCGGACGAAGATCACAGCCGAGGAAGCACGCTCTTTGCTGGAAAAAGCCCCAGGGATAGCGGTTCTGGACGAGCACCGGCCGGGCGGGTACCCAACGCCGGCCACCGAGGCAGCGAACCGCGACACAGTTTATGTCGGCAGAATACGTCAAGATCGCTCCACGGACAGGGGCCTTAACTTATGGGTGGTCGCGGACAATGTGCGCAAAGGGGGTGCTACGAACAGCATCCAGATCGCCGAGATTTTGGCGCAGCAGCCGATTTAAGTTATATTGCCGCCCGAATTGCGCCGGGCCCGCAAAACGCGGCCGAGCCAATTGTTTTAACAAGATATTTCACCCACTGATGCCTCCCGGGGTGTCGTAATGGTCGCCAAACGCTCAAGCCGGGCGCTGGCATTGCTGCTGACTTTACCGTCAGCTGCGTTTGCCCTCGGTCTCGGAGACATCCGTCTCCTTTCTCCGCTCAACTCGCCGCTCGACGCCGAGATCGAGGTGGTGGACGCCACGCCTGAGGATCTGCAAAGCCTCCAGGCGCAGATTGCCTCGCGCGATACTTTCGCGCGCCATGGCCTCGACTGGCCCGTCTTCCTCACCAGTGTCCAGGTGAAGACTAACCGTGCGAACGACGGTCATACCTATATCAAGCTGAAGTCGAGCGACGCGATCACCGAGCCTTTCATCACGCTGCTGATCGAAGTCAACTGGGCGCGTGGCCGCCTGGTGCGCGAATACACGATGCTGCTCGATCCGCCGGTGTTCACACCGAATCAGTCGGTTGCGAGCAATCCTCCTGTAGCGGCGCCGTCCACGGGCACCGGTGCCCGAGAGGGCGCGATCGCGCGTGGCGCTGAAGCAGCCTCGCCGGCGGCTCCCGCGCCAACGTCCGGCGGCGACGTCGCCGCACCAGCCCCTGCTACGAGCGAATCCACCGCGAGCTCCGCGACGACCGGTCGGAAAAAAGGCGCGCGGACCGTTGCTCCTGCGCCGGCCGCCGACCAGAGCGCGGGCTCGACGCATCTCGTACAGCGAGGCGAGACCTTGTCGTCGATCGCTGCGGGCGTCGCCGGCACCAAAGAGAACTCACCCGAGACACACAGTTGGATGTTGGCTATTTTCCAGGCCAACCCGCGTGCGTTCGAGCAGAATATGAATCTGCTGCGCACCGGCGCGGTGCTGCGTGTCCCTGACAATTCCGATGTCGCGGCGATTTCGCCCGCGGCGGCCGCGACCGAGATTCGACGCCAGTATGCCGCGTGGCGCGGCAACGCCGGCACCGAGACAGCCTCCTCCGGCAAGTCGTCCGGACAGTTGCACCTGGTCACGCCGTCTGACGATGGCAGCGCCCCGGCAGCTTCAGCCGCCTCTGCTGCGGAAGTGAAGCAGCTCCAGGGCCGGGTCCACGATCTCGAGGGTCAGCTCGGCGAATCCAAGCGCTTGCTGCAGCTTCGCGAGTCGGAGTTGTCTGATTTGCAATCGCGGCTGGCCGCCAAGGGCTCGGCCGCGACACCCGCCGCAGAGCCTCCCGCCGCGGCGAAGTCCCCGGCTGCCGAGCCTGCACCGCCACCGCCGCAGGTTGCCCAGGAAGAGCCGCCCGCCGCCTCTCCGCCGGCTCAGGAACCTCCGACGCAGGCCGCAGAAGCGACCCCGCCGCCCGCTGCCGCCGCCCCGCCCGCCGCACCGGTTCAGAAGCCCAAGCCCACGTCGCAGCCTCAGGGGCAGCAGCAGGGCAACCTCATCGATTCCTTGCTGGATTACTGGTGGGCCCTCGCGCTGGTGGCAGCCGCGGTGGCCGGCTACTTCGGCTTCAAGACCTGGCGCTCGCGCCGGCAGTCCGAGTTCGATGACTCCCTCAGCCGCCTTGCGGTCGCGGGAGCGAGCTCCGCCGAGCGAGGCTTCGCCTCGGGCGACACGATGCCCATGCATCCGGCCGGCGGAGAGAATCCCGAGGGCGCATTTTTGGTCGAAGAGTCGGGAACGCATCAGCGGCCCCGATTCGGCGCAGCCGCCGCGGCACCCGCGCCAGCGCGCCACGTCGCGACCTCAGACGAGACAATCAGCAGCGAGGCCGCGATCAACCTCGACCAGGGCGATCCACTGGCCGAAGCTGATTTCCACATGGCCTACGGCCTGTATGACCAGGCCGCGGATCTCATCCGCATCGCCATCAGCCGCGAGCCGAATCGCCGCGATCTGAAGCTCAAGCTCCTCGAAGTGTTCTTCGTATGGGGTAACAAGGAGCAGTTCCTCACGGCCGCCCGTGAGCTGGCGGCCAGCCGTGCCGACGCTGCACCGGGCGAGTGGGAAAAGATTGTCATCATGGGCAAGCATCTCGCTCCCGAGGACCCGCTGTTCGCGGGTGGCGGGACGACGGGCGCAACTGCCGGGGGAGTGGACCTCGACCTCGAGGGTGGCCAGAGCCGAGTCGACTTCGATCTTCTTGGCGAGCCCGTTCCAGGCGGGGACGCTGGCGATGTGGACCTCGATATTGGCTCCGCGTTGGGAGAGATGGAGGCCGCTGGTACGGCCACCGATCGCAACGCAACTCTCGATGGTGCTTTCGTAGCCAGCAACTCCACGGGCACGACGCGGCAGATGACCGCGCGGATTCCGCAGGAAGCCAACGATCTGATGCCGGAGTTTGGTTCCGAGACAGAGGGGCCGACCGTCGAGCAGCCGGCACTCACGTCTGCCGAGAATCCGACCATCCGTCAGAAAGTGGCGATGGCTCTGAAACAGACGCCCACGTCGGAGCAGACTGCGGAGCTTGCTATCGACGATCTCGGATTGGATCTCGCCGGTCTCGACACCGTCGATCAGCCCGGACTGGGCGCGTCGTCGGATGCGCCCACGCTCGTGGCGGGTATGGACGATCGGTCGCGGAAGATCATTGAGGAAGCCCAGCGTCGCGCCGCGAGCGAGGATACGTCCCTCTCGACCGGTGCGTGGCAGCTCGATGAGAACGAGCTCGATGCCGCTCTTGCCGAAGATACTCACGAGAACGGCGAGCACGACGGCTCGGTGACCTCACGCCTCACCCAGCTGTCAGGCCGGGATGTTGATTTCGACCTCGGCGAGCCCGAAGCGCACCACGCAACGAACGGCTCTGGCCTGGATCTCGATCTGGGTACCGCGACGGTACCTGATGCGTCCTTCACTGCCACTCAGAAGCTGTCGTCCGATGATCTGGCTCTGCCGGATCTCGAGCCGGTGACCATGAGTGAGGTGGGTACGAAGCTCGACCTTGCGCGGGCTTACATGGACATGGGAGATCCCGACGGCGCGAAAAACATCCTCGAGGAAGTCCTCACCGAGGGCTCTATGACGCAGAAGCAGGAAGCACAGCGTCTGATGGAATCGCTCCCCGGGTAAGTCTTGCGATGGGCTCCTCTCACCGGCCAGTTTTAGCGGGCGCGAGATTCAGGCTTGCGGCGCGCGCGATGCGCGCTCACAAGCGGCAGAGGTGGCCCCAATGCCCTCAGGTTGGTCGCTTCGACCCGCAGGAAAGTTGGCCGAAGGCCTAACAAGACTGGCCGTCGGGATCGAGTACGACGGCACGGGCTACGCGGGCTGGCAAACACAACAGTCCGCGCCCAGCGTGCAGCAGGTGGCCGAGGCTGCGTTCAGCAGGATAGCGGCCGAGCGCGTGAGTCTCATCTGCGCCGGCCGTACTGACGCCGGCGTGCACGCGCGCTGGCAGGTCGCGCACTTCGATACCAACGCGAAGCGACGCCTGCGTGCCTGGCTGTTGGGATCGAACAGCGAGCTGCCTCCGGACGTCAGTATTCCCTGGGTGCGCCGTGTGCCGATGCACTTCCACGCCCGGTACTCCGCAGAAGCGCGCACCTATCGCTACTTCATTCTAAACCGCACGACGCGCTCAGCGTTCGCGGTGAATCGTGCTGCCTGCATCTTCCGTCCGCTGGATCACGAGCGTATGGCGGAGGCAGCGACAGCGTTGCTGGGCTCACACGACTTCAGCGCTTTCCGATCGGCCGAGTGCCAAGCCAACTCGCCCATTCGCCGGGTGGAAGAATTGCTCGTTGTCAGGCAGGGCGATTGGGTTGTGATCGAGGCAACGGCGAACGCCTACCTGCACCATATGATGCGCAACATCGCGGGCATGCTCATTGCCATCGGCCGGGGCGATGCGCCGCCAGCGTGGGCGGCTGAGGTGCTCGCAAGCCGCGACCGCAAGCTCAACGCCGCCACGGCGCCGGCTGAGGGGCTGTATTTCTGGGCGGTTCGCTATCCAACCGTGTTTGGGCTTCCCTCGGATGAGCCAGTCCGGGCCGATCGTTCCCCGTCACCCGGGCCGACCGTTTTCTGCCCGCCCGCGCTATGATGGGCGAATCACCAGCTTCGTCTCGGGTACGCCATGTCGTGGTTCGAAAAGATCATGCCCTCCCGGATCAAGACCGAGCGTCGGACGCGCTCGGTACCGGAAGGCTTATGGATCAAATGTCCCGCGTGCGACGCGGTCCTTTACCGTGCCGAGCTCGAGCGCAACTTATACGTGTGTCCGAAGTGCAGCCACCATATGCGCATCAGCGGTCGCGAGCGTCTGGAGCGCTTCCTCGACCCCGGCGCGACAGTCGAGATTGGCGCGGAAGTCACTCCTGAGGATCCACTCAAGTTTCGCGACAGCAAGCGCTATAAAGATCGCCTGGTCCAAGCTCAGAAAGCTACCGGTGAGTCCGACGCTCTGATTGTCCTGGCCGGGACGCTGTTGGAGCTACCGATTGTGGCGTGCGCGTTCGAATTCCAATTCCTGGGCGGCTCCATGGGCTCTGTGGTAGGTGAGCGGTTCAAGCGCGGCGTGGATCACTGCATCGAGCAGCGCAAACCGTTCGTCTGCTTTACCGCTAGCGGTGGCGCGCGCATGCAGGAAGCGCTCTACTCGCTCATGCAGATGGCCAAGACGGCCGTATCTTTGTCGCGCCTGGCGCAAGCGCACTTGCCCTATATTTCCGTCATGACAGATCCCACCACCGGTGGCGTGTCCGCGAGTCTTGCGATGTTGGGCGACCTCAACATCGCGGAGCCCCGTGCGCTCATCGGTTTCGCCGGAGCGCGTGTAATCCAACAGACCGTGCGTGAGACGCTTCCCGAGGGCTTCCAGAGAAGTGAGTTCCTCCTCGAGCACGGTGCGTTGGACATGATCGTCGATCGGCGTGATATGCGTGATCGCATCGGCGGCATGCTACGCCTGTTGTTGAAACAACAGCCCGCTGCCGTCGCTACTGCGGCAGCCGCGTAGCAATTTGCGCACGCTCTCCGAGTGGCTGACTCTCCAGGAGTCGGTACACCCCAAGACGATCGACATGGGTCTCGCGCGCGTCACGACTGTGGCGCGGGCACTGGGCGTGGACAAGCCGAAGTATTCCGTCATTACGGTCGGCGGCACGAATGGGAAAGGATCCACCGTCGTGCACCTGGACGGATTGTTGCGGGCCGGTGGCGCTGTAACAGGCATGTTCACATCGCCTCACTTCCTGCGCTACAACGAGCGCATCCGGGTAAATGGCGTCGAGGTGGGCGATGATGACCTCGTCGCCGCGTTCGAGCATATCGAGAGCGCGCGCGGCTCGACCACGCTGACATTCTTCGAATTCAACGCCCTGGCAGCTCTGCTCGTCTTTGCCGAGCGCGGCGTTGACGTCGCCGTGCTTGAAGTAGGACTCGGTGGGCGGCTCGATGCAGTAAATCTCGTAGACGCGGATGTCTCCGTCGTTTGCTCCATTGGTTTCGATCACCGTGATTACCTGGGCGATACGCTCGATCTCATCGGGGCAGAAAAAGCCGGCATTTTCCGCGCGGGTCGGCCCGCGGTGCTTGGCACCGACGATATGCCTGCGAGCGTCTATGCTGCGATCCAGTCACTCGGCGCGCGGGCGATCGTAGCTGGCAAGGATTTCAGCTGGGAAGTCGAGAATGTTACGCAGCCGTCCGCCGCAGGCGCGCCTTGGAGCTACAAAGGTCTGCGATTGACATTGCACGACCTTCCGCCGTCCGCCTTGGTCGGATCCATCCAATATCGCAATGCCGCGACGGCTCTCGCCGCTGTCGAAGCGCTCGGGTTGGCGAAGCTCGAGTTGAACGAGCGCACAGCTGCGGAAGCACTGCGCGGCGTCAGATTAGCCGGCCGATTCCAGATCGCACAGATCCCCTCGACGCCGGGCGGCCCTGGTGTCGAATGGATTCTCGACATCGCCCACAACGAGCCGGCTGCGGCAATCTTCGCAAGGCACGTGCGCGAGCGTCCCATGCCTTCGGCCGAGGGCAACCCTTCCGGGCGCACCCTGGCGGTGGTCGGCATCCTCGGCGATAAGGATGCGAAGGCTATCGCCGCATCCCTCGAGCCACTGATCGATCACTGGGTCCTGTGCGGTCTGCCGGGACCGCGTGGAACTACGGCTGAGCAGCTTGCGGCTCGACTGTCTCTGCCGAGATCCCAAGTCACTCTCGCGGGCTCGGTGGAGGAGGGCTGCGTGATCGCGCGCGGGCGCGCGAGGCCGGGTGACCGCGTACTCGTATTCGGCTCGGTTTACACGGTGGGGCCGGCCTTGGGCTGGCTTGGGATATACTGAGCGGAGTCCACGGTTGCTCTAAGCGGTTCCGTCCCCATATTGGATAGCCTGGTGAAAGAACGACTGACCGGCGCGATCATCCTCGTAGTGCTGATCGTGTTGTTGGTCCCCGAGTTGCTCAGCGGGCCGTCGCGCTCCGCGCCTGCGCCCCAGGCCGCAGCCACCTCCTCAGAGGAACCGCCATTACGCTCCTACACCATAGATCTGGGGGACGAGTCGCGCACAGCGAGCTCGGCGAGCTCAGCCAGTGCCTCGCCGCAAGCCACCGCTCCGGCGCAACCGACCACCATCGTAGAGTCAGCGCCGGTCGAGCAGCAGCCCGCGACTCCGGAGAGGGCCGCGCAGGCACAAGCATCCCCCGAGCAAGCGCACAGCCCGTCGCCGGGCTCCCAGGCAAGTCCAACGCCGCCCCAAGAAGTGCGGTCCACGCCGCAGCCGGATGGCCGACTCCCGGAAACGCGAGCCCCGGCGCAGGTGCCTACGCGGCGGCCAGCAGCTGCCGACAAGGCTGCGGCGGGCGATTGGATGGTGCAGCTCGGAGTTTTCGCCAAGCAGGCCAATGCGGATCGCTTGGCGCAGGAGCTCAAGGGGAAGGGGTTCCACGCACAGGTCTCGGAAGCCGTTGTTCACGGCAAGACGTTGTGGCGGGTGCGAGCGGGGCCTGTCGCAGAGCGAGCGGCGGCCGAGCAGCTCAACGCGCGGCTACGGATGGCCGGGCATGCCGGCTCGGTTATTCAGAAGTAATGCTTGTTAGGCCTTCGGCCACCTTTCCTGCGTCCGGTATGCCGGCCAGTCGAAGCGACCCGCTCAATGTAGCGGCGCTGCGCGCCGTCCGGAGGCGTGACGGGCTGCCTGAGCAGCGCGGCCATTGCTCTTGTACAATCCGCGCGCGCTCAAGCATGGTCGAGTCCGGGGCCGATGAATACAACCGACTATCTCGTGATCGCAGCCGTCGTCCTTTCCGCAGTCGTGGGTTCCTTGCGCGGCTTCCTTCGGGAAGCGATCGCGCTTGTGACGTGGATCGTCGCGCTGTTCGTAGCGTGGCACTTTTCCAATTCGCTCGCCCCTCATCTGGGAGGGCTGCTCGCCGGATATCCGATGTCGACCTGGGCGGCGCGGGTCATCATTGCGGTATTGATCCTGCTCTTCGGTACAGGGTTGGGGATCACATTGGCGCACTTTGTGCGGCTGTCGATTTTCAGTGGCATGGACCGCCTTCTCGGGTTCGTTTTCGGTCTCTTCCGTGGCATGGTGATGCTGGGGGTGTTCGTGATCCTGGCGCAGGTATTGCGCCTGGATGGCGATCGCTGGTGGCGTCAGTCAACGCTCATGCCCTACGGGGAGTCCATTGCGAACGGCTTGCGAGCGGTGATCGGGGACGATCATCCGCGCCACTCGGGTCGTTCCTAAGTCCTGGCCTGATGGCCAAAGGCGGTCGAGCATGTGCGGAATTGTAGGCGTCGTCGGGACGAGTGCGGTCAACCAGCGAATCTATGACGGGTTGACGGTGCTGCAGCACCGCGGCCAGGATGCCGCCGGCATCGCGACCTACGGCGACGGCGAGCTGTGTGTCCGCAAAGGCAGCGGCCTTGTGCGTGACGTCTTCCAACAGCATCACATGCTCGAGCTGCGGGGTAATGTTGGTATTGGCCACGTCCGCTATCCCACCGCTGGCTGTGATGGTGCCGCGGAAGCGCAGCCGTTCTATGTCAACGCTCCTTATGGCATTTGCCTCGCCCACAACGGTAACCTTACCAACGCTACGGAGCTCGCCGAGATCCTGATCCGCGAAGATCGGCGTCATCTCAACACAACGTCCGACTCCGAGGTGCTGTTGAACGTATTCGCCTCGGAGCTGCAGCGCATTGGCACTCCGCGGATCACCGCGGCGGACGTCTTTGCCGCTCTGAACGCCGTCTACCGCCGTTGCCGCGGCGGCTACGCAGTGGTCGCGATGATTGTCGGCCACGGGGTCCTGGGGTTCCGCGACCCGAACGGCATCCGCCCGCTGGTCCTCGGGCAGCGGGATACACCGCGCGGCCCTGAATGGATGCTGGCTTCCGAGAGCGTAGCTCTCGATAGCCTCTCATTCCGCTTGGTGCGCGACATCGGGCCGGGCGAGGCTGTCTTCATCGACGAGCAGGGTCATCTGCATTCGCACCAGTGCGTCGCGACCGTACGGCACGCGCCCTGCATTTTCGAATATGTCTACTTCGCCCGTCCGGACTCGAAGATCGACAACATCTCCGTATACCGCGCCCGCATGCGCATGGGCGATCGGCTCGCCGAGAAGATTCTCCGCGAGCGTCCCAACCACGACATCGACGTGGTCATTCCAATTCCCGATACGAGCCGCACCAGCGCACTCCAGCTCGCACAGCGCCTGGGCCTGAAGTATCGCGAAGGCTTTACCAAGAATCGCTACATCGGCCGCACGTTCATCATGCCGGGGCAGGAGCAACGCGAGAAATCCGTGCGCCGCAAGTTGAATGCCATCGATCTGGAGTTCCGCGGCAAGAACGTTTTGTTGGTCGATGACTCCATCGTGCGCGGCACGACCTCCGCGCAGATCATCGAGCTCGCGCGCGAGGCCGGGGCGCGCCGTGTCTACTTCGCCTCCGCCGCGCCTCCGGTACGCTTTCCCAATGTCTATGGGATCGATATGCCGGCCGCGCAGGAGCTGGTCGCCAGCGGCCGTAGTCACGATGAGGTGCAGCGCCTCATCGGTGCCGACTGGCTCATCTACCAGGATATCGACGACCTCATTGCCGCTTGCAAACACGAGGACGCGCGCATCGAGGAGTTTGATACATCCTGCTTTTCCGGCGAGTACGTCACGGGCGACGTGAGCCCCGAATATCTCGAGCGCCTCCAGGTGGAGCGCTCCGATCATGCGAAGGCGTTGCGCCGTGAGCCTCGCGGCAAGCTCAAGGTCATCCGCTGACCTGTTGACCCGTTGAGCTGCTGACTTTACGTGAACGCGCCAGATCCACGCAGGCGACTGCTGCTCGAGCTCTTCCAGGCCGCCCTGAGGCGGGTCGACGGAAGGGCTTGCGTTCGCGAGCAGCTGCTCACCGGAGGGCCGGCCCGCGATTCCAACACGCGGTCTGCCCGTCCCATATGGGTCGCGGCTGTAGGGAAGGCGGCAGCCTCGATGCTGATGGGCGCGCACGATGCACTTGGCACCGTTATCGAACGCGCGCTCGTCATCACCAAGGACGGGCACGTGCCTCCGGAGTTGGTAACGCTTGGTGCGGAGATCCACGAGAGCGCTCATCCCATGCCCGATGACCGCTCGCTGCAGGCCGGAGCGCGCTTGCTGCGTTGGGTCGACGAGTTACCCCAGCGCGTCGATCCCTTGTTTCTGATCTCCGGCGGAGCCTCCAGCCTGGTTGAGGTGCTGGAGGCCGGCACATCCTTCGCGGACCTCGAGCGATTGACTGCCGAAGGTCTCGCCGCGGGCATCCCTATCGGCGAATTGAATGCGCGTCGTGCACAGCACTCTCTGATCAAAGGGGGGCGGTTGACAGCACGCCTCGAGGGCCGCGCAGCACGAGCTTTGTTCATTTCGGATGTTCCAGGCGATGATCCCGCAGTCATCGGCTCCGGAGTGGTGGGGCCCGCGGCCGGGGGCGCTGACCATGTGGAGCGTAAGGTTGTCGCATCCATTGACCATGCTGTGGAGGCTGTGGTCGCGGCAGCAAGTGAGATGGGACTCACTACCGAGCCTTGTCCACGCCGCTTCGATGGCGATGTCATGCGACTTGCGGTGCGCTTTGCGCACGAGCTGGATCTAAGTCCTACCGAGGTGCGGATCTGGGGTGGTGAGTCAACAGTACAGCTGCCCCAGCAGCCGGGGCGCGGGGGTCGAAACCAACACCTGGGCCTGGCTTTGGCGCGACTCATTGCGGGGCATCCTGATCTGGTGATGCTCGCTGCCGGGACTGACGGCACGGACGGGGTTACCGACGACGCGGGCGCCTTGGTGGATGCCGAGACCTGGGCACGGCTCACGCTGGCGGGTATCGATGCGGATGCGGCCTTGCGGGGCGCAGATTCGGGATCTGCTCTGGCCTCTTCAGGAGATCTGGTTCACACGGGCCCCACCGGTACCAATGTCGGTGACCTGGTGATCGGTCTCAAAATGCCGGCAGCCGCCGCCCGCGATTTGCGGCGCAGCCAGACAGGCTCCTAGCGACACTGCTTGCCGCGTGCTCTAATCGCGCGCCACGGGCTGTAACAATCCCCCCTCGCCGATGCGTTTGTTGTTGATCGAGCAAGACAAGCGCCGCTGCGCGCAATTGAGGCAGCAGCTTGCATCCTGGCGACCCGAAGCTGAGTTGGTCGTGCGCGATCCCGTGGTGGAGGGGCAGTTGCCGCCGGAGTTCCTGGCGCAGGGCTTCGATGCCGTGCTGCTGGCCGAGGCGTGGTCCGGGGGCAGCGGGCTCGGCTGGGCCAAGGAATTGGCCGCCAGGGTAGGGTTCGCACCCCTGGTGCTGTTGAGCCGCCTGGATGCGGTGGCCTATGAGGCCATTCCCCTGGGGGTACAGGTCGTCGATCGTGACG
>Ga0070665_100007164_pt1 | contig 11337 bp, 10 predicted proteins | sample KBSS13metaG_FD_65862 | JGI IMG/M metagenome (GOLD analysis project Ga0070665, IMG submission 65862) | Switchgrass rhizosphere microbial communities from Kellogg Biological Station, Michigan, USA - KBS S1-3 metaG | ecosystem: Host-associated > Plants > Roots > Rhizosphere > Soil ...
CGCGTCGCAACGCGCTACGACAAAACCGCCCGAAACTTCCTTGCCGCTGTCCTGCTGGCCGCCACCCGCCTATGGGCTAGGTTTGAGTCCACTACCTAGATCCCGATAATCCTTAAGATGCAGCTAACCGCGAACGCATCGCGGGGAACGCCGGCCGTCCTCGGCCGTTGTTGCGGGCGCCATCTTATGACACCATCCGATATCGAATATCGCGATTTTTCAGACACCTATGCCCCGCCGGAAATTTACCTGGGAAAAATTGTCGGATGAGCAATTGCTCAAGCAGCGCCTCAGCAGCCTGAGGGTCAGCACCGACGACACCTGGCTCGAGGGCTGCCTCAGCGCACTCAACGAGGAGCTCGAAGCCCGCGACATCCGGCTGCGGCCGCACACATGGGTATCCAGCGAATGGTTCAGCCCGGCCGGCGTGCCCGGGATCGCCATCCCGTTCTACCTCACCCATCCCCGCCTGATGAAGCTCGAGAAGAAGATGATGCTCGACGTTGAGGGCGGCACCTGGTCCGAGTGCATGGCCATTCTCCGTCACGAGACCGGCCACGCCATGCAGCATGCCTACCAGCTGCAACGCCGCCGGCGCTGGCAGCAGCTGTTCGGCCCGTCTTCGAAACACTACCCGCGCTACTACCGCCCCAATCCGGCCAGCCGCAACTATGTCCAGCATCTCCGGCTCTGGTACGCGCAGAGTCATCCGGACGAGGATTTTGCCGAAACCTTCGCGGTGTGGCTGCGGCCGCGATCGAAATGGCGGACGCGTTACGAGGGCTGGCCGGCGTTGAAGAAGCTCGAATATGTCGACGAGCTGATGCACGAAATCGCCGGCAAGCGGCCGCCTGTGACGACGCGGGAGCGCGTCGATCCGCTTCGTTCGCTCAGCGAGACGATCGGAGAACATTATCAGAAGAAGCAGGCGTTCTACGCGTTCAAGGCGCCGAAGACGTACGACCGCGACCTCTCCCGGCTGTTCTCCACCGACCCGCGGCACCGCCGGGCGCAGGCCGCTTCTCTCTTTATCCGGCAGCACCGCGCCCAGATCAGGCAGCTGGTGGCGCGGTGGACCGGCGAGAACCAGCTGACGCTCGACGCCGTGCTCGACGACATGATCTCGCGATGCCGCGAACTCGATTTGCGTGCCGTCGGCAACAAGCAGAAGCTGGTGATGGATTTCACCGTCTTGTTGACCGCCAAGACCATGCACGCGCTGTTTGGTCCGTCGCGGCGGAAATGGATCGCGCTATGAGACACCTTCGCGTTCTTACGCTGATGCATCCGGACTTCGTGCCGCCCGATTCCACCGACGGGTATACGCCGAAGCAGATCAACGAATGGAAGACCGAGTTCGACGTCGTCAGCACCTTGCGCGCGACCGGCCACGAGGTGCGTCCGCTCGGCGTGCAGGAAGAAATCCGCCCGGTGCGCGAGGCGATCGAGGACTTCAAGCCGCATGTGGTGTTCAACCTGCTGGAGCAGTTTCATCACGAACCGGTCTATGACCAGCACATTCCGAGCTATCTCGAACTGATGAAGGTCGCCTATACCGGCTGCAACCCGCGCGGCCTGATCCTGGCGCGCGGCAAGGATCTGTCCAAGACACTGGTGCACCATCGCCGCATCGCAGTGCCGGCCTTCGCCGTGTTTCCGATGCGGCGCAAGGTCAAGCGGCCGGCGCGTCTGGCGCTGCCCTTGATCGTCAAGAGCCTGAGCGAGGATGGATCGCGCGGCATCTCGCAGGCGTCGATCGTCGATACCGACGAGAAATTCGTGGAGCGCGTCGCCTTCGTTCACGACAGCCTTGGGACGGCCGCGATCGCCGAACAATATATCGAAGGACGCGAGCTGTATGTCGGCGTGCTCGGCAACAACCGGGTCAAGGTTCTACCGGTCTGGGAACTGAAATTCGGCAAAATGGGCGGCGACAGTTCGCGGCACATCGCCACCGAAAAAGCCAAGCACGATACCAGCTATCAGGAAAAGGTCGGCATTGAAGACGGGCCGGCCAAGGATCTGGCGCCGGAGCTGAATGCCTTAATCCAGCGAACGGCGAAACGAATCTACCGCACGCTGGGCCTCGATGGCTATGCTCGCATCGACTTTCGTTTGGCTCCCGACGGCACGCCCTATTTCATTGAAGCGAATCCCAATCCCGAAATCGCAAAGAGCCAAGAATTCGCTCAGTCCGCCAGGCACGACGGGATCGAGTACCCCGACGTGCTGCATCGCATCCTGACGCTCGGGATCAGCCGGGCAAAGGCCGGCGTATCCGTCGGCTGAGAGGGATCAACTCCCGCTGAACGAATTACATTGCTGATCGGAAAGCTGAGGCTCGACGGCACTTCCTCCGCTTATAGTGCACGAGCATAACGATCGTTCCGCAGCAGATCGTGTTGGCCAGAAAGGTCAACGCCATGCTCATGTCCGCGACTATTCTAGCGGCATAGATGCACGTCATCCCGTTCGACAGGAAGAACAGAAGCCACGTCGCTGACGACACGCCGGCTGCGTCGCTCGTTTTGATGATCACCGAAATCTGCGGCAGGTAGGCCAGCAACCGGCAGGCATTGGCGACAGAGAACGCGACAAGGATGAGTGATTCCGCGGTCGGCATAATAGAGCCTCCTGACAAGGGACATCCGCAACGCGTCATTCCGCCGACTTCAAACCAAGCCGGGCAATCACCGCACTCCAGCGCGCAGCTTCCTTTTCACGGAACGACTGCAACTCTGCGGGATTCGTACCGAGCAGTTCGCTGCCCGCACGATCGAGGCCGCCGCGCGCGCCCGGATCGGTGGCAAGAGTGGCGCGGATAACCTCCGACAGTCTCAGCGCCACGGCTTCGGGAAAGCTTGCCGGCGCGATCATGCCCGACCACCCGAAAAATGGTTCGAACGCCGGGTAGAGCTGTTGCAACGTCGGCACGCCAGCGAGCATGTCGATCCGCCTGGCGCCGGTCTGCGCCACCGCGGTCAGCCGGCCCGCCGCCATGTGCTCCGCCGCGGCGCCAGGAACGTTGAACATCAGGTGGCAGCGGCCGGCGACGAGATCGAGCGTCGCCTGCGGAAAGCCGCGGTAGGGTACGTGAACGATGTCCAGTCCAAGCTGCGATTTCAGTTCCTCCATCGCCAGGTGCGTAACGGTGCCCGGCCCGATCGAGGCGTAGGAAAGCGCCCCGGGATGGGCGCGAATGTAATCGATGACGTCGGCGAATTGACGCCCCGCGAAGGTGCCGGGATGAACCGTCAGGACAAACGGCGTCCGATTGAGCAGGCTGATCGGCCGGAAATCTTTCGCCGGATCGTAGGTGAGGTTCGGATTGAGCGCCTTGGCGGTGGTCGTCGGACCGCCGAGGACGATCCCGAGCGTATGACCGTCGGTCGCACGGGATACTGCAGCGGCAGCGGTCACGCCACCGCCGCCCGGCATGTTCTCGATGATGAAAGGCTGGCCAAAGGCGGCGGCCAGATGCGGCGCCAGTCCACGCGCCATCGGGTCGGAACCGGAGCCCGCCGGCTGACCGAGCAGAATGCGCACGGCCTGCGTCGGCCATGCGGTCTGCGCGGCAGCACTGGTCAGAAATACCGGCATTGCGCAAAGCGATGCGAGGGCTTGCCGCCGGGAAATGGCCGAAGGTTTTGAAGAAGCTGACATCTCGTCAGCATAGTCGATAGCACGCATGTGATGATCTCGCCTGGTTGCATGGTTGGCAAGATCTCACGGGTGGATTTGCTCGTCCTGACAAACCGCTGAAGCTGTGCTGAAATCGGGCGATGTCAGAAGCCCCGCCAAGCCCGCATATCGAAGCGCGTCCGCCGTCCGCGATCGGGTTCGATGGCTTCGTCCTCGAGCCCGGCAGAGGCCGTCTTTTCGGGCGCGACGGCGATGAAATTCCGCTGCGTCCCAAGGCGCTCGAGCTGCTCATTGCGCTGGCGGCTTCCGAAGGACAGCCGCTCGGCAAGGCCGAACTGCTGGATCGCGTCTGGGGCAAGGTGCACGTCACCGAGGACAGCCTGTTCCAGGCCGTCAAGGACGCGCGACGCGCGCTCGACGATCGCCAGGGGCGCCTGCTTCGCTATCTGCCGCGGCGCGGCTACATGCTCGATTGCACGCTGACCACGGATCACCAGCCGAAGACCGCCTCCGATCCGGAACTGCCCACCGACCGGCCGTCGATTGCCGTGTTGCCCTTCTGGACGCTCGGCGAGCACTCATCCCCCTATGTGGCTGCGGGCCTGGTCGAGGAAGTCTCGATCGCGCTGTCGCGATTTCGCTGGCTGTTCGTCCTCGCCAACGCGTCTGCTGCCGCCATCGCGGCGCAGACCACGGGCCGGGACGCCGCCGACGGCGTGGCGACCGGCCGCAAGCTCGGCATCCGGTATCTGGTCGACGGTTCGCTCGATCAGACCGAGGACAGCATCGTGGTGCGGTGTCGCCTGGTCGAAACGGCGACCGGAAGACAGGTCTGGCAGGAGCGTTTTACCGGAGAATCGGGCGACATCCTGCGTCTTTACGAGGTCATTACCTCGGCGATCGCCGCCGCCATCGAGCCGAGGTTGCTGCGGGCGGAAGTCGAGCGCGTGCTGCGGCGGGGCACTTCCGATCTGGGTGCCTTCGACTGCTATCTGCGCGCCCTCCCCGGCTACTACTCCCGCACGCCTCGCGGCAACAGCGAGGCGATCGGGCTATTGGAAACAGCAATCACGCGCGATCCTCATTTCGCTTTGGCGACAGCACTGCTTGGACGTTGCGTGGCCACCAGCGTCTGGCTGGGCACTGAGCCCGATTTTTCCGGCGGAGCAGCGCGCGCATTGTCGCTGGCGCGGTCTGCACTCAATATCGATCGTTCCGATCCTCAAGTACTCGCTTTATGCGGTCATTTGCTTGCGGTGGTCGGTGGAGAACATGCGGAGGGCGGCGCGTTGCTTGATCTTGCGCTGCAGATGAATCCAAACAGCGCGGAAGGCTGGCGGCTCGGAGGCTGGGTTTCGGCCTGGAGCGGGGACGTCGAGCGCGCATTGCACCGCCTGGTCGAAGCCGAACGTCTGGATCCGCTCTCACCGCTGCAAGCGGACGTGCACTCGGCGCGAAGCGTCGCATTGTTCGTGGGTCGGCGCTTCGCCGAAGCGGCGGAATCAGCGCGCCGCTCGATCGCAACCACGCCCGAGGCAACGGCCCCCCGCCGCTTCCTGATCGCCGCGCTATGGCATGGGGGATTGCACGACGAGGCCAGGCTGGAATGCGCGGCTCTGCTGGCGCTTCAACCCAACGCCTCTATTGCGCGTACGCGGTCACTGCAGGTTTTCAAGCATCCCTGGATGGTTGATTTGATCATCGAAGGATTGCGTGGCGGGGGACTTCCCGAACGTTCGTGACCGCTCCTCGCCATTTCGTTCGAGGCGAACCCCTGAATTCAACCATGGGGCCAAGCTTACGCTCACGTCGCATCCCGAACGCGTCGGGCGCCATCAGACTCTGTTAATGAGTTCGAAAGCTAGCTGCCGCTGAACGAATTATACCCCTGGTCTTCCCAGAAGCCGCCCTTGTAGTCGTTGGTGACTTCCATCGACATCACATATTTCGGATTCTTGAAGCCGAGCTTGGTCGGAACGCGGATCTTCATCGGGAAACCGTAGGCGCGCGGCAAAATCTCGTCGCCGAACTTGAAGGTCATCTGGGTCTGCGCATGCAGCGCGGTCTGCATGTCGAGCGGCGAGTTGTAGCCGTCCTTGTCGGCGCACTGGAACCAGACATATTTGGCGCGGGTGTCGGCGCCGATTATCTTCAGGAAATCGCGCAGCGGCGTGCCGGTCCAGCTGCCGATCGCGCTCCAGCCCTCGACGCAGATGTGGCGCGTGACCTGCTTGACCTGCGGCAATTGATAGAGCTCGTCGAGCGTCCAGGATTTCTTGTTGTCGACCAGGCCGCGCACTTCGAGCTTCCAGGTCTTGCCATCAACGGTCGGCGCGTCGTCGAGATCGTAATAGGCGTTGAACGGGAACGGCTTTGTGACGGCGCTTTCGGGGAAGGTCGGCGCCATGGCGTTGGGGTTGAAGATCAGCGATTGCACGCCGTCATTGAACTTGGAGACGCGCTTGAGCATTTCCTCGGCCGAGAACGGATCGGTGACGTCGCAGCCGGTCAGCAGTGTCAGCGCGCCGAGGCTGGCGCCGCCCGCGATGAAGCGCCGGCGCGTCAGGTCCGGCATGATCTTGACGGCGTCGCGGACGAGCAGCGTCTTGTCGACGCCGGGGATCAGGAGATTGCGCATGCGGCCCATGTTGATACTCCCTTGGCTTAGCGGCCGATGATCATGGCGCGCAGGCTCTTCGGCACCAAAAGAGCGAGCACGACATGGACCACCATGAAGGCGACGATGCCGGCCATGCAGAAGAAGTGGACGTAGCGGGCTCCCTCGTAGCCGCCGAACAGCGCCGTCAGATATTGCAGTTGAACGGGTTTCCAGATCGCGAGGCCCGACAACACGATGAGGATGCCGAGGACGATGACGCCGGCATACAGCAGCTTTTGCACCTGGTTATACTTGCTGAGATCGTCGTGCGAGAGCTTGCCGGTCAGCGCGGCCTTGGTATCGGACAGCACGCCCGTCGGCGTGATCGGCAGCAGCTTCTTGCGGAAGCGGCCGGTGGCAAGCCCCACGGCCAGATAGATCAGGCCGTTGACCATCAACAGCCACATCGCGGCAAAATGCCAGAGCAGCGCGCCGCCGAGCCATCCGCCGATCGTGATGCTCTTGGAGAAAGTGAAGCTGAACAGCGGCGAGGCATTGTAGATCTGCCAGCCCGACATGATCATCAACACCATCGCAAAGGCGTTGGTCCAGTGCAGCGCCCGCACCCAGGCCGGCTGGATCACCTTGGCCTTGGTTGAGGTCGCTTGTTCGTCGCTGACTGTGACGGCCGACATGGGCTCACCCTCTGCTCGAAATTCGTTGTCGATTATACGCCGGGAACCGGCTCTCCGTTACTACCAAGACCCTATCAAATCGATACCTGCGACGTATCGCCCTTCACGAAAAAGCGAGCCGGGTTGCCCCGGCTCGCCATCCACACGCCCCTGTTGGGACCAGTCAGGAGCGCACGGGAGCTCAGGACGCCGGCATCAGCACGGTGTCGACCACATGGATCACGCCGTTGGACTGATTGACGTTGGAGATCGTGACCATCGAGGTGCCACCCTTGGCGTCGACGATCCAGACCTTGCCGTCCTGGAGCTTGACCGAGAGCTGCTCGCCTTCGGCGGTCTTCAGCTTCATGCCGTCCTTGAGGTCGGCGGCGGCGAGCTTGCCGGGCACGACGTGATAGGTGAGGATCTTGGTCAGGGTCGCCTTGTTCTCGGGCTTCACCAGCGTCTCGACGGTGCCGGCCGGCAGCTTGCCGAAGGCGGTGTTGGTCGGCGCGAACACGGTGAACGGGCCCTTGCTCTGGAGGGTTTCGACCAGGCCGGCGGCCTTCACGGCGGCAACCAGCGTGGTGTGGTCCTTCGAATTAACGGCGTTCTCGACGATGTTCTTGGAGGGGAACATCGCGGCGCCGCCGACCATCACGGTCTTCTCTTGTGCGTTGACGGGCGCGTTGATGGTCGCGGTGAAAGCCAGTGCGCTGAACACGGCAGCCGACAGCAATGCAATACGTTTCGACATGAATCTTCTCCCGAGGATTGCGATGGCCGGCGGGTCATCCGCCGGTGGCAACGACGCTGGTCGATGGACCGGTTGATTGCGTCGTCGTTGAGCTGAGCTACGGGAGGTTTTTTGGCCGGTTTCGGGGAATAAATTATCGTGAAAGCTGAAACTTTCGAGCGGACAGGCCGTGCCGGGTCCGCGTCGTTGTCGAGAGATCGAACCACGCAGCGGCAATACAGCTATCTCATCGTCCCGGCGAAGGCTGGGACCCATACCGCGGATTCTTTCGATAAGGCAGAATGGCTGACGCCAACCGCAAAACTAACGCCGGTGGTTATGGATCCCGGCCTGCGCCGGGACGACGACAGGAGAGAGCTGCTATGATTGTCGCCGTTCACAACGGCTTGGTGGGAGATGTCACATGAAGGGTTCGATCTACGCCGATGGCGCAGGCTATGTCAGGGGACGCTTCGTCCCGATCGCCGAGGCGACGCTGCCCGTCACCGATTGGGGCTTTACGCGGTCCGATGTCGTCTATGACGTCGTGCATGTGTTCAAGGGCGGCTTCTTTCGGCTGAACGATCACCTCGACCGTTTCGAGCGCGCGATGGAGAAGCGCCGGATCCACCCGCCGGAAGACCGCGCCGCGATCGAGGCGATCCTGCATCGCTGCGTGGCGCTGACCGGGCTTTCGGACGCCTATGTCGCGATGGCGGCCTCGCGCGGACGGCCGCGCGTGGCGGGATCGCGCCGGCCGGCCGATTGCGAAAATCATCTGATCGCCTATGCGCTGCCCTGGATCGACGTCATCCCCAAGGACGTGCAGGCACGCGGCGCCCACGTCTTTATCGCCTCGACGCCGCGCGTGCCCGACGCTTCAGTCGATCCCACGGTCAAGAACTATCAGTGGAACGACCTGACCTCCGGCCTGATGGAAGCGCACGACCATGAGTTCGACACGGCGGTGCTGTGCGACGCGCAGGGCTTTTTGACCGAGGGGCCGGGCTTCAACATCTTCGTCGTGAAAGACGGAAGGGTGACAACGCCGGATCGCGGCAGCCTGCACGGCATCACGCGCCGGTCGGTGCTGGAGCTCTGCGCCGAACTCGGCATCGAGGCAGCGGTCGAACCGATTCCGCGATCGGCGCTCGACGACGCCGACGAGGTGTTTATGGCGACCACGGCCGGCGGCGTCATGCCGGCATCGCGCATCGGCGCGCGCATCCTCGGTAACGATAGGCCGGGGCCGATCTCGACGCGGCTAATGGATATTTATTGGCGCAAGCATGAGGAGGGTTGGCACCGCACCCCGGTGCGTCCGCTGGAGGCGGATGCGGCGGAGTGATTAGGGATACGCTGTGCGGCGACGCCCATCTCTCTCGTCGTCCCGGCGAACGCCGGGACCCATACCGCGTGATCTCTCGATTGGGCAGAACGGCTGATACCAATCGCCAAACTACGGCCGCGGCGTATGGGTCCCGGCCTTCGCCGGGACGACGCGCGGAGAGTGTGTGCCCTAATCCCTGTTCGCCGGCGTCTGGATGAAGCCGCGGTTGTGCGTCGGGCTGATCAATATCTCGTTCATGCAGACCCGCGGCGGCATGCTGGCGACGAAGGCGATGGTGCGGCCGCAATCTTCGGGCTGAAGCATTTTGGCCTGCTCCTCGTCCGACGGCACCACGGGGCGCAGCTTCAGGATCGGCGTTGCGACCTCGCCGGGCGACAGGCAGCAGGCGCGCAGGCCGTTGACGCATTCGTCCATGTTGAAGGAATGGGTCAGCGCCAGCACCGCGTGTTTGGTCGTGGTGTAGGCCGGGCCCGGCATTTTTGAGACATGGCGGCCGGCCCAGGACGCGACGTTGATGATGCAGCCGTCCTTCTGCTTGCGCATCGCCGGCAGCACCGCGCGCATGCAATAGAGCACGCCGTTGAGGTTGATCTCGACGAGCTTGTCCCAACCTTCCAGTTCCATTTCAGCCCAGCTGCGCTTCGGCACGTTGATGCCGGCGCTGTTGACCAGCAGGTCGATCCGACCGTGTTTAGCCACGATCTGGTCGGCGGCCTTGTTGACGTCGGCCTTGTTGCTGACATCGAGCTGGATCGCCTCGGCCTTGCCGCCCTTTTTGGCGATGTTGGCGACCACGCGGTCGAGTTCTTCCTTGCGGCGGCCCGAAACCACCACGGTCCAGCCATCGGCAGCGAGGAATTCCGCCCCGGATTCGCCGATACCGCTGCCACCACCGGTCACCCAGGCCACGCGTTTCCCGTTATTTGACATGCAAACTGTCTCCGTTGCTTTATGAGGGGCGTTCTTGCTAATCCAGCCGGCGAAATTTTGCCGTCCGGCACCCCTTCAGGGAATGTTGCATGAACACGACCGCCAACGCCAATTTGTTTTCCCGCCTGTTCGACGGCCTCGACGATCCGAACCGGCTCGCGATCGAAATGCTCGACGGCACGCGCATCAGCTATGCCGACCTGATCGCCCGCGCCGGCCAGATGGCGAACGTGCTGGTAGCGCGCGGCGTCAAGCCCGGCGACCGCGTCGCGGCGCAGACCGAAAAATCGGTGCCGGCGCTGGTGCTCTATCTGGCGACAGTGCGCGCGGGCGCGGTCTACCTGCCGCTCAACACCGCCTACACGCTCAACGAACTCGATTACTTCATCGGAGACGCCGAGCCGTCGCTGATCGTCTGCGATCCGTCGAAAGCGGAAGGCATCAGCGCGATTGCCGCCAAGGTGAAGGCCAAGGTCGAAACGCTCGGACTCGACGGCAAGGGCTCGCTGACCGACGCCGCCGCCAAGGCGGACGCGGCGTTCACGACGGTCGCGCGTGGCAACGACGATCTCGCCGCGATCCTCTACACATCAGGCACCACCGGCCGCTCCAAGGGCGCGATGCTGACGCACGATAACCTCGCGTCGAACTCCTACAGCCTGGTCGACTACTGGCGCTTCACGGGCAAGGACGTGCTGATCCACGCGCTGCCGATCTATCACACCCACGGCCTGTTCGTGGCGAGCAACGTGACGCTGTTCGCCCGCGCCTCGATGATCTTCCTGCCGAAATTCGACCCCGAACTGATCATCGAGCTGATGGCGCGCGCCACCGTGCTGATGGGCGTGCCGACCTTCTATACGCGGCTGTTGCAAAGCCCGGCGCTGACCAAAGAAGCGACCAAGCATATGCGGCTGTTCATTTCAGGCTCCGCACCGCTGCTCGCCGACACCCATCGCGAATGGTCCGCGCGCACCGGCCACGCCGTGCTGGAGCGCTACGGCATGACCGAAACCAACATGAACACGTCGAACCCCTATGACGGCGAACGCGTGCCCGGCGCGGTCGGCCACCCGCTGCCCGGCGTTTCCGTGCGCGTGACCGATCCCGAGACCGGCAAGGAGATCGCGCGCGACGAGATCGGCATGATCGAGGTCAAGGGTCCGAACGTGTTCAAGGGCTACTGGCGGATGCCGGAGAAAACAAAATCCGAGTTCCGCGACGACGGCTTCTTCATCACCGGCGACCTCGGCAAGATCGATCCCAAGGGCTACGTGCACATCCTGGGCCGCGGCAAGGACCTGGTGATCTCGGGCGGTTTCAACGTCTATCCGAAGGAAATCGAGAGCGAGATCGACGCCATGCCGGGCGTGATCGAATCCGCCGTGATCGGCGTGCCGCATGC
>Ga0070665_100007165_pt1 | contig 11337 bp, 10 predicted proteins | sample KBSS13metaG_FD_65862 | JGI IMG/M metagenome (GOLD analysis project Ga0070665, IMG submission 65862) | Switchgrass rhizosphere microbial communities from Kellogg Biological Station, Michigan, USA - KBS S1-3 metaG | ecosystem: Host-associated > Plants > Roots > Rhizosphere > Soil ...
CGATCGGACGGATGGACGAACAGCATGCCGAGGCCGCGGGTCCGGGCCGCGGCGAGACGGCCGCCGAACGCGTCGGCGACCCAGGTCCAGGGAATCGCCGTGAGGAGGCCGCAGCCGTCGACTGCGCCGAGCGACGGGTCGGCGCCCCGATGCGCCAGCCGCTGCAGCGCCGAGAGGCCGTGCGACACGATGTCGCGTCCCGCCCGGCCGCGGATGTGAGCGATGAACCCGACGCCGCAGGCATCGTGGTCGGATGGCGGCTGGACGCAGGATCCCATGTGACGCGTTTATGGCCCGGGGAGTTGGATAAGTAAAATAGAACTTGCTAATACAACCCATCCTCTTTACGCATGCCTGACGTGTGCTGCGGTATCATCCCTCCCATGACCTCACGGCATCGTTTCGCCTTCGCGCTGGCCGCCCCCGCCCTGCTGTTGATCGCCTCGGCCTGCAGCCAGGAGCCGGCCAAACCGGCCGCGGCCACGCCGGCGCCGGCGGCCGCCGCGCCGCCGCCGGCGCCTTCGGTTCGCATCTACGTGACGAACGAAACCTCGGGCGATCTCACGATCATCAACGGCGACACCCAGGCCGTGATGGCCACGGCGCCGCTCGGCAAACGCCCGCGCGGCATCCAGCCGAGCCCGGACGGGAAGTCGCTGTACGTCGCGCTCAGCGGGTCGCCGCCGGCCGGGCCCGGCGTCGATCCGAAGACGCTGCCGCCGCCGGACCGCAACGCCGACGGCATCGGCGAAATCGACGCCGACAGCTACAAGCTGAAGCGGGTCATCCATGCCGGCGCCGATCCGGAGCAGCTCGCCGTCAGCGCGGACGGCACGCGCCTGTACGTCGCCAACGAAGACAACGAGACCTTGAGCGTCGTCGACCTGGCGTCGGGCACCGTGGTGGCGGCCGTGAAGGTCGGCGAGGAACCGGAGGGCGTGACGATTCGGCCGGACGGCAAGGTGGTCTACGTCACCTGCGAGGGAGACGGCGCGGTCTTCGCCATCGACACGCAGACCAACAAGGTGCTCAAGCGCATCCCGGTCGGCCCGAGGCCGCGATCGATCGGGTTCCTGCCCGACGGCTCGCGCGGGTACGTGTCGCTCGAGAACCAGGGAGCGATTGCCGTCTTCGACGCCAGGCAGCAGAAGTTCCTGCGGCTGATCGCCCTCGAAGGCCAGGGCAACACACCCAAGCCGCGGCCGATGGGCATCGCGGTCGCGCCCGATGGATCGACCGTCTATGTGACCGCCGGCTCCTTCGGCCATCTGTTCTTGATCGATCCGGCGAAGAGCGCGCCGACCGGCTCGTTCGAGGTCGGCCAGCGGCCGTGGGGCATTGCGGTGATGCCGGGCGGCAAGATGGCCTACACCGCGAACGGGCCGTCGAACGACGTCTCACTGGTGGATCTGGCGGCGAAGCAGGTCGTGAAGAAGATCACCGCGGGCAATCGGCCGTGGGGCGTCGCGATCATCGCTCGGTAGTCGTTCGACGCTCGTCATTCGTCCACGAAGGAACATCCGCGGATTTCGCGGATTTCGCGGATTAAGACCGCCACGCCGCTCCGAACAGCGGATCTGCTGATCCCAACGTCCGGCGCCGGCCGCGAAGCGGCCGGCCCGCGAGAGAAAGCGAACGACGTGAATACGAGCCACCCGACACATTGGGCTCGTATTCACGTCGTTCGCTTTCTCACGCCGCGCGGCTACGCCGCGCCGCCGGACGTTCCGGGTTCAATCCTTGAATCCGCGCAATCCGCGGATAAAACGTGATCTCGATCGCAGCGTGACGCCGAAGCGCTGTCAGTCGAGCTTGATGTGGAGCTCCGCGCCGAACAGCATCGTACGGTCGTTGTCCGCTGCGGCGTACTTCAGCAGCGTCCGCACGTTCTTCTCAACCTTGCCGTCGAACACCGTCTTGCCGTTCGCGATCACCTTCACCGGCTTCCCGAAGTCGAACTGATCGGGCGACAGCAGCAGCGTGAACCCGGCGACGCCGCGCGTCGTGGCGGTGACGACATTGCCGGCGCGGACCAGGTCGACGCGGCCCGGCGCCCCGCCGCGGGCAAACAGCGGCTTGGCCGGAGTCTCGACGATCTGCGGTTGGTAGATCCCTTCCAGCTCCACCGGCTCGTTGTCGCGCGCGACGAGCAGCGTGATCTTCGATCCGGGCGGCTCATCCGAGAGCGCGTCGCCGACGCCGGACGCTGCCGCGACGCTGCGATCGTTGACCCGCAGGAGCACATCTCCCGCCTTCAGCCCGATCCGCGCCGCATTCGATCCCTCGGCCACCTTGTTGACGCGCAGCCCGATGCTGCGCGCGCCGAAGTCGGCTGACGGCGGCATCGGCATGTCGTTCAGATCGGCAAGCGCCTTCTTGTCGCTCTTCTGCGCGCCGAGCCGGTCGATGATCAGCCAGTGCGCCCGGTTGAAGGCGGCGCTGTTCCCCATCTCCCACGTGAGGGTGTCCGGCAGCGGCTTGCGCGGGTGCTCGCGCACGAACGCTTCGTAGGTGTCCTTCACCTCGGGCCACCATGCGGTGTTGTGCGCAGCGTTGGGCTGCGGGTGGTAGTCGATCGACACGCCGCCGTGCTTGAGGTGCTCGATGTACGGCTCGACCACGCGCGTCGGGTACAGCGGGTCGCGCCCGCCGTTGACCGCGAACAGCGGCTTGTTCCGCAGGTTGTTCAGGAAGATCAGCCCGTCGTCGATGTCGCGCAGCGCCAGCACCATCACGTAGCCGTTGAGCGGCAGGATGCTCGCGAACGGCGTCGTCTCGCGCATCGCGACGTAGAGCGCGCCGGTGGCGCCGTCCGACACGCCGGACAGCACCACTCGGTTTTCGTCGACGTTGTAGAGGCGCTTCAACCGATCGACGATCGCCGCCAGGTTCAGCACCTGATCGGGGCTCCACCAGGGCGCCTCCGCCCAGGCGTACGGCACCACGTAGATCTGCTCCGCTCCGGCGAGCGCGCCGACCGTGCCGGTGCCGACCGGCGCGTTGGTTGCGCGTCCGCCAACGCCGCCGTGGAGCTGGATCCGGACCTGATAGCGGCGCGCGGGATCGTAGCCGTCGGGCACGGTCACGGCGAAGAAATGCTCGACGCCGTCCGATGTGCGGTTGTCCATCCGGACGACGCCGGCGTCGCGCGCGCCGTAGGAACGGCCGCGCTGCAGGCGCCGGTAGACCTCGTCGAACGCGAGGCCGGCGCGAACAATCGGATCGGCCAGCCGAGCGGCCTCCTCGGGCGAAGAGGCGGACCAGAACGCCTCGAATGCCGTGTCCGCCGCCGGTGTCTGGGCCGAAAGCAGAGCCGCCAAACCGCCGAGAAACGCCACCATCACCGCCGGCGCGAACCCAAGCCTGCCTGCCATGCGTCGGTGTATAACATAAGTAGCGCCAATGAGATTCGCAGCCCTGCTTCTTGCGCTCGCGTTGGCCGCGAGCCCGGCCGCAAGCGCCGCCGCGCCGCAGACGGCGAAGCCCGCCTCGCCGGCGGGCTCGGCCGAGAAACTGCCGCCGCTTTCCTACACCTGTCCGATGCACCCCGAGATCCTCGAGGACAAGGGCGGCACCTGTCCGATCTGCAAAATGGATCTGGTGCCGATTCGGCTCGACTCGGTCTGGACCTGCGGCACCAAGCCGCTCGCCGTGGTGCGGGACGCGCCCGGTCGCTGCCCGATCGATGGCACGGCCCTCGTCCAGGTCACCGCCGCGGTGTCGTGGACCTGCACCGGCGGCACGGAAGAATCCTCCTCGCCGGGCACCTGCGCCGACGGCTCGCCGAAAACGAAGACCTTCGCGTTGCGGGCCCACGGCAACCACAACCCGCAGCACGGCGGCCTGTTCTTCATGGCCAGCGACAACACGCACCATCTGGAAGGCGCCTATCTGGCGACCGGCACGTTCCGGATGTACTTCTACGACGAGTTCACGAAGCCGCAGACGCTCGCCAACGTGAAGAACTACAAGGCGACGCTGATGGTGAAGGACACCAGGACCGGCAAGGAGACGCCGTACTCGCTGGTGCGCAGCGGACGGTATCTGCAGGCGTCGATCGGCAAGCTGCCCTTTCCGGCGGAGATGTACGCCAGCGTGAAATTCTCGCCGGCCGGCAAGGACAACCGCTTCGACTTCACGTTTCCGGCGTACTCGAAGGAACCGCACGCCGCCGGCGGCCCGACGATGACCAGCGCGGCGCCGGCGACCACAGCCCCGCTCGTCGAGACGCTGCCGGCGGCGACGGCGACCTCCGCCGGCATCGATCCCGCGCTCGTGCCGCTGCCGATTCCGGACACCGTCCCGGAGATCCTCGCGCAGCTCACGACCCGGACCGATCAGATTCGCGCGTTCATCGACAAGGGCACGTTCGCCGCGATCTACGTGCCGGCGTTCCAGGCCAAGGATCTCGCGCTCGCGCTCGACGAGCACAAGGGCGAGCTCACGCCTGAGCGCCGCAAGGTGGCCGAGCCGGCAATTTCCAAGCTCGTGCGCTCCGCGTACCTGCTCGACGCGTTCGGCGATATCGGCAACAAGCAGCAGATCTCCGAGGCCTACGCGAAATTTCTGGAGGCGGAGAAGGACATCCACGCGGCATTTCCGCAATCCGCAGGCCGCAACCCGCAATGAATACGTCCACCCGGCGCCTCATCGTCTTCTCCGCGCTCGCCCTCGGCGCCGTCGCGGTGGCGATTCAGCCGGGCGAGGCGCACAAGGCGATCACCTCGAAGTACACCTATAACGACGACGTCTTCCCGATCCTGCGCGATCGCTGCGCCAGCTGCCACGTGGCGGGCGGCATCGCACCGATGTCGCTCATGACCTACGACGATGCCTTTCCCTGGGCGGAGTCGATCCGCGCGGAGCTGGTGGCGGCGCACATGCCGCCGTGGAATGCGGAAGAAGGCTACGGCGACATCAAGCGCGCCCACACGCTGACGCCGAAGGAGCTGGACGTCATCCTCACCTGGGCGACCGGCGGCAACCCGCGCGGCGCCCTCGACCAGAAGCTGCCGGCCGTCGAGCTCAAGAACGAATGGAAGCTGGGCGCGCCGGACCTGCCGCTGAAGATGCCGGCGGACTTCACGCTCGCGGCCGACAAGATGGAGGACTGGCAGGAGTTCACGCTGCCGACCGGCATCACCGAGACGCGATGGGTCCAGGCCGTCGATCTCCTCCCCGGCACGCCGTCCATCGTCCGCAGCGCGACGATCTTCGTCAAAGGCGCTGGAGCGAAGGCCGCCGCCGCACCGGCGCCCGAGCAGGTGCTTGCGCTCTGGCTGCCCGGCCAGGACGTGCCGCCGCACGACGGCATCGCGTTCAAGCTGCCGGCCGGCGCGCAAATCGGCGTGCGGATCCACTACAAGAAGACGTGGCAGTTCGAAGGCAAGCCGCTGACCGATCGCAGCACCGTCGGGGTCTATTTTGCCAAGGCCGGCGCAACCGCCGGCGCCGAGCAGGAGCTGTTGGCGCTGCCGATCGACTCCGCCGCCGCGGCCTCGGGCGGCGCGGATCAGACGATCCGCTTCAGCCGCACGCTCGCGGAAGACGTGCAGGCGCTCGCGCTCAGCCCCGACAGCGTTCCGGGCAACATCTCGCTGCAGGTGGAAGCGGTGCGGCCCGACGGCTCGCGCGTGCCGATGATCCGGCTGAACACGCGCGCCGATTGGGACCGCCGCTACTGGTTCGAGAAGCCGATGACGCTGCCGCGCGGCACGCGCGTCGAGGTCACCGCCAACCTCCAGGACCCGGACATGCTCTCGGCGGCGTTCACGTCCACGCCCGGCGCCACCGCCGCCCCGGCCCGTGCCGGCGCCATGCACCTCACGCTGAACGTGATCCCGGCGCGCGCGAAGCCGACGGCGCCTTAGGGATTGACGACGCCGAGCTGACGCAGCAGCGTCAACTCGTCGGTCACGCGCCAGTGCTGCCAGATCCGGTCGTCCTTGAACCATTCGAACTGCATCTGCCGGATGTCGATCTGACGTCCGGTCGGCGGAACGCCGAACAGGGTGCCTGAATGCGTGCCGGTGACGCGCAGGTACACGGCGGCCTTGTCCGGGGTCACGACCATGTCGAGGATCTCGTAGTGCAGTCCCGCAATCCCAGTCCGCATCGCGGCCACGATCGGCTTGAGATCCTCGGGACCGGGACGAGGGTTCGGCACGCTGGGGCTGTGGTTGACATAGTCACGGCTCACGATCGCGTCGAGGACGTCCAGCTGTCCCCGGTTCCAGACCTCTTCGAAATAGCGCGTGAGAAGATGGCGGGCATGGTCGACGTTCATTGGCAGCTTCCTCCTTCAGCGGCCATCGTAGAGGCGGCTCGTAGCGGCGTCATTAACCGGGGTTAATCGTGAACGCGTGGGTGACGGTCGATCTGCTGCGGAAACTTGAAGCGTCGAAAGGGCTTCAGCTGCAGCGTCTCGACACCGTGGCGGCGGGACTGCGCGCGGTCGCCCTGCGGGAAAAGGAATCCGCCTTCCGCGAGAACGAGTTGTGCCGCAACGTCTACGTCGTGCGCTCTGGTCTGCTCAAGCAGGTCTATACAAGCGAGGACGGTGTCGAGTCGATCAAGAGCTTCGCCAGGGAGGGAGAGCCATTCGCCTGCCCCGTCGCGCTCTCAGGAGGAACGACCACGTTCGCAAGTGTGGCGATCGAGCCCAGCGTCGTTGAAGCGGTGGACTGGCGCGTGGTGGAGCGTCTGGGTGAGGCGGATCTGAGCTGGCAGAAGGCCATCCGATTCGCGTTTCAGCACCTGGCGGAGTTGAAGGTTCGGCGGGAGCGTGAGCTGCTGATGCTGACTCCGGAGCAGCTGTACCGGCAATTCGCCAGCGCGGCGCCGCGGCTCGCCGAGCGCATTCCGCAAAAGGATCTGGCCGCGTTTCTCGGCGTCACGCCGGTCGGCCTGAACCGAATCATCCGGAGAGTTGCAGGACGATCGCGAATGCCGGCCCGTTCTCGCCGTCGATGAAAGACATCGCCCGGCTGCGACCTACACAACCATGGGGCAACTCCGTTCGATCGCGCCGGCTGTCCTGATCGCCTTGATCTCCTGCGCGCCGGCTTACAGCCAGGGCGCCATCGACAACTCCGCGGTGCGTCTCACGAAGCTGAGCGAATCGCTCTACATGGCCGACATCCCGAGCGGCGAAGGCGGCGGCAACGTCGCCGCGTCAGTCGGGCCTGACGGGATCCTCCTGGTGGACGACATGTTCGCGGCCTCGGTGCCCAAGCTGCAAGCCGCCTTGAAAGTGGTGACCGAGCTGCCGATCCGGGTCGTGATCAACACGCATTTCCATGGCGATCATATCCAGGGCAACCGCGTGCTCGCCGGGTTCGCCATCGTGATTGGTCACGACAATGTGCTCAAGCGCGTCAGCCAGCCTTCCGGCACGGCACCATATCCGATGGCGACGTTCGCGGACGAGATGCGCATTGTCTTCAACGGCGAGCACATTCGGATTGTGCATCTACCCTCCGCGCACACCGACGGCGACGCGATCGTCTACTTCGAACAGGCTCACGTCCTGCACATGGGCGACACGTTCTTCTTCGGCATGTTCCCGGCCGTCTACCGGGAAGGCGGCGGCGACATCAAGGGCTTGATCGCGGCGATCGAGCGCGTGGTTGCGGAGTTCCCGGCCGACACCAGGGTGATTCCGGGACACGGTCCGCTGGCGACGATGAAGGATCTCGAACTCTACCTCGGCATGCTCAAGGAAACGGTCGCGGCAGTCGAGGAGGGCCTCCGGCAGCACACGTCGGCGGAGGCTTTGCGGGCGGTTCCGGCCATCCGCAAGTACGCCGCGCTCGGGGACGGCGGCGCTCAGACGCTGGATCAGTACGTCGCGATGCTGATGAAGCTGCTGCAATAGACGAAGGAGAGTTCAGATTTCAGAGTTCAGATTTAAGATTGCAATCTGAAATCAATCTGAAATCTGAACTCTGAAATCTTAAATCTCTAGATCGTGCTGATGCCGTCGATCGGGCTGATGTCGCCGACGAAGCGCAGCAAGTCGGCCATGGTGAAATCGCCCGGCGTTTTCGACGGCAGCGACGGCCTGAACGGCTTGCCCTGGGCGGAGAGGTACGACTGGCGGTCGCCCTGCACCAGGCCGACGAACACTTCGGACACGATGGTCGCCCCGACCGGACCGAGCCGCTCGCCGTTGCCGCGCTGCTCGGCCTCCTTGAGGATGTAATACCAGAGCGGCGTATGCAGGTGCAGGCCGTGCTTCTTCGCGACGGCGCCGTCCGTGCCGGTGGCAATCTCGTCCGGCGTCAGCGGATTGTGAATCTTCATCGCCTTGGCCACCTGCTGTCCTGACGGCAGCCCGAGCATGACACCCCGCTTCAGATTCCTGAACGGCAGGCTGCCGCCGCCGCCCGGCAGGTTGTGCAGTGTCGGGACCACGAACGGATCGATCCGGCGCGAGGGGTTCAGCGGCACGTCGGCCGGGTTCGGCGACGCGACCTCGTGGAAGCGGCGCCAGTCGATGATCCAGTTGCTCGGCAGCACCGCGATCGGCGTCGGCGCCGTCGGCGGATTCGGCGCCAGGTCGCCGACGATGCCGCCGGACAGCCCGGTGAACCTGAACAGCAGCTGCAGCGTCGCCGGCGCGAGGCCTCCGGGCGTGAAGATGCGATTGTGGCTGTACACCTCGCGCACCATGCTGTGGCCGAGGCGATAGGCCGCGGCCGAGAACTCGACCGGCATGAACGGCGTGGTCTGGAAGCGATAGAAGCGGCGGCCGTGTTCCAGAATCTTCGCGACGATGCCCTTCTCGGTGACGCGCTCGATCCAGTCGTGCAGCACCATCCACTGGTAGTGCCACGTCACCAGCCGGCGCGCTTCGGCGAAGATGGCATTGGCAGGCGTGCCGGCGGCGGCGAGCTGCGCGCAGACCTTGTTGTGGAACTTGAGGATCGCCACGTGCGTCTGCGCCACGATCAGGTTTTCGTCGTTGCGATGATCGCCCACCAGGGCGAAGCCTTCGGGGCCGCGCGGCAAGTCGTTGCGATGATCGCCGGTGACGCCGCCGGCGGCCACGTTGATGGTCTTGCCGATGAGAAACGTCGGACCGGGATTCTTGCCGTCGGCGTCGCCCGGGTTGCGTGCGTACAGGTGGCGGCTGCCGTCCGGTCCGAGGCCGTAGACCGAGTCGAGATCCAGCGCCGGCGTGCGAAAGTTCTCGACCGCCGTTGGATCGGACTCCTTCTCGCCGATCGCGGTCAGGTCCAGCGTGATGTCGTGGTCGACGAACTGCCCGAGGTAGGTAAAGCCGGCGGGAACCTTGTCGTTGTTTCCGGTGACGCTGGCCGGATCGCTGTCCGTCATCGCGTCTGCAAGCTCTTGCAGCGGCCCGTCCTCGATCGAGAACGGGTGGAGGTCGGGAAACATCCGCCCGAACATCCCTGGATCGTCGTGCCCGACGTGCCGGTCGAGCGCCTCCCGGATCGGGTGACGGCCTGCGGTGCCGTGGCCCGGCCTGGTCGGGACGGCGTGCGCCACGGCCGGCGCCTTTAGCGTTTCTTCCACTCCATGCTCCTTGTCCGATGGTGTTCAGACCAACGTGGGTTCACGCGCGGCGAGCTCGTCGTGACGCGGCGACGAGCGGCGCCACCGCCTGCGTTCGCTGCTTGATAGCGCACCCGCCTCGAAAGTATTTCGTCCGCGACCACCGCGATCACGCACAGAGATCGCAAAGCCCGCTGACGACGCTGAGACACGAGCGGGTGTTTTATCCGCGGATTACGCGGATGACAAGGATTGAGAACGTCCGGCGCCGGCCGCGAAGCGGCCGGTCAGGGTGAGCAACGAAGGGCATGAATCGCAAGCCCGTTTGTTCGGGTGGCTTGTGATTCATCCCCTTCGTCGCTCAACCCGCGCGGCTACGCCGCGCCGCCGGACGTTTCGCCCGCGGATCCGCGATGCGGAGCGGCTTTGCTCTCTTAATCCGCGTCATCCGCGCAATCCGCGGATGATCTCTACGGAACGTGAGCGGGAGGCAGGGCGTTGTCGGGCATGACGTCAGCGGTCACGGTCGGACCCGTTCCCGACAGCGAGGCATAAGCGATGACCCTGAAATTCAGCCGCCCGTCGGCGCTCCCAAGGAGCGACAGCGGCATCGAGACGGCCATGGTGTCGCCGACGATGCTGAGCGGCGCGACGCCGGCGGGTACGTAGCACGGGTCCAGGGCGGCACAGGAAGTCCCCGGCATGGCTTTGAGGATGCTGGCCTGGGTGGTCGTGGCCCACATGTCGAGCACGTACTCCACGCCGAGGCCGATGGTGCGGATCCCGGTCGATGCGTTCTGATCGGTGTCGAGCTCGACCGTCAGCCTCGACGTCGATCGGTCGAGCGTGCCGGGAGCGAATCGAATGGTGAAGGCGATGGTCCCGGCGGTGACGTCAACGGTCCCGCCTGAAAGGTCCGGCGAAACCCGAACGCTCGGGTCCGGCAGTGCATCTCCACTCTGATCGGTGACCTCGGCGTGCAGCGGGCCGGACGGCGCGGTCGTCGAGCCGCAGCCCGCTCCGATCACCAGTAGGCCTCCAACACACGCCGTCCGCCATCCTGCTCGCATCACCCGTTAGTGCGGTGCCGGCGGAAACGTTTCAGCGGGGCGCCTGATACAAGCGGCCAGGCGGCTCGGCCGCGCACATCAGAGCTTGACCATACCGAGAAGTGCGGCGATGGAAATCGGCGACGAAGGAGGCCTGTGTCATGGTTCGGGGAACGCGCCCGGTCGATACTAGCGCGTGGCCGTCCTGACGTTCGAATTTGGGACGACCGTGCGGAGGCGGGATTGGCTGGCAACGGCGTCATCCCCGCCGTAGGATCGATTCCGATCCGCGTATGCCCACCTTCACGATCATCGTCAATCGCACCGCCCACCGCGTCGACGCCGATCCGGCGATGCCGCTGCTCTGGGTGCTCAGGGATCGCCTCAACCTGACCGGCACCAAGTACGGATGCGGTGCCGGCCTGTGTGGAGCGTGCACCGTCCTCCACGACGACCGCGCGGTGCGTTCGTGCACGCTGACGATCGCCGCCGCCGACGGCCAGTCGTACACCACGATCGAAGGCTTGTCGGCTGACGCCACCCATCCCTGCCAGCGCGCGTGGATCGACGAGGACGTCGCGCAGTGCGGCTACTGCCAGCCGGGCATGATCATGGAGACGGCGGCGCTGCTGCGCGCGAAGGCGTTGCCGACCTCGGCCGACATCGACAACGCGATCGCCGGACACATCTGCCGATGCGGCACCTACACCCGGCTGCGCGCGGCGGCCCATCGGGCGGCGGAGTACACGAAATGAGCCGCCTTCGCGCG
>Ga0070665_100007168_pt1 | contig 11336 bp, 8 predicted proteins | sample KBSS13metaG_FD_65862 | JGI IMG/M metagenome (GOLD analysis project Ga0070665, IMG submission 65862) | Switchgrass rhizosphere microbial communities from Kellogg Biological Station, Michigan, USA - KBS S1-3 metaG | ecosystem: Host-associated > Plants > Roots > Rhizosphere > Soil ...
TTCTTCCCTTCCCACTTGGAGTCGACATCGACACCGAGCCACAGCTTGGTGTTCTCGTGCGAGACGATGCGCGTGTTCACCTTCGCTAGCGCGACGTTGGAGCCCGTCTGGTTCCAATGCCAGTGGGTGTTGAACAGCGTGTGGATGCGCTTCTGCCCGGTGCGCTTGCGCACGAGCGCGAGCACATCGTCGGAGCGCTCGCGCGAGCCGCCGTCGACCAGCAGCACACCTTCGTCCGGATGGAACACCGTGACGTTGCCGCCGCCACCCGAGATGACGAACAGGCGCTCGCCCAGCTCGGTGACGGTCAACGGCGCGCGATCATTCGCAGCCCAGGCGGGGCGCAAGCTGCTTGCCGCAGCGACCATGCCCATCGCCATGAGGAAGTGGCGTCGGTTCATTGCGTGCCACCTCGCGAACCCGTGTCCGCGGTCAGCCGCTTCAACAGCTCCACGGTCTCCGGGTACTTCTCTCCCGGGCCGCGCCCGAATGCGCCGCTGCCGACGCCGTTGGCCACATCTGCAGGCGTGCGTCCGCGCCCGTCTTTGATCCTGGGATCTGCCTCGTTCGACACCATCAGGTTCACGAGCGCGTTGCGCCCGCGACCCGCGGCGCCATGCAACGCCGTGCCGCCATCGTTGGCGACCTGATTGATATCCGCGCCCGCGGCGAGAAGCATCTTGGTGATCTCGATCGCCTCGTCTTCCGTCTGATAGCGACCGCGCGAATCGCGGCCGTTATAGCCAGTGCCCGCGGCCATCATCATCGGCGTGACGCCCTGCACCGTGGGCAGCGTGGGATTCGCGCCGTGGGCGAGCAGCAGGCGCACGACTTCCACGTCACCGCCCTTCGCCGCGCGCGCCAGCGCCGTCGTACCCGGCTGCAGCACGGCGTCGGGGCCGCGATCATCGCGCAGCGAGCGCAGCGGCGGCACGAGCTTGATCTGCAGATTCGGATTCGCGCCGTGCTCCAGCATCATCTTCACGAGCTCGGTGCCCGAGGTTTTATCGGATGACGGACGGTCGGCGCGGCCACCGGTCGGCAGGGTATTCATATCCACCACGGAATACAGCGGCGAACGGCCCCACGTGTCCCACACGTTGAGCTCCGCGCCCTTCTTCACGAGCAGCGCGCCAATGTCGAAGCTGAAATTGAGACCCGCCATGATGAGCGGCGTGATGCCTTCGGGATCGGGCAGGTTGATGTCCGCGCCACCGCGCACGAGCGCTTCCGCGCAGGCCAGGCAACCCGAGCGCGCGGCGTACAGCAGCGGAGTGAGCCCGCCGGGCGGGCGCTGCTGCATGCGAGGCTCGGCGGTCACCTGCCGCTCGAAGTTCGTGAGGCTCGAACGCGCATTCACTTCCGCGCCGTGGCTGACCAGCAGACGCACCATCTCCGGCTGCGATTGGGCCGCGGCCCACATCAGCGCCGTCTGTCCGCGCCACGTTTCGCGCGCGTTCACGTTCGCGCCCGCTTTCAGGAGCCGCTTCGCGGCTTCGACGTTGTTGGAGCGGGCGATCACCATCAATGCGGTCTGGCCATCGGCATTCGCGGACTCGACGTCCGCATGCGCTGTCAACAGCTTGCCGATAACCTCCGGATTGCCGACGACCGCGGCTTCGACCAGCGGCGTGGCGTTATAGTCATTGCGCGCATTCGGATTCGCGCCTGCGGCGAGCAGCCGATCGACGAGCGCGGCGTCGTTGTTGTAGATGGCCCAGTGCAGAGCGGTCGTGCCATCCGCCGAACGCTCATTCACATCGACGCGCGGCTGCGCGGCCAGCAATTCGAGCGCCTTCGCCGAGTCGCGGCTTCGAACCGCAGCGATGAGCGCAGGGGGCGGATTGCCGCTCGCGACGGACGGCGTGTCTGCCCCGAACGCGACCGATCCGCACAACAACCCCAGCAAGCCCAGATACCACCGACGCATCGGCCATTCCCCTTCGCCTCGATTCAGGCGACGGTAAAGATATGCCGGCGCTCGACTGTTGGAATGAACAGCCCTCCAAAAAGTCGGGAGTATCACTATTAGTGTCAGTAAGCGATTACACGCCCGACCTGTCGGGAACGGCTCGTTTCCAGCTGCGGCAGGCGCCACGCTGACGCTGGTAATTCAGTAAAGGAAAGTGTCGGATTGGGCGGGGTTGGTACGTCCTAGGGCTGTAACAACCGCAACTCATTCATTTCAGGAGATTCGACATGCCCGGCAATACCGTTCGTCTGCACCGCGTCCTTCGTGCCAAGCCGCAGAAGGTCTATCGGGCCTTCATCGAGGCCGACGCCCTCGCCCGGTGGCTGCCGCCGAACGGCTTTACCTGCACGGTGGATCACCTCGACGCCCGCGTCGGCGGCACGTTCAAGATGGCGTTCCGCAACTTCACGAGCGGCAACGGCCACTCGTTCGGCGGCACGTTCCTCGAGCTCGTGCCCGGCCAGAAGGTGCGTTACACGGACAAGTTCGACGACCCGAACCTGCCCGGCGAGATCGTCTGCACGATCACGTTCCGTGAAGTGTCGTGCGGCACCGAGATGAACGTCGTGCAGGAAAACCTGCCCGAAGCGATCCCGGTCGAGATGTGCTACCTCGGCTGGCAGGAGTCGCTCGAGCACCTCATGCGACTGGTGGAGCCGGAAATTCCCGGCTGATTCGAGCTCGAATCAGGCCAGCGCCGCGTCCGGCGCTGGCCGATTCCCTGAATCACTTGACCTAACCGTTTACGCGTGTAATTGTACCATCCGTTTACTGCTGTAAACGGAAGATCTCCCTCATGGTGCAAGCGCCGATCTCTATTACCGAAGCCGAGTCCGTCGTCATGGAAGTGCTATGGACCCGCAGCCCCCTGCCGACCGAGGAAATCGTCGGCGCGCTCGAAGGCGAGCAGCACTGGCAGGAAGCCACCATCAAGACGCTGCTGAATCGCCTGCTGAAGAAAAAGGCGATCCGCGCGGTCAAGGATGGGCGCCGCTTCCTCTATTCGCCGGTCATCACGCGCGATGACTGGGTGCTCACCGAGAGCAAGGGCCTGCTCGATCGCCTGTTTTCCGGCCGCGTGGCGCCCCTCGCCGCCCACTTCAGCCGGCACGGCAAGCTCTCGAAACGCGACATCGCCGATCTGAAAAAGCTCATTGCGGAGATCGACGATGGCGAGTGAAGCCTTTCGGCAGCTCCTGGCGGTGACGCTCGCATCGAGTGCCGTCATCGCGCTCGTGATGCTCGTGCGCCGGCCCGTGCGACATGCGTTCGGCGCGGCTGTTGCGTACCGCCTCTGGTGGCTGGTACCGATTGCGCTCGTTGCGATGCTGTTGCCGGGCGCACCGCGCGCCAGCTCCGAGCTCGTCTTCATGCAGCTGGATCCGGTGTACTCGCTGGTCCAGCGCTCGTTGAGCGTTCCGCTCGACACGGGCACTTCGATCAACTGGTACGCGTGGTTACTCGGGGCGTGGGGTGTCGGTGCTGCGCTCTGCCTCGCGTGGTTCCTGGGCCTGCAGCGCGCGTACTTGCGCGGACTCGGGGAGCTATCGGAAGACAACGGCACGCTTCGCGCTGAGAGCTCGGCGGGCTGCCCGGCGCTGCTCGGCGTTCGTCGCCCGAGGATCGTGCTTCCTAACGATTTCGAGCGTCGCTACACCGCGCAGGAACAGGCGCTCGTTCTCGCGCACGAGACCGTCCATCTGGAACGGCGGGACACGTTGTGGAACGCGCTCGTCGTGCTGATCCGTTGCGCGTTCTGGTTCAACCCGCTCGTGCACGTCGCGGCGGGGTTCATGCGCGCCGATCAGGAGCTCGCGTGCGATGCGGCCGTGATCGACCGCCACCCGACTTCGCGGCGGAGCTACGCGGAGGCGATGCTCAAAACCGAACTGGCTGATGCGGCCCTGCCCGTCGGCTGTCACTGGCACTCCTCGCAAGCTTTCAAGGAGAGACTCGAAATGCTCAAGACCCCACTCCCCGGCCCGGCGCGTCGTGCGATCGGCGGCGGGCTCTTTGCAATCACCTCCATCGCCGTCGCGTTCGCGGCCTGGGCGACCGAGCCTGCGACGTCCTCGACGACACCGCAGACCGCCGATGCGCCGGTTGCTGCGCCGGGCGCCCCGCACAAAGCCATGCTGCGTAAGGGCGTTCTCCGATTCCCACCCGAAGGGCAGATACAGGTGTCCTCTGCCACCGCGACGCAGGGGCCGAACGGCGAAATGATTCTGGAAGGCGACGTGCTGATTCAGGTGATCGCCCCGCCCGGTCCGCGTCACACGGTGAAGATGATCAAAACGCCCGACGGCGAGGTGACGACACAGAATGTCGTCGAAGACGCCGCCACCCACACGCTGACCGTGCGCGCGCAGAAAGTGATCGTCACAACTGCCGCCGACGGCAGCCGGACCCTTGAGTTCGAAGACGGCACCGTCGACTCGAACTGACTCGCCTTTCACGTCACGTAGCATGCTTCCAATCTGATCAATCCAGCGGTCGAGCTGGATCAAAGGCCACCGGGGTCCCCCCGCTAGGATCGGTGTGATCGAGGCCTCTGCCATCGGCACGGGCCTTCCACACCCAAGGGGGGATTCCCAGCATGCACGACCATCCGGCCCGTGCCGCAGGCGGCTTTGCGCCCGGCACCGAACTCCATTTCACGGCGCGCAGCCGTTCGCTCGTTTCCGCGGCGGTTGCGTTCGCACTCGCCTGCGCTGCCGGCGGCGTGACGAGCGCCTTTGCGGCGCCCGCGCCCGAGCCGCAGGCGCAGACGACCGGAGCCAATGAGACTGCATCGGGTGAGTCCTCCGAGCTCGCCGAGATCGTCGTCACCGGTTCGCGCATCGCGCGCCGCGACTTCGAAGCCAACTCACCGATCACCACCGTGCAGAAAGACCTGCTCGAGCAGACCAGCAGCTTCGCCCTCGAATCGAAGCTCCTGCAGTTGCCGCAGTTCTCCGGCGCGCCCAACAGCCAGTACTCCACCGGCTACTTCAACAGCGGTGCCGCGACGCTGAACCTGCGCAATCTCGGCGACAACCGCAACCTCGTGCTGCTCGACGGCCGCCGCCTGCAGCCCTCGACGTCGGCGCTCGCGGTCGACATCAACACGATTCCGGCCGCGCTGATCGACAGCGTCGAAGTGATCACCGGCGGTGCGTCGGCCGCTTATGGAGCGGATGCCGTCTCGGGCGTCGTGAACTTCAAGCTGAAGAAGAATTTCCAGGGCGTGCAGGTCGACGGCTCCTACGGCATCTCCGAGCGGGGCGACAACCAGGTCATCGACGTCAGCACCACGATGGGCGGCAACTTCGCGGACAACCGCGGCAACGCCGTGATCTCGCTGAGCTACTCCGACCGTGGCGAAGTGCGGAACCGCGACATCAAGTTCCTGCAGAACGGCTTCGCGGTCGGCGCGGTGCCGGCATCGTCCAGCTTCCTCTCGACCGGCTACTACAACCCGATTGCGAACCAGCCGACCCAGGCCGCGCTCGATTCGTACTTCGGCCAGTTCGGCGCAGCGCCGGGTGCGGTGACGCGCGCGACGCAGCTCGGTTTCAACAACGACCAGCAGTCGCTGTTCAACATCACCGGCGCGAACATCTACAACTATCAGAACCCGCTCTACCCGCGTTACGCGATCGATTCGTACACGGCGCCGGGCTCGAAGACGGTGAAGCAGAACTTCAGCGCCGACACGCTCGCGTCGCTGCCGCTGACGCGCTGGTCGGCGTTCGCCAACACGTCGTACAACGTCACCGACGACATCCAGTTCTTCACGCAGCTCCAGTACACGCATTACAACAGCACGACGGTGGGTGGCGCGCCGGTCGCCGCGAACACGTGGCGTGCGGACATCCCGCGCGACGGGCTGCACCCGGTACCGGCCGCCTTTGCGGCCCTGCTGAACTCGCGTCCGACCCCGGGCGCCGACTGGGCCTTCAACAAGGACCTCACGTTCATGGGCCTCGGCACCGTCGATCACACGAACGACGTGTACCAGCTCATGGCCGGCTTGCGCGGCAGCGTGCCTGACACGGACATCACCTGGGAGCTGAACGGCTCGCATGGCGAAACCCAGCTCGTCGACAAAGGCGTGTCGGGTTTCGCGTCGCTCGTGCGCTATCAGCAGCTCATGCGCGCGCCGAACTACGGCGCCAACTTCAAGGGCCAGTACGGCACCTGCACGAGCGGCATCAACCCGTTCGGTGAGCAGAACGGCGTCGGCGCGGGCCAGTTTGGCGATCCGTCGCTAGCGCAGGTGTCGGCAGACTGTATCGATTACCTGAACCCTTACTGGACGACCACGACGAAGCTCATCCAGGACATCATCGAGGTCAACGCGCAGGGCAAGGCGTTCGACCTGCCGGCGGGCGAGGCGCGCTTCGCCGTGGGCGCGGACTACCGCGGCAACAGCGTCAGCTCCAAGCCCGACAAGGCATTCACGCCGGACGCCGGCTACTTTGCTGACATCATCGGGCAGTTCGGCGTGCTGCCGGTTTCCGGTTCCAACTACGTGAAGGAAATCTACGGCGAGCTACTGCTTCCGATCCTCTCGGATCTGCCGGGTGTGAAGAAACTCGAGCTCGATACCGCCTATCGCTTCTCGGACTACAACTATTCCGGCGGCACGAGCACGTACAAGGCGGACATCAACTGGACGGTCACGGACCCTGTACGCATTCGCGCCGGCTATCAGCGCGCCGTGCGCGCACCGAACGTCGTCGAGCAGTTTGGCCCGCCGACGCTCGTGTTCGACAGCGCGGTGGACGCGTGCCAGAGCAACGTGACTGCGAGCTATGCGAACATCGCGTCGAACGCGAATCGCGCCCAGGTGCAGCAGCTCTGCCGCACGCTGATGGCCGGTGGCGCGCCGCCGATCACCGATCCGGCGAGCGATCCGTACGGCCTGAACACGTACCTGGGCAGCGCCTCCGGCTCGCTCAACTCGTACCCGGCCGGCAACCCGAACCTCAAGCCCGAGAAGGCCGATACGTACACCGCGGGCGTCGTGTTCTCGCCGACGTGGGAGCTGCCGCTCAACGCGCAGCTCACGACCTCAGTCGACTACTACAAGATCGACATCAAGGGCGCGATCGGCTACATCAATGCGAACCTGACGTACCAGCTCTGCTTCAACGCCAACGGCGTGAGCAACCCGACGTACGACCCGAACAACATCTACTGCAAGACGATCGGCCGTCAGCAGCTGGCAGGCACGCAGGGTGTGCCGTCCGGCGTGTTCAGCAACTACCTGAACCAGGGCGCCATCGAGACGAGCGGCGTGGATTTGCAGAGCGATCTCAAGTTCAACGCGGGCCCGGGCATCGCGGGCGTGAACCTGGTGGTGAACTACCTCGACAGCTTCAAGCGTCGGGTCGGTCCGGGTGCTCCGCTGCTGGATTACACCGGCTTCGCGGGCGGCTACTACGAGTGGAAGAGCTACATGAACTTCACTTACGCGGTGGGCCCGGTGGCGGGCGGTTTGCGCTGGCGCCATCTGCCGAGCGTGAAGGCGCAGGACTATCTCGTGGCGCCCTGCACGTCCACGCGCTGCTTCGCCGATACGGCGTCATGGGACCAGCTCGATCTCTACGGCAGCTACAAGGTCAGCGACATGCTCAGCGTGCGCATGGGCGTCGACAACCTCGTGGACAAGGACCCGCCGGTGGTACGCGGCATTCCGGGCAACACCGATCCGCAGAACTACGACATTCTCGGCCGCCGCTACTACCTGGGCGTGAGCGCGAAGTTCTGAGGCTCTAGCAGCGAAAGACGCGCCGCCGCCGCCCGTGGAGCGGCGGCGGCGCATCGTTTACATGTCCACGCTGCAAGCGGCACGCGGGACATTCGCCACACCGTGCGCGGGGCGTGGCAATAATACGTAGAGCGGCATGTATCTTTTGTGTTGTGGCCGCAACAAATGTCCACGCTCTACGCTGAACCGTGACGCTGACGCCCGCTGCCCAATCCCTCGATCTGAATCGGATCGTCCACACACAAAGGGAAAGACTGTGGCGCCAGAGCGCGCAGCATTTCTTTCCGGGCCTCAGCGTGCGCGACATGCCGGACAATCCGGCGCGCGGCTCGATCCACGGCCTGCCACTCGGACCGGGCGAGCTTTGGAACATCCTCTCCCCTCCCGCGCAGGTGGCCTATAAGCCGCGTGGCCGCAGCGACGAAGCGGCTCAGTGGCTCTCGGTGATGCTGCAGATCCAGGGCACGACGAGCGCCCGGCAGGACGGGCGGGTCTGCGTATTGAATCCGCAGGACGTTTGCATCATCGATGGGCAGCATCCCTTCGAGCTGGAAGTGGATGAAGGCTTCTCACGCATCATGTTCCTGCGCCTGCCCCGGGCCCTCGCCCTCGGGCGCCATCCGTATCTCGAGCGGCAGACCGCACAGACGCTGGATAGCAGCGACGCCGGTTCTCAGCTCCTGCGCACGATGCTGCTCGGCCTTCTGGAAACGGGCCCGCTTCTGCGGGATGAGCAGGGAACGATTGCCATCACCGGCGCCGTGCAGTTGCTCGGCCTGCCACGGTTTGCGCAAGAGATCGGGATGCGCGATCTCGCGTGGCGCGCACGGGCCGCGCTCGCGCTCATCGACGCGGAGTTGCCGGATCACACGCTGACCGCAACCCGCGTCGCCCAGGCTCAGGGCATCAGCCGGCGCCGGCTCGATCAGATCGTGCTGTCGACGCTGGGCACTTCGGTTTCGGCGCAGATCTGGCTGCGGCGCTTGAATCAGGCGGCCTCGGACCTGCGTGACGCGCGGCTCGCGAACCGCAGCGTCACGCAGATCGCTTACAGCGTCGGGTTCACGAGCGCCGCGCACTTCACGCGCACGTTCAAGCGGCACTATCGTTGCACGCCGCTCGAGTGGCGCCGGATCAGTTCTGGTACGGATAGTAACGGAACGACACCATCCCACCTGTGAGGTTGGTGCTCGGGTCGCCGCCGATCCCTTCGAAGACGTGCCGCTGGGTGTACGCGCCCTGCACGCCGACCTGCATGTAACCGATCGGGCCCTGGTAGTACTTCCACCAGGCGCCGATCGTCACCTGCTCGATTCTCGACGTATTCGCCGCGCACACAGTGCTGAGCTCGATCCCGCAGCCGCTGTTGTCGTAGAGCGGGCTGCCGTAGCCGTATCCCAGCGTCGCGCCGTTCACTGCGGCGGTGTAGTGCTTCGAATCGGCTTTCTCGATTCCGGCGTAACCGTATAGCGTCCAGTCGCTCGTCGGGCGATAGACCAGACCTGCGAGCGCCTGATAGGCCGAGATTGGCGCGAGCGTGCCGTTTGGTTTCACGGTGACATCGGGCAACTGCGCGCTGCCGTAGCGGCCGATGCCCTCGCCTGCCAGTCCGCTCAGCTGGAAGTCGACTTGCCGACCGAGAGGCAGAATCATGCCGGCGCCGACACCGCCGCCGAAAATCGTGTTGTTGCGGTCGCCCGCGCGATCGCGGAACGATCGACCGAGCCCGTATAGCTCGTAGTGGCCATAGCCCGGGTCCCACGCCACCTTCGCGATGACATCCGGTGTGACGTCGAGCGAGTAGTTCGCTGTCGGCGCGAACAGCATTCCGCCGGGCAGAGTCGTGACGGTGTGGACCAGCGGTTGGTTCGGGCCCTGGAAGATCGCCGCTTGCGGGCTTTCGAGCGACAGGCCGAACGCGAGCGTGTCGCCGACATTCTTGACGAAGCGGAGCTGGGGCACGCGCGTCCAATTGAAGCCGGGCACGTACTGGCCGTCGACGACAAAGGGGATGCGCTCCGTCCTTGGATTCAAGCCGTGATTGAACATTGTCGCGAGGCTGAAAGATTGGCCTGCGAGCAGGTACAGGTTGTAGTCCTTGCGACGGTAGGTCGCGTAGTACTGGCGCATGCGCGGGTTGTAGGAATTGCTCTCGGCTGAGTTCGCCGTTGGCGCCGAGCTCTGAAAATCCATCTCGAAATACGCCTCGGCGCTGGCATCACCGTCTTGCGGGCCCTGTGTCAGCAGCGAAATACGGCTCTGGCGCGCCGTCGCGCGGAACTCGGACAGGTGGTACTGCGACTGGTTGGGATACGGGATGCCGGTGTTGAAGTTCGACGAGACGTCGGCGACTTCGTTGTGATTGCGGTAGATGCCCGTGAACTCGGCGAAGCCGCCGAAGGTGAGCGATAGCGGGCCTGCATGGAGGACCGGCGGCGAGACCTTTCCTGCGGGGTCCGCGGCTGCCGCGGGTGTCAATGGGGCCGCCGGTCCTGTCTGGGGTGATCCTTGCGACGCACCGAGCTGCGCTTGCACTTGAGCGAGCTCGCGCTGCAGGCGTTCTACTGTCCTTCGAAGCTCTTCCTGGTTGGCGGTCTGCGCAAACGCACCGCCTGAGGCCAGCGTGAGGATCATTGCTCCCATCACGCGCGCGCTCACTTGAGTGTCTCCAGATAGGAGATGAGTGCGGAGCGCTGGCTCGCATCGGTCAGGCCCGCGTACGGCATGGTGTTGCCCGGCACGGTGCCCTGAGGGTTGGCGATGTACTTATCGAGCTCGTCGGGGGTCCACACCCAGTGCGTGCGCTTCATCGCGGGGCTATAGGGAAAGCCTGCGATTGAAGCGCTCTGGCGTCCGACGATGCCTTTGAGCGTCGGACCCACCCCCGCGCTACCGTCCGTCGTGTGGCAGGCGGCGCATTGAGAGAAGGCTTCTTTGCCGCCGTCGTCCGCCGCGGCAAGGCTGCTCAGGGAGTCGAAAAGAATCGCGCCGATCAGCGCGCAGCCGGCGATGTACACCGGCGCTCGGGAGTTTCGCATGACCATGGATCCTCAGGCACCAAGACGCGTGGGACGTCGGAGGTAAGCGCTCAGATCGTCGCCGAGGCGCAGCGCGAAGGCGCTGAGCAGCCCCGTCGGGTTGTATCCAATCTGATGCGCGTAGGTAGAAGCGCCGACCACGAAAAGATTCTCGGCGTCCCAATGCTGCAGCCGGGTTGAGACGACGCTCGTGCGCGGGTCCGCGCCCATCGGCGTTCCGCCGGTGATGTGAGTGGTCTGATACGCACGGCCGTCGTACGGGCCTTTGCGCGGCGCGGCCGGGCCGAGGATCGTTGCGCCGGCGGCGTTCGCGATCTCGACCATCTTGCGCGTAACGTACTCCGACATCTTCACTTCGTTGTCGCGCCAGTCGAAGGTGATGCGCACCAGCGGCTGGCCGTAGGCGTCGCGATACGTCGGGTCCAGACTCAGGTAATTCTCCGCATGCGGATAGCAGGCGCCGTGCACGGAGAGGTTGAAGGCATGCGCGTACCAGTCCGCACTCGCCTGCTTCCACTTCGTGCCCCACAGCGGCGTGCCCGGCGGCAGCGGTCGCGTCGCGATCGGGCGA
>Ga0070665_100007170_pt1 | contig 11335 bp, 8 predicted proteins | sample KBSS13metaG_FD_65862 | JGI IMG/M metagenome (GOLD analysis project Ga0070665, IMG submission 65862) | Switchgrass rhizosphere microbial communities from Kellogg Biological Station, Michigan, USA - KBS S1-3 metaG | ecosystem: Host-associated > Plants > Roots > Rhizosphere > Soil ...
CGAAATCCCAACTTTTCATACAATGGGCGGCCCGCGTCCGATGCATGAAGGACCACTCGGTCCATCCCTTGTTGCGATGCCCAATGCATCAATTCGCGCAGCAACGATTTTGCAACGCCTTTGCCGCGCCATTGCGGCTCGGTGTAGACATTCACCACGAGAGGAACCGCTGAGTCTTCGATTCGAGCGTTGTCTTGTGACACTCGGGGGAGTTGAGGTTTGATGTGGGCACCTGCTCCGCCAATCACGCTGCCGCCGGTGTCTATTGCGAACCATCCGAGGTAACTGCCGTCGGCCAACAGAGTCGCCACAGCCGACGTGGATCTCTTCAGCAGGTCACGTGCGAGATCGTCATTCGGAACGTCACCCATTTCGCGAAACATCTCGACACGATGTCGGGCGATAGTTGCCGCATCGTCCAATCCGCAGCGGCGGATCGTGTATGAGGTCACCATGTCGCAACCGAATGGTTGCCCGAGCCGATACTATTATCGTCCAGCATGAAGATGGCGTATCCTCTTCGCGGCTGCAGGAAAAAACCAGGCCGCAGCGGCGGCCTGAATCAGGGAATACATGATTTTGGCCACGTGATCAACAATACCGGAATGACGATCACAAGGGCGATGAGGGCGACTGCGTAGAAGCCGCCCTCGGCCTGTATGATCGAGTCGACGCGAGCTGACAGAAGCCGCGCCATGCCTGTGCCTGCGACCAGCAGGCCGAGCACTGAGACACCCGAGCCAACTGCCCGAGCGATCGACATTCCGGTGCGGTCGGCGGTCCGCAGGAGCCTCGCCAGCCAAGCCCCCTTCAGCCCATCCAGCAGTGTCATCCCGAGAGTGAACAGCACACCCAGCACCAGGGCGCTGATCCATCCCTGGAACTCGACCGCCGTTGCGGAAAACAACAGCGCCTGGCTGAGGGTGTCGAAGGACAGGGCGAACAACGCGCCCAGTAGAGCGACAGCGGCCGGATGCCGGGTCCTGGCGAATCGTGCGAGTAGTCGTCCAAGCAAGCCAACCGGTTTCAATCGGTCTGATTCGCGGGAGCGCATCAGTTGCGCCAGGTTCAGCGCGCTCAGTAACAACAAGATCGCGGCAGAGATCCAGCCACCGACATTTTCAACCCATGCAGGAACCTTCAGCCCCCAGGTTGCAATCGCATTCGCCGCAAAGATCGCCTGAGCGGTGGAGGAAACGACAATGACAACGCATCCGTGGCCGGCCGCAAACAGAACACCGCACCAACGCGCTATTGGCGACTGCGTTGCATGATTGAAACGCGTGACGCTATCGATCGCTGCAAGGTGGTCGGCATCCAGTCCATGACGAACCCCCAGCGCAAAGACCGTGCCACAGAGCGCTATCCAGTCAATCGGCAGCGGGGTCATACAGCCGCAACTCTCACAGGAAGTACTGGAAGTGAGCGCGCACCGTCAGCGGCACACCCGGATGCACCACGAAATCGGGACGGGCTGCGGGCTCGTTTTGCAGGCGTGACGCGTAGTAGTACTCGATGTCATCCCACTTCTTGTCGAAAAGATTGAAGACATCCACGGCCAGCAGCCACTTGCGCGGCTGCTTGAAGCCGACTTGCAGATCAAAGGTAGTGTACGCCGGAGATGTTGCGCTGTTGTCCTCAACCAGCGGTGACTCTCCGAAATGTCGCGCACGGATCGAGGCAAACCAGCCTGACGGATGTTGGGCAGTGAGACCGGCATCGATCACATTCGTCGGGCTGTTGGGAATATAGCGACCGACGATCGACGGCGTTGTGGCGCAACCAAAACCCGCAGCGGCATCACCGCAGCCGGTATCGTCAGGATCAACGTCATGGTCGAATCGAGCTCTGGAGAAGGCTGCGTTGAGATCCGCGTGCAGCCAGTCATTGATATGGAAGGTGTTGCCCCACTCGATGCCGCTGCGAGTGGTCGCGCCACTCGGTTCGGTTGTTCCGGCATCGCCGGCAAACACCAGCTCGCTGTTGAGTTTCAGCAGAAACACATCCAGGCTGGTGTGCCACCGAGGGATAAAGTCTGTGGCAACGCCCAATTCAGCGCTCTTGGCACGGGTCAATGGGGTGACGGGGGGAGTGTCGGCATTCTCTCCGCTGCGGGTAACGCCGCGAGCATCATTACTGTGATATCCCTCGGCAAGCGTTATGAAGAGCTCCGTCCGATTCCACGGCCCGAGGGTGATGCCCAGCTTTGGACTGAAGATGCTGGCGCGCTTGCTGCCGGTATTACATCCCAGAGGATCGCTGTTGATGTCACAGGTCCCATCCGCGTTGAGCATCCGGTCCTTGACGTCATAGTCAAACACGTCTTCGCGCACGCCCCCTACGGTGCGGAATTTTTCCAGCCACTGGGTTGTATTTTCAAAGTACACCGCGCCGTTGGATTCCTGGACCCGGGCGTTCTGGTCGGTGCCGATGATCTGACGCTGAAAGGTGTGATAGAGAGCCACGTCCTCGATGTCATCGAAGCGCGCTTGCACGCCCAACAGGTTGGATGTTTTGACGCCGCCGATAGTCGTGAACCAGGTCTTCGAGCCCTTGAAGCCGTAGACCATGCGGTCGTCATGTTGCAGCATCTGATCGCCGTTGTCGGGGTCCACCAGGTAGTAGGTGAAGGTCGAGTACAAGTCCAATTTGTATTTGATGAGGTAGGCGGAGAGCTGAACCTGATCGTCCTCGGTACGGCGGATGCGGTTGAAGGACAGGCTGTAGCGGCTGGTTTCGCCGCCGTCGGTCGGTGCTAAAGTGCCGAAGCGCCCGATCACTCCGTCGGTGATCGCATGTTGCGGGACCTGGTCGGTCGAGTTCCACTTGCCGTGGTAGCCCATCGCAGTGACGGTCCAGAAATCAGAGGCTGTTCCCCGGTGATAGCGCAGCAGTCCGTTCACGCGGTTGTAGTCGTCCGGGTTATCGAATGGGCCATCGTTGTGGTAGACATCGAGAGCGCCGAGCAGCGAACCCTCTTTCAGATCTGTGGACCCGAGCAGCAAGCCGCGCCGGTAGCCGTCCTCGCCAAATCCCAGGGTCGCGGAGTTCGGCACTTCGTTGAGCAGATCCATGCGCACGGCACCGGCGGTCGCGAAATCGCCTTCGTCCGCGTAGTACGGGCCCTTCTTGAAATGCAGGTCGGAAACGAGCTCGGGGATCAGGAAATTCAGATCGGTATAGCCCTGTCCATGAGCGTGCGTCGGCATGTTGATCGGCATGTCGTCGACCTCGGTGGCCAGATCGGTGCCGTGATCGAGATTGAACGCGCGCAGAAAATATTGGTTGGCCTTACCCTCCCCGGAGTGCTGGGTCACGATCAGGCCCGGAACGTTTTCCAACACGGCACCCGGGCGTAACAGGGGTTGGCTTGCAATTTCGTCATGGCTGACGTCGCCGACGGATGCCGCGTCCATGTTGCTGACGCCCGTCCCCACGACAGTGACGGTGGGCAGTGCCGGGGCAGCAGCGGCAGGCTCGTCAGCGTGAGCGGTGAGACTTCCGGTCAGCAGGCCAACCGCTGCGGACGCGACGGCGATGTTCTCACTTCTCACTTGGCGCGGCCCCTGATCGTTTGTAAGACGAATTTAAAAATAATCATATCAATGAGCGAATAGTTCCCCGCCATAGATTCTTGCGGGGTGCATATAACGCTACGTGCTGGCTACGAGTTCAGATGCACAGGCCGCCGTCTTTTATTGGGCGGGCTCTGCTGCAGGGCGGATATTGCGGGGTGAATATGACGATTTCTATTAAGATCTTATGAATCAGGTATGAGGACGCGCATGCAGATGATGGTGATGCTTGCCCTTTCCCGCTTCCATCTCGATCGGAATCGGGTGGAACGTGCCGTGGCGGACCCCGCTCTGCGCGATAACGGCCTGGGCGAAGGCGGTTACCGATTCCGTCGGTCCTTTTAAAATGACTGCCTCAATGCAGTTGTCGTGATCCAGGTGCGTGTGCATGGTGGACACCGTCACATCGTGATGATCGTGCTGCATGCTCATCAGGCGGCGGGCCAGTTGCCGTTCGTGGTGGTCATAAACGTAGCTCAAAACGCCTACGCAATATTCCGCAACTTCGGTCTCGATGCGCCGGGTGGTGATCGCTCCCCTGAGCAGATCACGGAACGCCTCCGAGCGACTGGCGTAGCCCTTATCCTTTACGAGACGATCGAAGGTATCTGCCAGGTCGTCGTCAACCGAAATCGTCAGGTGGCGCATGGGGGTCTCCAATCAGGAGGTCCCATGATACTTCGGTAACGGGAAGTGAGCGTCGAGACTCCAGCTAGTTCGACACCATAGGCTCGGCATGAGGCATCGAGACCTGGGTGGCGCGCGAACCAGCGGGTTGCCGCTGCACGCGATACCAGATCGCATACAGAGCAGGGAGAAAGACCAGGATCAGAACCGTGCCGACGGCAGTGCCGCCGACGAGTACGTAAGCCATGGAGCCCCAAAATACCGAGGATGTCAGCTCCGTGAAGGCAAGTACGGCGGCGAGCGCCGTCAGGATCACCGGCCGGGCCCGCTGCACCGTCGCTTCTACGACGGCGTGATACGGATCGAGGCCCAGTTTTTGATTCTCGTGAATCTGTCCCATCAGGATGAGCGTGTTGCGCATGAGGATGCCGGCCAGTCCGATCAATCCGAGGATCGCGTTGAATCCGAAGGGCTGACCGAAAAGCAACAACGCCGGAACCGTTCCAATCAGCCCGAGCGGCGCCGTGAGAAACACCATGGTCATTCCGGAAAGCGAGCGCGTCTGCAGAACGAGCACGAACAGCGTAATGAGTATCATCACCGGGAATATGGGCGCGAGCGCGCGATTGGCCTTGCCGGACTCCTCGATGTTGCCACCCATTTCGATGTGATAGCCCGCGGGCAGCCGGGCAACCATCGGCTGCAGCGCCTTTTGAATGGCAGCGGAGACTTCGGGCGGCTGCAGGCCGTGGGCAACATCGCTTTCAACCGTGATTGTCGGGATGCGGTCACGGCGGCGCAGGATCGGGTCCTCGGAGCGAAATTCGACCTGGCCGATCTGGCTGACGGAAACCGGGCGACCCTCGTGGTTCGTCAGTGTCAGATCCCCGAGCCGGTTCGGGTCGAGACGCTGTGCGCCGGAACTGCGGGCAACCAGATCGACGGTTCGGATGTCTTCGCGGCCCTGCGTGACCGGAACTCCGGTCAGCAGGAATTGCAATTGGGTCGCGGCATCGGCCGGCGTGAGTCCAATGAGTTGCAAACGCGCCTGGTCCAGGACGAAGTGCGCAGTCGGGGCCCGCTCACCCCAGTCTTCATTGACCAACCGCGTGCCGGGGTTGGCCCGCATGACATCCGCCACCTGCCCGGCGATCTGTCGCAGCGTGTCAGGATCCGGCCCCATGACGCGAAACATCACGGGAAACTGCGAGTAGGGCCCGAAGACAAACTGCAGCACGCGAACCCGGGCCTCGGGCGCCAGACCGGCGGCAATCCGCTCGCGCAGGTGCAACTCGAGACGATCGCGATCCGCATCGCTCTGCGTGGCGACGACAATCTTGGCGAAGGCAGGATCGGGAAGCTCCGGGGAGTACGGTAGGAAGAAGCGCGGCGCTCCTCCCCCGATGTATGCCGATACGGTCCTCGATTCCGGCTGCTGTTTCAGATAGCGCTCGACGCGGGCGGCGACCGTGCTCGTTGCCTCGATGCTGCTACCGCGGGGCATCTGAACCTCGACCAACACTTCGGTGCGGTCCGAGCCGGGAAAGAATTGCTTGGTGACAAATGCCATGCCGACCCCGGCCAGGAGAAAGGCGCCCAGGGTCACTGCGGTGACCGTGAACCGATGGTCAACCGACCAGGCGATGATGCGGCGCAGGCGATTGTAGCGAGGCGTCGAATAGATGTGATTGTAGGCGTCGCCTTCGATCCTTTTGATTTCAGGCAGGAGCTTGACTCCCAGGTACGGCGTGAAGACGACCGCAACGATCCACGAGGTAATCAGGGCAAAGCCGACGATCCAGAAGATGTTGCCCGCATACTCACCTGCCGTGGATCGGGCGAAGCCAACCGGCAGGAAGCCTATGACCGTGACCAGGGTCCCGGCCAACATGGGCGCGGCGGTATGGCTCCACGCATACGAGGCTGCCGCCATGCGATTGAAACCTTCTTCGAGTTTCACGACCATGATCTCGATGGCGATGATGGCATCATCAACCAACAATCCGAGCGAGATGATCAGAGCTCCGAGGGTAATGCGGTCCAGCTCCCTGCCGGTGACCAACATGATGGCGAGCACGATGGCGAGTGTCAGTGGCACCGCCGCAGCCACCACGATCCCGACGCGCCATCCGAGGGTAAACAGGCTGACCGCCAGCACGATCGCCACGGCCACGAGAAACTTGGTGGAAAACTCATCGATGGCATCGTGTATGACGGCCGCCTGGTCGGCAACCTTCGTCAAGGTGATGCCGAGGGGGAGTGATGCGTTCAGCTTTGCCTCTTCGGCCTCCAGGGATTTGCCGAGTGTCAGGCCGTTCCAGCCGTCCTTGCGGACCACGTTGAGTACGAGTGCAGGTTCGCCGTTGTGTCGAACGAGAAGCGTCGGCGGGTCCTCGTAGCCTCGCTCGACCTTCGCAATCTCAGACAGACGCAGGACCCGCCCGCCGGAAACAATGGGGGTATCGCGGATTTTCTGCAGGTCATCGAGTGCGCCGTCCAGACGCACGAACACCCGTGGGCCGCTGGTATCGATCGACCCTGCCGCCGTGATCGCGTTCTGCCTGGCGAGTGCCGCAAAGACATCCGGCGGCGCGATTCCCAGGTTCGTGAGCCGGGCATAGTCGAATTCAATGAAAATCTGCTCGGGGCGCTCTCCCATGATGTCTACTTTGCGCACCCCGTCAACATGCAGGAGGCGCTCACGCAGCGACTCGGCGACCCTGACCAGTTGGCGCTCAGGGACTCCGTGGCCCTGAAGTGCATAGACCGTGAAATCAACATCGGAAAATTCGTCGTTGACGTAGGGACCGAAGACACCGGTGGGCAGCAGGTGGGTCGAGTCAAACAGCTTCTTGCGTGCCTGGTAGAATTGCTCAGGAACCTCCTTCGGAGGTGTTGTGTCTTTCAGCGTGAGGCTGATGACCGCCTGCCCGGGGCGGGTGAAGGTCTCCGCGCGGTCGTACCATTGCAGCTCCTGCAGGCGCTTTTCGAGTGGATCGGCCACCAGGTCCTGCATCTCCTGTGCGGTCGCGCCGGGCCACGCCGCAGTCACGATGAGGGTCTTTACCGTGAACGGCGGGTCTTCGGCGCGCCCTAAACTGAGATAGGAGTACAGGCCGATAGCGGCGAGCGCGAGAATCATGAACAGTGTGATCGATCCTTCGCGGACCGCAAAAGCCGAGAGATTGAAGCTCTTCATTGCATGGCCGCCCGCAGCGCGGCGCTACGGACTGTTTCGCCTTCGTGGAGGTAATGCCCGCCCGTCGCCACAATCCGGCTTCCCGGCGGCAGGTCGCTCTCGATCTGTACAGACTCCGCGCCGAGAGAGCGGATCTGCACCGGGCGGTAGTAGACCTTGGAGTTGGTGTCGATCATCCAGACTCCGGGGCCGTGACCTTCATCGTCGATTGCCCCGAGTGGCACGCTGAGTTGCCGGGTCACTCGTTGGTTTTCGATGTTGATAGTGACTGTTGCACCCAGTGGCGCCGTCGCTCCAGCCCCCTCCATTACGTAGCGCGCTTCGAAGGTTCGCGTGACGGGATCCGCCGAATCTGCAAGCTGTCTGAGTTTCGCGGCAACCTTCACGCTGTCGCCGTACAAACTTGCTGCGGCGGTTGAGCCGAGGAGAGGTCGGACCGTTTCCGGAAGGTTGACGACAGCTTCTCGGCGACCTGCGTGTGCCAGGCGGACGACGATTTGCCCGGGGACTACCACTTGGCCAGGTTCCGCCCGTGTTTCCATGACCGTGCCGTCTGCGTCGGCGACGAGGAGGGAATAGTCTTCCTGGTTTCTAGCTACGTGTTCCTGCGCAACTGCTGCATCGAGCAACGCCTTTGCGCTGTCGGAAGTTGCTTTCACCTGGTCGTAAACCGACTGGGAGATTGCCCCGGTCTCAACCAAGCCGGAATTGCGGCGTTCGTCCGCAGCCGCCTGTATCCACCGAGCTCGGGCTGCTTCTACGTTGCCGGTCTGTGCAACCAGGGCATGCGTGTAGTCGGTAGGGTCCATCCGCATGAGTGGAGCCCCCTTCTTTACGACCTGGCCTGTATCGACCAGTCGCTCGACGACCTTGCCCGATACACGGAAGCCCAGATCGCTCTGGATTCGAGCACCCACAACGCCGGTGTATTGGCCCTCGCCGCCGGCAACCGAGGACACCACTGCGACGGCTACCAGCCGGTCTTCGGTAAGCGGGTCTTTGGCATTCTCTTTGGATCTGCATCCGGCCAGGCTGACGGCGGCGAGGGTGGCCGAGACGGCAAGAGCACGTGAAAGTCCGCCAAGCATGGGAACGCTCCAAGAAGTAGATGCGGGCAAGATAGGTAATTGTGACGAGTGGGTCAATTCGTCACAAGTTACAGGCCCATAACCTGCAGTTAGGGAAGGCTATCTGCTTTGAATTGACAACGAGTGATAAATATTGATACTCGTCACAAGTCACTGGCCTGTCAGGTCACCGAATTGGCTCGAACGGTTCGTCTTGCGATTGATTGGATGCTCGCCGCGGTCTTGGCAGGCTGCGCGGTAGGCCCGGATTACCAAGTCCCGGCAACCACGCTGGGCCCCTTTCACAACGCACAACAGGTGAGTGGGCAGTCGGCATCAGCGGCCCCTCCGCTCGATGAGTGGTGGGTGGGATTCAATGACCCGGTCCTGAACCGTTTGATCGAACGTGCGTTGGATCAGAATCTCGATCTCGCTGCCGCCATTGCGCGAACTCAACAAGCCCGGGCAGCGGCCCAGGCAGCCGGTGCACAGCTCCTACCGACACTGGATGCCACCGCACAGGCAACAGCATTACATCAGTCGCTGAACAGCCCTTTGGGTCAGGTTGCACCTATCCTGCCGGGCTACACCCGCGACCAGCGCCTCTACGACCTCGGAGGTGCCGCCAGTTGGGAGATTGATCTCGCCGGCGGCCTGCGGCGGGGTGCGCAGGCGGCGCGCGCGGAAGTACAGGCTGCAAAAGCCGCGCTCGCGGGCACCAGGATTACGGTCGCCGCAGATGTCGCGGATGCCTATTTCCAGATCCGCGGCAACCAATCGCGCATCTCGTATGTTCAGGAGCAGATTGAAGTCGACGCGCACCTCCTTGCCCTGGTGGTCCAACTGCGTGGCAGAGGGCTGGCGAACGACCGGGAGCTGTCACAGGCCCAGGCCGTCCTGCAACAGGCACAAGCGGCGCTGCCTCCTCTGCGCATTGCGCTCGAGTCGCAGCTCAACCGCCTCGACGTGTTGTTGGCGGCGCAGCCAGGGACCTATGCCGCTGAGCTCGCAGCTTTCCGTGACATTCCGGATATCCCAGCCATTCCAAGCTCCGACACGCCAACCAACTTCCTGCGTCGTCGGCCTGACATCGTGGCTGCCGAGCGGCGGCTCGCGGCATCCAATGCGAACATCGGCGCAGCTCTGTCCGAGTACTATCCCAAGCTGTCACTTTCCGGCCTCGTCGGCTTCGAGAGTCTGAATACCCACAATCTTCTGAAATCCGCCTCCTTTCAGCCATCTGCAACGGGAGCCATCCGCTGGCGCATATTCGACTTCGGCAAGGTCGAAGCTGAAGTCAAGCAGGCGAGGGGAGCGAACGCCGAGGCGCTAGCGCAGTATCGTCAGACGGTCTTGCACGCCGCAGAGGATGTGGAGAATGCGTTTGTGTCGCTCACGCAGACGGAGGCGCGGACAGGCCGGCTCCAGGACGAAATAACATCACTTCGGCGCTCGCGTGATTTATCGCAGCAAGCATTTTCCGCGGGCGCAATTCCCCTGACCGATGTACTCGATGCGGACCGTCAACTTCTCGTGGCGCAGGACGATTTGGCGCTCAATCGCGCCGCCGCTGCCCGGGCTGCCGTGTTGTCGTTTCGTGCGCTGGGTGGTGGTTGGGCTCCACCGTAGCCGTTCAGGGAAAGGGTATCTCGAGCTAGGGGGCGAGGCTGCGCAATACGAGATTGGCAACACTCTCGGCGCGCCCCTCCGGATCATCGATGTTTTGCTCGAGTAACAAGGGCTGCGAAAACAGCTCCAGGGTCTGCAAGATCGCCTGGCTCGTTTCCGCGATGGGCGTCTTACGCTCAAACTCGCCGGACTCGCGTCCCGCGACGACCAGGCCGCGAACAATTTCCAACAGCGCGGCCTGATGGTCGCGGATGGGCTGCCACTTCTCGGCGCAGGCTGTCACGGCCAGGTCGTGCAGCTTTCTATCAGTGAAACACAGCTCGGCGCCGCGTCGCGCCACTGTCTGAAAGACGAGCCGCAGACGAGTGGCTGCGGGCTTGGGCTGGTGGGCGATCTCTCGCAGCTCGTCCGCAATCCGCCCCAGGGCCTGGCGACAGACCGCCTCGCCGATCGCCTGCTTGGATTCGAAGAATTTGTAGATATAGGCGGCCGACAGGCCGATGGCCCTGGCCAGGTCGGCAACCGTTGTCTTCACATAGCCGTAAGTCCGGAAATGCGAGTGGGCGGCTTCCAGGATCTGATCGCGCCGCTCGTGCTCCACCGGGCCACGCCCGCCATGGGAGGCGGGATCAGGAGTCAAAGGGCGGGTCACAATGTTCGACATTGCGACATTTTACCCGTCTTCCGGCCTTCAGTGATGAAAATCGAAAACCGTCACCTTGCTAGCTGCCCTTCGCGCGCACATTGCGGGCGGCGGGTGTCTTGCCGGTCGGGATCTCACTGTCAGTATGCTTTGCACCCCACTCGCGCATCGCGCGAATGATCGGGCCGAGCTCGCGTCCCTTGGGAGTCAGGATGTACTCGGCTCGTGGTGGATGCTCCTCATAGAATCGCCGTTCGACGATACCATGCGATTCCAGCAATTTGAGCCGCTCGGACAGCGTGTTGGGCGCGATGCCCGCGAGCGAATCCAACAGTCCCTGATAGCGGCACGCACCGTTGACGAAGAGATCGCGCAGGATCAGCGCCGTCCAGGGTGTCCCGACAATGGCCGCAGTCCGTGCCACGGGGCAGTAGCGATTTGGGTCTTTACCGGCCATCCGTACAGTGTGCCGAACTCACTCCAGTTCTGCAAATTACTTCATATTTAAATGTTACTACAGGTTTTGAATTCAACGTCAGAAGCGCCATACCTGAGGTTCATTCTCATCTCCAGCTTCATGGTCGGCAGTAAATAC
>Ga0070665_100007178_pt1 | contig 11326 bp, 8 predicted proteins | sample KBSS13metaG_FD_65862 | JGI IMG/M metagenome (GOLD analysis project Ga0070665, IMG submission 65862) | Switchgrass rhizosphere microbial communities from Kellogg Biological Station, Michigan, USA - KBS S1-3 metaG | ecosystem: Host-associated > Plants > Roots > Rhizosphere > Soil ...
GAACTGATCGCAACGCGGACGCAGCTTGCGGAAATCCGCCGATACGCTCCGGAGAACCCGCAGGTGGAATCGCTGCAGACGCGTATCGCCAGCCTCCAACAGCAGATCAATGGCGAAACCAACAAGGTCGCCGGTGGTCAGAAGTCGCTGGCGGGGACTGCCGCTCGATATCAGCGCCTTTCGCTTGAAAGCCAGTTCGCCGACAAGCAGTTGGCCGCGGCGATGAGCTCACTAACGGACGCGCAGAACGAAGCGCGGCGCAAGCAAGCCTATGTCGAGCGCATCTCTCGCCCTAACCTGCCGGACGAAGCGCTCGAGCCACGCCGATTGCGCGGCATTCTCGCGACATTCGTGCTTGGCTTAGTCGCCTGGGGAATCCTCTCGATGCTGTTTGCCGGGGTCAAGGAACATCAGGACTAATCGGTGAGCAGCGTCAGTGCCAGGCAAATCCTGAGATCATCGGCGATCCAATGGCGCGTAATTCACGCGCTCCTGTTGCGCGAGATTCTGACCCGGTTCGGCCGGCACAACATTGGCTTTCTCTGGCTTTTCGTTGAGCCGATGCTGTTCACGCTGGGCGTGACAGCGCTATGGACGTTGTCCAAATCTCTCCACGGCTCCAACCTCCCGATCGCGGCCTTCGCGCTCACGGGTTACTCGACGGTGCTCTTGTGGCGGAACATGCCGGCGCGCTGCATCGGCGCCATCGAACCCAACCTCTCGCTGATGTATCATCGCAACGTGAAGGTCATCGACATCTTCGCCGCCCGCCTTTTGCTTGAGGTTGGCGGAGCGACGATCTCGTTCGCGGTCCTATCAATCGTATTCATTGCAACCGGGCTGATCGAACCACCCGAGGATGTTCTGCAGGTGATTGGAGGCTGGCTGATGATCGCCTGGTTCGGCGTCTCTCTGGCCATGTTCCTCGGTGCTCTCGCCCAGGAGTCCGAGCTCGTCGACAAGCTCTGGCACCCGGCTGCCTACCTGCTTTTTCCTCTCTCTGGCGCAGCATTCCTGGTCGACGCACTTCCAACGGATGCCCAGCATTATCTCCTCTATCTGCCGATGGTCCACGGCACGGAATATATTCGCGAAGGCTATTTCGGATCGAGAATCCATGCGCATTACGACCTGGTCTACATGGCAGCCTTCAACACCTTGCTGCTGCTCCTGGCGCTGGCCAAGATCCGCAAGGTTGGCCGGGAGGTCATCCCCGAATGATCAGGCTGCTCGACGTTTCGAAATATTATTCCACACGCTTTGGGTCGACCAAGGTTTTCGACCACGTGAACCTACGGGTTGAACCGGGCGAGCGCGTCGGAATCCTGGGTCGAAACGGCGCGGGTAAGTCGACCATGATTCGCCTCATCAGCGGTGCCGAGCGGCCGACATCGGGCCGCGTCGAGCGCAATATGACTGTGTCCTGGCCGCTGGCGTTCGGCGGAGCATTTCAAGGTACGCTGACTGGCATCGACAACCTTAGATTTATCTGTCGCATCTACGGGATCGATCCAGAGGACAAGATTCCATTTGTGGAAGATTTTTCGGAGCTTGGCCTTTACCTGCGCGAACCGGTCAGGAGTTATTCGTCCGGCATGCGGGCAAGGCTTGCCTTCGCGATCTCGATGGTCATCGAATTCGACTGCTTTCTAATCGACGAAATCATCGCTGTCGGCGACGCCCGCTTCCACGCCAAGTGCAATTACGAACTCTTCGAGAAGCGCGGAGACAGGGCGATGATTATCGTTTCCCACGACGCCGCCTATATTCGCGACCATTGTAGCCGCGCCGCAGTGCTCGTTGCAGGCTCGCTCTACGAAAAAGGAAGTCTGGACGAGTCGTTCGACTTCTATACTCAGGAAACTGCGCGCGCCGCATGAACTGGTTCGCTCGAATGACGGCTCCTGGCGTCCGCCGCGCCTGGTCCTGGTGGCATCGCAACTCGTTTCGGGAATCTTTCGAGGCGCAGCGACCGCGCTTGCTGGTCGACGTGTCCGCAGTCATGAAGTCCGACGCGCAAACCGGAATTCAGCGCGTGGTGCGCGCTGTCTGGTCGGAGTTAAATGGGCGGAAGGATTGTGCCTTCGAGGTCGTCCCCGTCTACGCGACCCATTTTCATGGCTATTGTTACGCGCCAGCCGATTTCCTTGAACAGTCTCGCGCGCCGCAACCGGAGGTCGTTCATGCCGGCAGGGGCGACAAATTCTTGGGGCTCGACCTGTCCGCTCACTTGCTGCCGAAATATCGCGATCAATTGCGAGCCTGGCGACGCAACGGGGCAACTCTAAGCCTTGTGGCGTACGATGTCTTGCCGCTCATTCGTCCCGAGTGGTTCAGTCAGAAGTCGGTCGCTCACTTCCGTAAATGGTTCGATTTGCTGAAAGACGAAGCTGACCAAGCTATTTGCATTTCGGATCAAGTAGCGCGCGACCTTTGCGAGCAGCTAGCAATCGTGGGCGCAACGGAGCAGCCGGTCATAGGACGGTTGCAGATGGGCGGCGATATCCAAGCGTCGCTGCCCACCTTCGGAATGTCGGACCAAACTCGTCAGCTTCTCCGCCGGCTGCCATTCCGACCGACTATACTGATGGTCGGCACCGTAGAGCCCCGCAAGGGATATGAAATTGCCCTGGCGGCGTTCGAATATCTGTGGCGGACAAGTCCGAAGGACGCCCCCGATCTAGTGATCGTTGGCAAGCCGGGGTGGAAGACTGAGCGACTTCAGAAGCGCCTTCGCGATCACCCTCAGCATGGATCGCGCCTCCACTGGTTGGACCAGGTCAGCGATGAGGCTCTGTGCGAATTTTACGACAACTGCCGTGCCGTTCTCATGGCCTCGCGCGGTGAGGGATTCGGCTTGCCACTGATCGAGGCCGCGGCTCACGGGAGGTATATCCTGGCCCGCGACCTTTCGGTCTTCCGGGAGCAGGGTCTTCCGAACGTCCTTTATTTTGACGACGACCGGCCCTCGGCACTGGGAAGCCGGATCATGGCGCTTCTAACGGCCGGTCAGCGCGGCTCGGCGCCCGTCGCAAACCTGCCAAGCTGGCACGACTGCGTCGATCGCCTACTTATCGAGCTAGGCAGGAGCCGGTTGGACGATCATCGGTCGAAGAAGGCAGCCCGACAGGCTAGCTGACAGCAGGTGCCCAAATTTCCGGTTTCAGGTATCGACCCATTCCGCGGTAGCCGAGCCAAAACTCTTCCATGTCGGCAGCTTCACCTTTGCCGCTTCCTTCCACACTTTCTCGGCCTCTGAATCGACCATGAGCGCCCGAACTTGCGCTTCGATTTCCTCCGGCGTCGCTTCGTCTAGGAAGTGGAGACCGCCCGAGAGGTTCGCGACGCTGGGCACGCGCTTGCTCACGATACAGGGTATTCCCGCGTAAAGGCTTTCGACCGGCGGCAGGCCATACCCTTCGATCGTGCTCGCGTAGATGGTTGCGCGCGCGCTGGACAGGATTTCTCCAAGCTCATCATCCGTGGCGCGCTCGACGTGCTTGAAATGTGGATGGTCCGCATATCGATTAATTTCCGCGCGGACGGACTTCTCTGCTTCGAACACAGAGCCGACAAGCGTGAGGTCGACCGACATGCCTTCGGCCCACAGCTTCTCGAACGCTTTCACTATGGCGAGCTGGTTCTTGCGTCCATCAATCGAGCCAACAGCGACGAACGCGCGCTTGCTCTTCTTGAAACTTTGTCGTGGCGCGCGAAGTCCATCGGCGCCCAAAGGAAGCACCTTTCCGCTTCGATCTTCGTTCCTGAGAATTCGTCCAGCCCAGTCACGCTCCGTAGCCTGACTGATGAAAGCCGCGTTCTGCACATGCTGCGCGAAGCGGACGTACCACATTAACGGGTGCGACCGCTGGACACCGATGAGATCAGGGTAGAGCCAGGGAATGAAGTCGAAAAAGAGGGCGTAGATATTTTCGGGGTGGTGGGAGAGCCGCCAGAAGTAATGACGGCAGCGCAGCTCATCGAAAAAAACCTCTGGGATCAGGATCGTCGCCAAGAGCGGGACGGCCTTACCGCCATGGCTTGTCAACAATTCCGCGAGGCGTTCCCGGATTTCGGTTGTCGAAGCGGACCGCGCCTCCTCGTCCGGCTCGGTCAAATAATAGGTCGCGGCCTTCGGCAATTCCACCAGGCCATCGCGGTTCGCATCGAAGCGGCAGAGGCGCAGCGGCCTTGAGCCGTCCCAGTTCCTGATGACCTCACGCGCAACGCGTTGAATCCCGGTGCGGACAGGATTGCCCACCAGCTCGGTAACGTCGCAAAAGACCGGCGTTTCAGTCTTCATGCGAAGCCCAATCCGTTCAACAAACGCTTGGCATATGCGTCCACGCTGTGTGCCTCCAAGAAGGCCAAACGCTCTCCTTCGTGCGCGTCTTCGCGTCCCGTTTCGAATATCTCGAGGAGCTTCTCGGCTGCCAATACCGGGCTTAGGCCATCGGGTATTCGCGCTACGTAAGAGGGGCTTTCCATTGCCTCTGCCAAGTGAACGTTGGCGATTGTCGGGAGGCCGGCGGCGATGCCGTCCAGCATCGCGCCCGACAGCCCGCCAAACTCATAATTTCGCAATTGAATCGCCGCATCTGCGGCTGCGAGATACGCTTGGTATTTGCGCTCATCGACGACGCCCTCGGTAAAGCGCACGTCGTGGCCGACGCCAATCAACTCGGCGATGGAACGGAGGTATGCAACCATTTCAGGCTGGCTATTGCCGACAAATTCCAGCCGGATCGGAACCCCCCATTCGCGCAGCATGCTTGCGGTCCACATGCACTCTTCCGGCGCCTTGTCCGGTACAAGATCGCCTAGACAGACCAAAAGGCGCTCGTCCTGGCTGATGCCGAGTAGCGCGCGCGCTGCTTCGCGGCCATGGGCGCCTTCGAACTCCGGCAAGCGGGCGCGATAGGCGGCGAAGGGCAAATGGATCGTTTCCCGGCCGTACAATTTGTCAATCAGGTCCCGCGTGGTCGGGGAGTGCACGAACGCCGGTTTGGCGGCTTCCAGGATTTCACTCAAGAATAGCACCGGCATAGTTTTCTGATTTTCAATCCAGCCATTGATCTCATCCATGGACACGCGCCGCTCGGCTTCCCGCGACGCTACGGCTTTTGTTCGGTCGGGACCCAACAAGGAGTAGTAAAAGTGAAGCATGCGGGCGTCGTGCATGATCGCCGCACCGCCGTAGTTCAGCAGCAGATTGAACGTTTGCAGATGCAGGTGTGAATTCCCAAGGACAGAGACCACCGCATCATAATTGCCGCGAACATAAGGGTCCGCGGATAGCGGCTGGATCGTTTCGAAGGCTCGATTGACAATGCGTCCCTGGGTCTCGGTAAACAAATCCAGTTCGGCATAGCGCGCCATCGCGGTCATGGTTGCCATCGTGTAATCGGCTACGCCGGACCGGTCAGGCGGAACCGGTGAGGCAATCGCCATGCGAGGCTTGCGATTGGTGACGATGTAAGGCGAAGCTGCGGTTGATTGACCCGCTTTCTCTGGCACTGAATGATCGAAATCGTTTTCGAAAAAGGCCGACCAAAAACGCTGTTGAACCGCGGTCGGTTGGAAGCGGGTCCAGAAATTACCCTGCTTTTTCATGGCCAAGGTGCCGGCTGCTTGATCGAGGAAAGATTCCATCAGCGTGCCGACGCGTGAAACGTCATCAGGATCGAATTGGTATTCCGGCAAGGGCATTAGCTCCACTTGCGCCGGGCAGTTTGAAATGATGACGGGGCAGCCATTGGCATTGGCTTCCACGACCGGAATCGAAAACCCTTCGGCTCTCGAAGGGCAGACTGTAACCAGAGCGCCTTGGTAGAGCGACGCCAGATCCCCGTCGCTGATGCCCTCGATGAACTGCAATAATCGTGGGGTGCCGCCCTCGCGACGATGCAGGGCGATCAGTGCATTCCGGTCGGCCTCGGAATAATGGCCGACAATCTTCAGTGAGACATTGAAGCTTCGGAGCAACGAGCTTTTCGCGTGCGCCACAATGGGCAGTTCGACATTCTTCCTTTTGTCTCCGCCGCCGATGACCAGGCAGAATTTGTGCTCGGTCGGTGCGGAGCCGCTGAAGCGGATCACGCTTTCGCGAACTGCCACTCCCGAAACGTGACAATCTCGGCTCATCACGCCGAGATTTGTCTGGAGCTCGTACGACGTAAATTCGGAAATGCTTATGTATTTGTCGTAATCATGAAGAACGGCGAGATTGGACAGATATTCCCTGCGCGCAGCGGGATGCCTCAGATAATCCGCTGGGAAATCCAGCGGAATGAAATCATAGACGATCGCGACGCTTCGGACCGCCGGATTTTCCAGCGCAGCGCGAAGGGGGTGGGGCGAATGGGTCATCGGCGAGAGTTGGAGAATCGTCGACCCCCCTGCGATCGAGCCCGCCAGAGGTAATTCTTCCGCAAAAAGTGCTCTTGCGCGACCATCCAGCGGGGCCATGGAACGATCAACGCAACCAATAAGATGCGGAGTGATCTCCGGTGGTGCGAATTCGTTCGCCCCGGCTAGCAAATTCGAAACATGCTGACCGATTCCCCGGTCACGAAATCGTGGGTCTTGGAGGCAGCGCGCGTCTACGTAAATCCGATGGACCACTGAATTGTCCCTGCTCACCAAACGCCTCCGGAATATAGATTGCTGGCCTGCCGCCGTGGATTTGCGGCCGCAGGCAAGTTGCCGCTGCTGATCACTGCGCGTCTTGAGACGGATTGGTCTTAGCTAGCCACTTAACGACGTCCGGGTGATCAGGGATGAGCGCCGCAGACTCCCGGTAGGCGCGTTGCGCCTCCTCCGGACGATGAGCGAGCTCAAGCATGTGGCCGAAATGGAGCAAGACGAGGCCATCGTCTGGCGATCTTTCCAACGCCTCGCGATAGGCTTCTTCGGCAAGCTCTAGCTTGCCCGCCTGTGTCAGCATGTTAGCCAGTTGCAGACAGAGGTCGACCCGGTCGGGACGCAGTGCATAAGCGCGGGCGTATTCGTCCGCAGCTTCCGCATAACGACCGCTGTCCCGGTAGGTGTCAGCGAGCCGGACAATACCCCGGCTTCGGAAACGGAGCGCCTTTCGCCAGCCCCGTATCTGGTGCGGTGGACCGACCCGTTGAACGAGATCCGCAGTGTTATCTGATGACTCGAACGGCTGCGCCTTCTGAACCGGGGCTCCATTCGAAAGATTGACCGGGTCGGCCATAGTCCCAGCATTGTGCAGAGCTCCCGCAACTCGCTCGGTAAGTTCCAGCATCGCCATCCGCGAGTGGCGGGCGACTTTGAGTCGCTTCGCGAGCCGCCGTGCTTCGGATCGAGCCTCGTCTGCGAGCTTTTCCCGGTCCTTTTGAGCTGCTCGAGCTTCGTCCGCGGCTTCCAGGGCGTGGGCAAGTTCTGCCGACTGTCGGCGACCTTGTTCTGCGAGATCGGCAACGCCTTGGGCCAAGTCCTCGATAACGGCTTCGATACTGTTGCCGCCGCGGCTCGAGCTCGACGACCTTTCCGTGTTGGATCCAAAGTCGGAGAGCTTAGCGGCTATTTCTCGTAGCCGCGAAAAATGCTCTGACTGGTCCGCGGTCAGCTTCTCGATCAAATCCTGTTGAGCTTTCAACCTGGGCCGCAGATCAGTCTCAAGGTACCCGCGAACCGCCGCACCTTCTTCGTCGACCACTCGTCCGACTTCTTGAGAGATTCTTTCAATCAGACCGAAGCTGTCGGCATCGGTCAGACTGTGGTGTTGCTGGGGGTCGAATTTCCTGACGTTGTCGAGAACATTGACCGGAAATCGAAACGCGTCCCGACGATGAAGGCTTTCATTTCGGAGATAATAAACATTGATGCCGTCGAAGAAGACCTCTTCGTATCCAAACGCCCTCATATGGTCGGCCCACCCAACGTCACGCCGCTCATTCGTATAAGGAATGCAAGCCTCAGCAATTATCAGCTCAGGCCGAATGGCATGCCAGTTGGTATTCGATAGAACGTCCCACTCAGCGCCTTCGATATCCAATTTCAGGAAATGAATGTGCCGGTCCGGCGCATGGGTCTTTACGATTGCCTCAAGAGTAGCCGTCGGCACCTTGTAAGATTGAACCGCACCGGCCTGCCGGGGCACGTTCGTTGCGGCCACCGTCGACGTTCCAGGATCGGCGGGATTATAATAAAACTCTATTTCACCGTTGGTCGAACTCAAAGCAAATGAAAGATTTATGTCGCGAGTCCGAGATGAAAATGCAGTAAACGACGGTCCCGGCTCTAGATTGATGCCAGACCAACCTAAGTCGTACAACATCTTGGTAACAGAATCGACAATCGGATCGAAGGCGCCCGCGTCAATATAAAAGCCGTTGTTTACATCTCGAAACGCTCTGTAAATATAAACGTCTTCGAAATTCTGGCTGAAACTGTACATGGAGGAATTCGCTAAATTTCAGGTCGTTTCGGGGGTTGCCCGGGAACGACCAAGGCGCAGGGCGGGTCAATATCGCAAGGGTAGCATGACGTAAAGCGCGCTCCTCATTTAGTGAACTCCCGGGGGTGCATGCCATAGATTGACAGGTGCCGCCGCAACGGCAACAGGAGCCGGCGCGGTGAGCGAATCGCTCGCGTGCCCAACTGCAACTGGCATCCACGATGATGGGCCTAAAACTGCGGCCCAGAAGCTCATCGACCGGAGATATACGTGTCGTCCTATAGTCAAATCGAAAAGTGTCGGGTCAGTGGGTCCGATAACCTGGTTTCCGTTTTGAACCTTGGAAATCAGGAGCTGACAGGCGTTTTTCCCAGGACCGATCATGATCCCGTTACGCGCGGGCCGCTCGAGCTCGTCTGGTGCCCGGAGAGTGGCCTCCTGCAGCTGAGGCATACTTATGAGTCATCCGAAATGTACGGCGACAATTACGGCTACCGGTCCGGGCTCAACCAATCGATGGTCGACCACCTGACATCCAAGGTTGCGTACCTTGAGAAACTCGTCGCCCTAAAGTCGGGCGATACCGTTCTCGATATTGGGTCCAACGATTGCACATTGCTGAAGGCTTATAAGGTCCTGGGCATTAACCGAGTGGGTATCGATCCTACGGGCAAGAAGTTTGCGGAATATTATCCCGAAGACGTTAAGCTCGTTCCCGACTTTTTCTCCGCTGATGCCTATAACGCGACGAATTCGAAGCCGGCCAAAATAATCACCTCAATCGCGATGTTTTACGATCTGGACGACCCTGTCGCCTTTGCTCGGCAGATCGAACAGTCGTTGGCAGAAGACGGCATCTGGCATTTCGAGCAGAGCTACATGCCCTCGATGCTTCGACTGAACTCTTACGACACCATTTGTCACGAGCATTTGGAATATTATTCACTAAGAGTAGTTCAAACGATCGTCGAGGCGGCCGGCATGAAGGTCGTCGACGTGATCATGAATAACGTCAACGGCGGCAGCTTCGCGGTTACGGCGACGAAGAAGCGCAACTCCTCAGTTAGACCCAATAATGCCGTGATCGACTGGCTTCTCGAGCAGGAAGACCGGATGGGCATCAACACGCCCAGGCCCTACAGGGATTTCGAGGAACGCGTGTTTCGCCACCGCGACGATTTGATTCGGCTCATACGGGCGCTACGCGACGACGGTAAGACGGTCTTGGGCTACGGGGCGTCGACCAAAGGTAATGTCGTGCTACAGTTCTGTGGCTTTGGCACGGACGATATTCCTGCCATTGCCGATGTGAACCCCGAAAAATTCGGGCGCGTCACGCCTGGAACGCATATTCCTATCATCAGCGAAGCGGACGCGAAGAAAATGAACCCAGACTATTATCTGGTCCTTCCCTGGCACTTCAAGGAAGGGATTCTTCGCCGTGAAAAGGAATATCTGAGTTCTGGCGGAAAGTTCATCTTCCCGTTCCCCGAGATTGAGATCATTTAGCGATGAAAACCGCTCTCATAACCGGCATTACTGGGCAGGACGGCGCTTACATTGCTGAGCTGCTCCTCGAGAAAGGCTATTTGGTCTACGGGGCGTACCGGAGGGCCGCTTCGACAAATTTCTGGCGCAGTGACGAGCTCGGGATCACCGGCCATCCCAAGCTTCGTCTCGTCGATTTCGACCTCACTGATCTCGGCTCATGTCTCAGGCTGGTCGAAACCACCAAGCCCGATGAGATCTACAATCTCGCGGCGCAGAGCTTTGTCGGAATGTCGTTTGAGCAGCCGGCGGCAACCGCAGCGATCACGGGAATAGGCGCCCTTCATCTCCTCGAAGCCGTCCGGATCATCGATCCGAAGATTCGGTTCTACCAAGCCAGCACGTCAGAGATGTTCGGCAAGGTTCAGGCGATTCCACAAGACGAATCCACGCCTTTCTATCCCCGCAGCCCGTACGGCGTTGCGAAGCTTTATGCGCATTGGATGACGGTCAATTATCGTGAGAGCTACGGAATTTTCGGCAGCAGCGGCATCCTCTTCAACCACGAAAGCCCTCTCCGTGGCCTCGAGTTCGTGACCCGCAAGATCACGTCCAGCCTCGCCAAGATCAGCCGCGGCAAACTTGACGTTTTGAAACTTGGCAACCTGGACGCCAAGCGCGACTGGGGGTTCGCCGGGGACTATGTCGACGGCATGTGGCGGATGCTTCAGGCTGATGAACCAGATACCTTTGTCCTGGCAACGAACCGGACTGAGACCGTACGTGATTTCTTGCGGATCGCGGGAGTAGCGGCGGGCTTCGACCTGGTGTTTGAAGGCGCTGCGGAGAAGGAGGTTGCGGCCGACAAGACGTCTGGCAAGATCATCGCGAAGGTCGATCCGGCCTTCTATCGACCCGCGGAGGTCGATCTGTTGATCGGCGACCCGTCGAAAGCTGAAACGATTCTCGGCTGGAAGCCCACCATGACGCTTGAGCAATTGTGCCAGAACATGGTCGAAGCTGACTTGCGCCGTGTCGACCAAGGCTGGATGTTCTAAGCTGGCAATTGAAGCGCTTTCAACGGACCTTCCTAAAATCTGATCGCCAGGAGCGAAGCGTTGAAGGCATTGGTGACAGGGATCGGCGGGTTTACCGGCAGCTACCTCGCTGAGGCGCTGGTCAAACGTGGGATCGCGGTTGCCGGCGTTTCGCAGGCTCCGGAATCGGTCGAAAACGTGGACCGCATCCATGTTGCGGACATTGCCGACGTAGCTGCGCTCCGAGACGTCGTCCTCGAGGAAAAACCTGATTTCGTCGTCCACCTCGCGGCCATCTCTCTGGTCGTCCACGAAGACGTGAACGAGATCTATCGGACTAACCTCCTAGGCACGCGTAATCTCATGGAAGCGCTCA
>Ga0070665_100007180_pt1 | contig 11324 bp, 8 predicted proteins | sample KBSS13metaG_FD_65862 | JGI IMG/M metagenome (GOLD analysis project Ga0070665, IMG submission 65862) | Switchgrass rhizosphere microbial communities from Kellogg Biological Station, Michigan, USA - KBS S1-3 metaG | ecosystem: Host-associated > Plants > Roots > Rhizosphere > Soil ...
AATCCCGGGAAGCACCAGCGGTGCGACGTGGGACAACCCGTCAGGCTGGAAAACAGCACCATCCAGCCGATCCCGCTGAGCGAACGGCACGGCACGACCCGGGATCTGTTCACCGTCTGGTTCGGGACGAACTTCATGCTCCTGACCATCGTCACGGGGGGACTTGCGGCGACCGTCTTCGCTCTACCCTTCGGCTGGGCCCTCCTCGGGCTTGCGATCGGCAACCTCGTGGGGGCTGTCTTCATGGCGCTGCATTCGGCGCAGGGACCCACGCTCGGTGTTCCGCAGATGATCCAAACCCGCGGTCAGTTCGGCTCGCTCGGGTCGCTGCTCGTGGTGGTCATCGTTCTCCTAATGTATGTGGGGTTCCTGGCGTCCAACCTGGTGCTGGGGGGCGAGGCTCTAGTCAGCATTGCGCCCGGGATGCCGGACACGCCGGGGATCGCCCTGGTTGCGGTCATCAGCGTGATCGCCGCCGTCTTTGGCTATGACCTCATTCATACCTACGCGCGGATCACGACCTACTTTGCCGGCGTGGTGCTCGCCCTGGCCTTTATCTGGATCATCTGGGTGCACGGGTTGCCGGCAGACTTCCTGTCCCGCAATCACTTCAATCTGCCCGGATTTCTGAGTGCAGTCTCGGCGGCGGCCCTGTGGCAGATCGCCTATGCGCCCTACGTATCGGATTATTCCCGCTACATGCCGCCCGACACGGGCGTTCGATCGGCCTTCTGGGCCAGCTTTTGGGGATGCTCACTCGGCTCCATGCTGCCGATGGTCCTGGGCGTGGTGGTTGGCCTGGCCACGCCCAAAGGCACCGGCATCGTCGCGGGTCTCGCGCTGCTAACGCACGGCATTGCGCCGCTGATCCTGATCGTGCTGTCCATTGGCGTCACGACCGCCAATGCGATGAATCTCTACTGCGGCGCGCTTTCGACCATGACCCTGGGACAGACGCTGATGCCGAGTTGGTCGCCGGGAGCAGTGGCCCGGACGGTCATCTCCATAATCATCTTTGCACTGGCGCTGACCGGGGCCCTGCTAGGGAAGAGCTCATTTCTCTCCAACTATGAGAATTTCATCCTGCTGTTGTTGTACGTGCTGGTGCCGTGGACGGCCATCAACCTGGTCGACTATTACCTGCTGCGGCACGCTCACTACGATGTCGAGTCGTTCTTTCGACACGACGGTGGCATCTACGGCCGCGTGAATGGCGTGGCGATTGGATGTTATGTGTTGGGCATTCTCGTGCAGTTGCCCTTCATCGATTCGGCGCTGTATACAGGGCCGATCGCGCTCGCCATGGGCAAGGTCGACCTATCGTGGATTGCCGGACTGGCCATTACGGCGCCTGCGTACTACTGGCTTTCAAAACGGTTAACATCCACAACCCCTGTTGTTGCCACCGGAGCTGATTGATGGACCTCGGATTGAAACGGCGTCGCGCGGTTGTGACCGGCGCGTCTCGCGGAATCGGGCGGGCGATTGCTTCGGCACTTGCGGCTGAGGGGGCGGATGTCATTGCGGCCGCACGGAATGCGGAGAAGCTCCAGGGGTTGGCCGGGTCAGTTCAGCCCGGAACGGGGACTATTACCCCGCATGTCGCTGACATGTCCAAGGAGGCGGATATCCAAGGGCTCGCTGGGGAGCTGGGGAAAGCCGATATCCTCGTGTTCAACACCGGTGGGCCCCCGTTCGGCACGGCTTCTGAAATCACTGACGCGGCTTGGATTGGTCAGTTCGAGGCGATGTTCCTGAGCGCAATCCGGCTGACCCGGCTGGCGTTGCCGGGGATGCGGGCGCGCAAGTACGGGAGGATCATGCTGGTTGTGTCGTCGGGGGTAATTCAGCCGATTCCCAACCTTGCGTTGTCCAACGCGCTGCGCTCGGGACTGGTGGGCTGGGCGAAGACACTTGCATCCGAGGTCGCCGCGGACGGTGTCACGGTGAATTGCCTCGCGCCTGGCCGCATTTCGACGGATCGAATTGTTGAGTTCGATCAGGCACGCGCGAAGCGGGAAGGCACAACGGAAGAACAGGCGAGGAAGGCCTCGCTGGTGACCATTCCCGCCGGCCGCTACGGCGAGGCCGACGAGTTCGCCGCCATGGCCGCCTTCCTGGCGAGCCCCAAGGCGTCCTACATGACGGGCGGCATCATCCGCATCGATGGCGGGATGATCCGCAGCGTTTAGGAAGCCTGGGCCCCAGGCGGTCAAAAGGCGCGCGCTGGCGGTGTGCCTCGGCCGTGGCGGGGCGGTTCAGCGCCGACGTGGGTGAGCGTTGGTTGCGGCCTTCGATATCACGCCGAGGCGTGTGACTGCCGGGTCCGTGCAGCCTTTCGTGCCGCAGCCGAGCGCTCGGCAGGACCCTTGGTCCTCACTGCCTTACGTGCGGCAGCGGATCGGCTCGAAGCCGTGCGGCGTGCCGCCGCTGAGCGCGTCTGCTTCGCCAACGCTCGATGCGACGCGGCGCTCCTGCTCTCCCGCTTCAACGCATTCTCGGAAGCCCGCGCCCGCTTGGCAGTAGACTTCCGCTTCGCCGGAGCACCATGCCCGCGCGCATAGTCGCGCGCCGCCTTCTCCCGTACTCGGTGCGAGCCTCCGGAAGGCGGCTTCAACTCCACGCCTGACCGACGCGCCTTCGACAACCCGATCGCGATCGCCTGCTTGGCCGAGCGCGCTCCGTGTTTCCCCTCGCGAATGTGATCCATCTCCTCCTTGATGAACTCACCCGCCTGAGTGCTGGCTGCCTTACCTTGGCGCTTGTCGCGCCTCGCCCGTTCCAACGTCTGTTTCTCTGGCATTCTCATCTCCTCACGACTGCCCAGTGTCATGAAAAGATAGAGGCCAACCGGCGCAACCTGCTATCGCCGGAACACTCATCCCACCGTCGGCAGTGTCCTACTTCGACACGACTTTAGATGTATACGTCGTCAACCCGACAGGCGACGCTGCACTCGACTTGAGCGTGATGGGATGCGTATTGCTGGCCGCTATATCAAATAACTGCAAAGAGACGCTCGCTGGCGCCGACCCTGAGTTCGCAACCTGCCCATAGATCGCCACCCCTTGGGCGACCCCGGACACATCGAGATCGAACGCGGCAGTGCCGGTGGCCGTCAACGCGCTTGGCGAGCCAAATGGCCGCGTGTTGGAGCTGAGCGTAGCGCCGCCGGAGCCCAGGGTCTGGGCAATCAACACGATGTTTCCGCCCGAGTCGTACCAGCCCTGATTACCATTGCCGATCTGCTGACCCGAGTTGCCGGCAGCGGCGGCAATTTCGAACACCTGCGATCCCGCAGGATCCGTGTACAGGAGTTTCGAGTCGTCAGGACTGAACCCGATGACCTGCTCGATCGATGAAACGAATTGCGGCGCCGGAGGCGATGCAGGCGGCACGTCGGCGACATAGATACCAACTGACTGCGGGGCGGTGACCGGAATCCCCACATCGTATGCGACCTTCGTACCGGTGTTACTTCCGCCGAGACCCGGCGGCAATCCAACGGTGCTCGAAGTGATAGCAGCACCAATGACGTCCGCATTAACCTGCTGTTTCTGGGTTAGATGAGCAGGGTCCACGTAGTAGATGCCCTCGCTGCCGCCGCGATTACCTTGGAAAACAATGTGCGCCTGATTCGGGGCCACGGAATATGCGTCGATTTCATCGCTGCTGAACGGCCGGCTGAGGTCCGAAACCAGCACAGGCGTCGACAAGCTGCTCGTGGCAACGACAAACAGCGACTTGTTGCTACCGTCCGTCTGGCTGCTGGCCAGGAAATAGACGCTCTTCGAGTCCGAAGTGAAAGAAGGCTGCGAAGCGAACACCGCGTTCGAGCTCCCCAAGCTCGGAACGACCGCAGTCGCTACGCTCGTGGCCGTGTTTACCAGGTATAGGGAACTGGAACCGCCTGCCCCCGCAATCAAGGCAATCCAATTGCCGTCAGGGCTCACTACGAACTGATCTTTCCCACCGCCGTCGAGAACGGGCGTCAGACCGTTCGGAATGGGAACGGCGGTCTGGGTCGCCGGCGTTGCGGTCCGCACGAACGACAGGCTCGTCGTGGAGGCGGCGTTGATGTCCTGGGTTCGATACACAACCGTCGAGCCATTATCCGCAACAGCGAAACCCTTCAACCTCAGAGTGCCCTGAGTCGCCGTGGAGATTTGCGTGGGAGTCGATACGAAATCCGTCAGGTACACCTCGTAGGAACCGTTCGTGCTGGAGTCGGCCACAAACGCCGCACGGAAGGGCGCGACACCCACGAATATCGCTGCGTTCGCAGTGGCGGTCTTCCCAGTCGGATCGGTGACCGTGTATCCAAAGGTCACCAGGCCTTTAGACCCCGCCACAGTAACGGTGTTATCCGCATTGACAGTGGCCGTCCCAATGTTTGGCGGAGTCGTAATAGTGACAGAGAGCGGGTCCTTGTCGGGATCGGTAGCGCTCTGCAGAATGTTGACGTTCTTTCCGTCGTTGGACTGAATGGCCGCATTGTTGGCGGTCGGCGCCTGATCCACCGTGACAGTGATCTTCACCGTCCCCGACGACGCATGGCCCGCCGCATCCGTCGCGGTAATGCCAAACGAGTCGCTGCCCGTAAAATTAGGTTTGGGCGTGTAAGTAAACGCGCCGCTCCCCGGCAACCCCGTCAGGGTTCCCGACGTCGGGCTGCTGGTCGTTGCGAACGTAACTGCACCGCCAGCCGGATCGGTGGCCGTGAGCGTCGCGTTCAAGGCGACGTTCTCGTTGGTCGTGAACGTGAGTGAGCCTAGAGTCGGGTTGGGAGAGCCTCCGCCACCACCGCCGCACGCGGACATGACAGCTAACAAGGCGCCAACAACACTGACCCGGGCTCCAGCCCGAATTGCCGATAGCTGCACTTCCCCGCTCCGTTCTCGATTATTAAACCGCGATAGTGCCACAGCTCGGGGGTCCGGTTCCCGAGCGTCGCGTAACAACGACATCGCTGAATGCCTGGCTTGGCTGCCAAGCTCACGTCATTGGCCGGTGATCAGGCGGATCCAGCTCTCGAACGACCTGACAAACTTCTCACACAGCTCGCGAGTTGACGTGTTGACGAACTCGCCGTCGGCATCGAACGCCTTGCTGATGCCGCCGATGTAGGTCTCGGGCACCTGCATCGTCGGGGCATTCACGGCCACGAGAACCTGCCGCAGGTGGTGGGCAGCCCCGAACCCTCCCAACATCCCCGGCGAATTGCTGATCACCGCCGCGGGCTTCCCCTCCCAGGCACTGTGGACCTTGGGCCGGGATCCAACATCAATCGCGTTCTTGATGCAGGCGGACATCGATCGGTTGTATTCAGGGGTTGCAAACAACACCCCGTCCGCGCGCTTGATCCGCGACCGGAACGCCACCCAGGCCGGCGGAGCAGACTCCTCGTCGTCCTGGTTGTACAGGCTCAGGTTGCGGATCTCCACGATCTCAATCCGCATGGAGTCGCCGGCCAGCCGGGCGAGTGCCTCGGTCAGCCGGCGTGTGTAGGAATCGCGCCTCAGGCTGCCGACGATGGCAGCCACATCCAGGGCCCTGCTCATGACCGAAGCTGGCTCATGGGCCGGATCGGCTCAGGGACCCTTGCGGCTCGCTTCAAACAGGAACCAGGTGCGACGTTCCGTCTCGTCGATCCAGTTCTCGATCAGGCTCGCGGTCGCGATGTCGCGGGCTTCGTCCACAACATCGTGGACCTCGCGCAGGCGCGCCGCGAGCGACTGATTGTCTTCGCGCAGCTCGGCCAACATGTCGAGCGGATCAACATAGTCGGCATCGTTGTCCTTGATGCGTTGCAGGCGCGCAATGTGCCCGATGGAGCGCAGCGTGCTGCCGCCTACTTTGCGGATGCGCTCGGCAATCGGATCGCTCATGGCGTACAACTGGTCCGCCTGCTCATCGAGCAGCAGGTGATAGTCGCGAAAGTGCGGCCCGCTCATGTGCCAATGAAAATTCTTCGTCTTCAGGTACAGGGCCCACACGTCGGCCAGGATCGCATTCATGCCGCCTGCGATTTCCTGCGAGGCCTTCGCGCCCAGATCGCTCGGAGTCACCAGGGGCGCCGCACGGCGGCCCTTCAAGTCTTTCTTCTTCGCTTCGCTCATTGCCATGACTGTTCCTCAGTAAGTGCGGATACGAAATGCAGCGCCGGACGGGCATTCTCGCACCGAATGAAACCGCAACACCAGTGAGGGAAAGTGGCGGCTCCTGGTAATAGAAATCAGCAAATAACCGCAGTTTCGAACAAGACATCGAGTCCCTCCGAACGCGAGAACGGATGCATGTCGAGCGCTCCCAACAAGTTCGTACCCACCGCCTTCTTCGGCATGATCCTCGGCCTCGTCGGGTTGGGAGGGAGCTGGCGATTCGCCGCAACGCTGTGGTCCATTGAGTGTGTTCGGTCCTCCCCACTCGGCATTCAGTTGGCACCCCCACCGTCGGGTGCGCCACCTACCTGAGTATCACCTCCGGCCCACCGGATATCGTGGCGCAAATGCTGCTCGGCTATGGCGTGTTCCAGGCGCTTCTGATGCTCCGCTTATTGCCCTGGATCGTCCGCCAGCCGTTCGCGCCTTCGTATTGGGCGTTCACTTTCGGCCTTTCTGCCATCACGACCTCGTTTCTGCGCTTCGCTGAACGAGGGCGTGCCAGGGCCCATTTCGGCGGTCGCGCCTTACGTCTTTACTGCGGTAAATGCTGCGATTGGCGGCATTGCCATCGGCACTTTGTGGCTGCTCCTGCGGGACCGCCTGCTCCCGCCTCCGCTCGTGCCACCGCCAGCACCCCTGCAACGAGCCCCTCGGGTCCTATAGAATAGAGAGCTTCTGGAGTGGCGCTCTTGCGACCCTTGTGTCCAAGGGCCCGTAACCCCATCTTCTCGGCACTCCCCCGTTAACGAGGCTGCAGCCCAAATGGCTGCCAGCCTCAATTTGGCCTGGAAAATCGATACATGCTGGTTGCTTCGAACGTTGCGATTCAATTTGGTGCAAAGCCGCTCTTCGAGGGCGTCACCGTCAAGTTCTCCGATGGCAACCGCTATGGCCTGATCGGGGCCAACGGCTGCGGCAAGTCCACCCTGATGAAAATCCTGGGCGGCGAGCTCGAGCAGAGTGTTGGCGAGGTCTCGCTGCAGACCGGCCTGCGCATGGGCAAGTTGAACCAGAATCAATTCGGCTACGAGGACCAGCGCGTCATTGATGTCGTGATGCAGGGCCATCGCGAGATGTGGGCGGCCATGACCGAGCGTGACCGGATCTATGCGGACCCGGAAGCCACCGATGACGACTACATGAAAGCCGCGGAGCTCGAAACCAAGTTCGCCGAGTACGACGGCTACACCGCGGAGGCGCGCGCGCAGTCCATTCTCACGGATGCCGGCATTCCCGCCGAGCTGCACACCGGCCTCATGCGCGAGGTCGCTCCCGGTTTGAAGCTGCGCGTGTTGCTGGCGCAGGCGCTGTTTTCCAAGCCCGACGTGCTGCTGCTGGACGAGCCCACCAACAACCTGGACATCCATTCGATCCACTGGCTCGAGCGTATTCTCAACGACTACGACGCAACGATGATCATCATCAGCCATGATCGGCACTTCCTGAACCAGGTGTGCACCCACATCGCCGATCTCGACTTCCAACAGCTCAAGGTCTACCCGGGCAACTACGACGACTTCATGCTGGCCTCGACCCAGGCCCGGGCCCGCGTCGAAGCCGCCAACGCCAAGGCGAAAGAGCGCATTTCCGATCTGCAGGAATTCGTGCGCCGCTTCTCGGCCAACGCCTCCAAGGCCCGCCAGGCCACCTCGCGTCGCAAGGCGATCGAGAAGATCAAGATCGAGGAAATCCGCCCCTCCTCGCGCCAGAACCCCTACATCCGTTTCGAGCAGGCCAAGAAGCTGTATCGCAACGCCTTCACGGTCGAGAAGCTCAACTTCACCTATCCCGACACGGACATCCCGATCCTCACCGATGTCAACTTCAATGTGGAGGCCGGCGAGCGCATCGCCATCATCGGCCCCAACGGTATCGGCAAGACCACGCTCATGCGGATTCTCGCCGGCGAGTTGAAGCCCACCTCCGGCACCATCACCTGGGTTGAGAACGCACAGATCGGCTACATGCCGCAGGATCCGCAGGCCGAGTTTGCCGACAAGACGGACTTGTTCAACTGGATGTCCGTGTGGACCGGCAAGTCCGATGACGAGCAGATCATCCGTGCCACCCTGGGGCGGCTGCTGTTCTCCGGTGATGAGACCAAGAAGTCCGTGACCGTGTTGTCGGGCGGTGAGAAGGGCCGGATGATCTACGGCAAGCTCATGCTGACGCGGCCCAATGTGATGTTGTTGGACGAGCCCACCAACCACATGGACATGGAAACCATCGAGTCACTGCAGATCGGCCTGGAGAAGTACCCCGGCACGATGCTGTTTGTGTCGCATGACCGTCAGTTCGTAGACGGCCTGGCCACGCGCATCATCGAGTTGAAGCCCGGTGGCAAGATCGCAGACTTCGCCGGCACCTACGAGGAATACCTGAAGTCGCAGGGCATGGAGTAAGTCCGCTCCGCGCGCCACCGGCATTGGCCAAAGCCGCGGTACCCGCCGTCACACAGGCGCTGGCAGTTTGCCGCAGCCTCAGTTGCCACAGCGTCGGGTGCCTACGGACGCGCTGGCGGTGGGAAAACGCCGGTTGGAGGCTGCGGCAGCAGGGGTGGGATTCCCTGCCGGATATCCTGGGAAAACGCCGCGCTCTGATCCGCCGCCTTGGCCCGATCCGTAATCCTGCCGAACGCTTTGAGCTGCTCCAGCGAATACCGGGGATCGAGGCCACCGACCTTGTACACGTATTCCGGCAGGTAACCCGAAAACAGCAGCCGGTAGTCCAACGGCAGCCCGCCCGCGATGCGATTCATCATGTGATAGACGAGCGTCGTGCAGTTGACCGTGATCGTGTTGTACCAGCGCGGCGCATGCACCAGCGTGTTGGCTTCGTTCACGTAAGCCAGGAATAACGATCGCATGTGCTCGACCGGCATGCGGATGTGATACAGATAATCGTCTTCGCCCCGGACATTGGTCCGCACCCGGACGACGTCACGCTCATCCGCCGCGATCACGCTGAGCTCGAATTCCTTGAAGAACCCACCAACCTCGGAAAAGCTTTCCCGCTTTTCGCGGCGAATCTCGACTGAAAATGCCACGTGGCTGCCATCGCTGAAGCCGAACGACACCAGGATGTGGGCGATGGCTTTCATCGACCAATAAGAGCAGATCAGGTCCACTGACTCGAGCTTGTTGAGGTCGTAGGTGCGCGTCTCCCAGTGTTGGGTGTAGTCGTCATTGGTGCGCCATTCGAAATTGCGCACATCGTAGAGGGTGACGATATTTCCATCGACGCGGCCTGACAGGGTTCGGGAAACATCATCCGCCCAGACACGGCTGTTGGAGGGCGGAATCTGGTTCCACCACACCAGCAGGATGGCAAACACGACGGCAAAACTTCCCAGCGCCACCAACGGACGGCCTTTCATGGCCAGCAGGAGCAGGGAAAAACCAACCGCAGCCCAAATGACCACCGTCATCGCCTTGACGATCGGGCCACCGGGAATCTGATACCAGAGGGCGAATCCGCCCCACAGGATCAGCAGCGGCAGTACGATAACCGCCACCGCGATCAAGATGTGCCTACCGACCCGCCGGAGCGTCAACGTCCCGCGGCTTGGGTTTGCCTCTGCCATGAAGTGCGTCGTCCTCTATGAGACGTTTGCGGACGTAGAGGAATCGGATGACCTCGTATTCGAATGGGGAACCCGTTGCATAGTAACGGAAGCCGACGTTGGAGCGGGTGTCGATGGCATTCAGGGTGCCTAGCCCGTATGACGCGTAGCCGCGATAGATGTTGAATGGGTTGACGCCGTAGTCCAGAGCGTAGTCACCCAGGTAGCCGACACCATCGCGCAGAGTTGATGGACCCAGGATGGGCATGACCAGGTAGGGACCCGGGTGAGAGCCCCAGGTGGATAGTGTTTCACTGAAGCCGGTGGGGGCGCTGGGGAGCTTCATGTGTTTCGCCACGTCGAACAGACCACCAATGCCAATGGTGCTGTTGATGACAAACCGCCCCAGACTCTTCGCGCTACCGCCGAAGCGGGCCTGCAGGATGTAGTTGGCGAAGCTGTCAATCTCGGTGAGGTTGGAAAAGAAGTTGTGGACCCCCAACCGGATGGGGCCCGGCACGCGGCGGTAGCCGTTGGTCACGGGGAGGAAGATGGCTTCGTCGAAGCGGGCGTTGAAGCGATAAGTGAACCTGTTGACCCGCTCCCACGGGTCATAGGTGTACATCGACGGCACGTCCTCGTCGGTCAGCGGCACGAACGGCGCTTCCGTGTCAGGTTTGTTTTCCGCAGGCGTCCCCGCGGCGCTGGTCGTGGTCCCCGGCCCCGTCTGCACCGGCTGCGTCGGCAAGGTACCCACAGCAGCCGAACTCGGTGCGGGCGCGGCGCCCGGCGTCGGCGCTCCGGTTGCGGCCGTCGGCTGTTGGTCCGGCGGCGTTGGTTTCTTGCCCGCCGCCGCCTCCTTGGCTGCGGCTTCCATGGCCTCGGCGGCACGCACGGCGGAGGCATTCACTGCCGCCGGCGTCTCGGATGGCACCCGGCGCATGGAGAACTCCGAAGCGCAACCGCCCAAGGCCGCGCCGACAACGCAAACAACCAAGGCTCGAGCGAAGCTCGCGGGCATTCGCCAAGCACCGATCATCGGTGCCCATCCGAGCAGCTGCCGTAGATCCGAGCGTGCGCATCGCGCGCGAGCGCGTAACACCGTCCGACTCACTGCGCACGGCCAAAGCCGCGCTATTACGCGGCGTGCCGAGGGCAGGCGGGTCACTGGGCGCCCCCGTGCCAGCGGCCGGCGAGCATGTCCAGCATGTCGGCGATCTGTTGTTTTTCGCCGACGGTGCCGAGGTGGCCGCCGTGGTCGTAGACCACGATTCGGGGGCCGAGGGTGGTTTGCAGCCAGGCCAGCTCCTGTTTGTCCAGGATCAGGTCGTCACTGTTGGTTTGCGCGTAATAGTCCGGGTTGTCGCGCAGGTTATCCCCGATGATGTCGAGCCGGCTCGCCGCCAACAACGACTCCGCGGTCATGTCCGGGTGTCGTGCCAGGTAATACGGCGCGAACACACGCTCGAAATACGACCGGAAGGGCTTGTCGCGCAGGGTCTTCTGGATCTGCTCCAGCGAATCACCCACCTTGGGTGGATGCTTGGGATCCGTCACCACCCCCGTGTGCGCATAAATATCCCCAGCGAAATACACAT
>Ga0070665_100007185_pt1 | contig 11320 bp, 12 predicted proteins | sample KBSS13metaG_FD_65862 | JGI IMG/M metagenome (GOLD analysis project Ga0070665, IMG submission 65862) | Switchgrass rhizosphere microbial communities from Kellogg Biological Station, Michigan, USA - KBS S1-3 metaG | ecosystem: Host-associated > Plants > Roots > Rhizosphere > Soil ...
ACACCATCTTGACCTTGCCCTCGGGCGATTTGCTACTGACCGAACACCAGAACAGTGAACTGCCCCTCCAGGTTTGCAGGGACGAACAAGCTGTGAGTCTTAGTATCGAGACCCATCGTTTTCGACCCGGAACTGGTAGTGATTGTTTCGGTCAAGGCGTACTTCTCTTTACTATCTTCGTGATAGACGGAGATAGTTCCGCCGCCGTTTGACATAAACACCCGCTTGCTCCCTAAATCGAAAGCCGCCGCATCGACTCGTTCGCCGATAGGCGCCGTCGCAACGACCTGCCCGCTGTCCGCATCGAGGACGACCATCATTTGTCCTCCGCGGCAGCCTGCAAACAAGCGTCGTGTCTCGGGATCGAATGCTAACGCCGTTGCAGTCTTTCCAGGCGCAAGTGGCCAGTGGTGCAGAACTTTTAGGGTCTTTGGCGCAGGCATTGGGCTCGGGCCATTACAAGCATATCATGCTGTGCGGCTACAAGCATATTATGCTGTGTCAATACACGCATATTATGTCGTACGAATACAAGCGCATTCTGCTAGTCAGAGAACAAATACCAATTTATCAATGGTTTACAAGAAAAAGGACAATCGGCGCACGCAAAGACCGCGTCGACCGCAAGAGTGCTGCTAAAGTAAAGCGAAGGCTCGTGTCACAGTTATGGCACAATTTCGCCAAAACTGTCCGTAAGTTATTGAAAGCATAGCGGATAAGCCATATAAGCCGGATTCTGTGGACTCTGATTTCTCAGAGCCTGACGATCATTCCTCTAGGTCCCGGATCGCTCCGGGACTCCAGCAGCCTACCCGAGGGTTGCTCTCGCACGCAGCTTTCGCTGCACTTGAGGAAGCTCGGCGAACTTTCGTTCGCTTCGCTCGGCGAGCCGGGCCGGCTCTCCCCTCCTATTTGGCCTTGCACCACGCGGGGTTTTCCGTGCCTCATCTGTTGCCAGATAAGCGGTGGGCTCTTACCCCACCTTTTCACCCTTACCAGCAAAAGCGCTTTCGCAAGACGATGAGCAGGTTTCCCTGCCGCCCGTCACAGAAGCTCTCTTTCGCGGCGGTCTGTTTTCTGTGGCACTTTCCGTGACGTCCTTGCTCCACAGAGCTTTCGTTCTGTTTCACAAGGGCCGTCCCCTGGCGTTACCAGGCGCGTTGCCCATTTGTCTTTGCACGTACGGCCGCAAGCGGCCGACTGACGCAGACCGGTGTCCGGACTTTCCTCCCGTCCCAACGAATCGGGACCAGCGATCGTCTAGCTCACCCGCTGCATCCATTATAACGCAGTGCGACCACGTCTTACGCCAATGTGCGGTACATGATCAACGCATCCACAAAGCCAATCTCGGGATGCTGAAACGCGCCCGGCAGGCGACCGACTGTTTCAAAGCCCAATCTCTTCCAAAGTTCAACTGCCCTGGTGTTCGTGCTCACCACAAAGTTGAACTGCATGGCGCGAAATCCGCGTTCTTTGGCTCGTTCGAGCGAATGGAGGCACATCGCCTGCGCAATTCCTCGTCCCTGAGCCGCGTCAGCTGTCACGTAGCCACAATTCGCTACATGCGCGCCGCCGCCTCGCTGGTTTGCTCGCAGGAAGTAGGTCCCGACAATCGCTTCGCCTTCTGCCGAGACAAAAATCTCGTTTCCCGAAGTAAACCAAAACGCGAGCGCCTCTTCCTCGCTCATATCGCGCGGTAGCGTGTAGGTTTCGCCGCGGCGAATCACCGGCTCAAGGATCGCCCAAATAGCGTCTTTATCTCCGTCAATAGCAAGTCGAATCGACAAAAGCTTCCTATTTCAGCCCAGTCAACTTCTCGAACCCTGCTTCGTCCAGAATCGTCACATTCAGCTCTTTGGCTTTGTCGTATTTCGAGCCGGGGTCCGTACCAACCACGACGTAATCCGTTTTCTTGCTCACTGAGCTGGCAACTTTCCCACCATGCTGTTTCACCAGTTCGCCGGCATCTTCGCGCGAACGATTCGCCAATCCGCCCGTAAACACAAACGACTTTCCAGCAAACCTGTTGCTCTTCACTTCGCGTTTTTCAACCGTCGGACGAACACCAATCTTTTCCAGCTTCTTGACCAGCTGGCGGTTTGCGGGCTCCGAGAAAAACTGCACGATGCTGTTTGCAACCTTGGGGCCGACTTCGGGAACTTCTTCCAATTCCTCCTGCGAAGCGGCTGCCAGATCCTCCACCGAAGAAAAATGCTCCGCCAGCAGCTGTCCAGTTCGTTCGCCAACAAATAGAATTCCCAGTGCGTAGATCAGCCGCGACAACGAATTCTTCTTGCTCGCCTCGATCTCCTCCAGCAAATTCTGCGCGGATTTCTCCGCCATCCGCTCCAGCTCAGCGACCTCGTCCAGCTTCAACGCATACAGATCGGCGACGTCCTTCACCATATTCTTTTCGACCAGCTGGTCCACGATCTTTTCGCCCAGCCCGTCGATGTTCATCGCATGCCGACTCGCATAATGCAGCAACGACTCGCGCCGCTTTGCCGGGCACGCCGAATTGAGGCATCGATACGCGACTTCCCCTTCCACGCGATGAATCTTGCTTCCGCATTCCGGGCAGTTCTTCGGCATGCGAAACGGCCGCCGGTCTTTCCCTTCCTTCACCACCTTCAGGACGTGCGGGATCACTTCGCCCGCGCGCTCGATCAACACCGTGTCGCCAACCTGCACGCCCAGCCGCTCGATCTCATCCATGTTGTGCAGAGTCGAACGGCTCACCGTCACGCCGCCAATCTGCACCGGCTCCAACAAGGTCCATGGTGTAAGAACGCCCGTTCTGCCAACATTCACCCGAATATCTTTCACAACGGTGGTTTCTTGCCTCGCGGGATACTTGAATGCAATCGCCCAGCGCGGTGACTTCGACGTGTAGCCCAGTTCGTTCTGCAGCGCGATGGAGTTCACTTTCACTACCACGCCATCAATCTCGTACGGCAGCTTCTCCCGCTTCGCGTCCCACGATTCGCAATACTTGACGACTTGTTCGATTCCATCGCACAACTTCCAGTCGTCCGATGCGCGGAACCTGAGTGCCTTCAACGCTTCGAGCGACTCGGAATGTTTCGGGAGTGCTACTTTTCCATCACGCAAGAAGTAGTACGCAAAAAAGTCCAGGTTCCGTGAAGCCGTCACGCTCGAATCCAGAGTGCGCACTGCTCCGGCCGCCGCATTGCGCGCGTTGGCGAAAATTTTTCCGCCGCTCTGCTCTTGCGCGCGATTCATTGCTTCAAAGGCCTTGCGCGTCATAATCACTTCGCCGCGCACTTCAAACGAATCGGGCAACTTGGCTTTTTTCAGTAGACTCTCGTCGATGCGCAGCGGAATCGAACGGACCGTCCGCACGTTTGGCGTAACCTCTTCGCCCGTGGTCCCGTCGCCGCGCGTAACTCCCCGCACTAGGACGCCATCCTCATAAATAAGCGAAATACTCAGTCCGTCGAACTTATGCTCTGCAATGTACTCAATCTCTTCGCGCCCAACCCCTTCGCGCACACGCCGGTCAAAATCGCGCAACGCATCGAACGAAAACGCATTGTCCAGGCTGAGCATCGGCCGCGAGTGTTTGAAAGTCTCAAATCCCGCGCGCGGCGCAGCACCCACGCGGGCAGTCGGCGAATCCGCCGTCACCAATTCCGGATGCGCCGCTTCGAACTCTTTCAGCTTCGCCAACAGCTTGTCGTACGCCGCATCCGATATCTCTGGATCATCCAGCACGTGATACCGGTATTCGTGATACCGCAGCTTTTCCCGCAGTTCCTCGACTTCTTTCTTGATTGACGCCGTGGCCGCTTTCGCCATTGCCGCTCCGCGCGACGTTCACACAATCGCAATCGGTATTATATAGAATAGGTAGCTTCGCACGGCCTGAACGCATCTGTGTAGCAGCCTGCTGCACACAGGCTTTATGCCGCTGCCTTCTAGTGAAGCGAGGACGCAGCCGAGCCATGCAGGGACTTCAGAACGCTCTGTTGATTCACAACCCGAACGCCGGTGGCGGCGGTTCCGCTCGTCGCGCACACTTGGACGAAGCGCGCCGCATCTTGGGTGCCCGCGGTATTCAGGCCGACCTCGCCGAAACAACCGGTCCAGGCGAAGCAACGGAAATCGCCCGCCGCGCTGGAGCCGATGGCCGCCAGTTGGTGATCGCATGCGGAGGCGACGGTACGGTCAACGAGGTCGTCAATGGCCTCGCCGGCACGCAAAACGGACATCGCGTGCCGATGGCGCTTCTTCCCGCGGGCACCGCCAACGTCCTTGCGAAGGAATTAGAACTTTCCTGGGAAATCCCAACGGCCGCCGAACAAATTGCGCGCGGCGAAGTGCGCGACATCGCGCTCGGCTTAGCCACCCCGCTCGAACAACCCGAAAAAGCCCGCTATTTCCTCAGCGTAGCTGGCGCCGGCCCCGACGGCCGCATCACCTACGCCGTCGACCTTGAACTCAAAGCCCGTATGGGCATGCTCGCCTACTGGTGGCAAGGCGCGCGCGAAGTCTTCAACTACAAGTTCCAACACTTTCGCGCCATCAGCGAAGGCCAGCAACGCGAAGTCTCTCTCGTCATCGTCGGCCGCACCAAACACTACGGTGGCCCATTCAAAATCACCACGCGGGCTGATCTGTACGAGGATCAATTCGAATTCGTCGGCCTTACTACGCAAAGCGGCCTGAAGTATCTCAGCTACCTGCCTACACTCTGGTTCGGCGACCTGCGCAAGGAAGAAGGTGTCTACTTCTGGAAGTCCGACCGCTTAGTCTGCGAACCCATCGAATCGGATCCCCCAACTTACGCCCAGGTGGACGGCGAGCCGCTCTCCCGCCTGCCCGTCGAGTTCCGCATCGTGCCGCGCGCTCTGCGGCTACTCGTTCCCGGTCCCGAAAAGCCTCCCGAAGCCACGGACTAACTCCACGTGGATCCCCTCACTCACGGAGTAGCGGCATTCGCACTGCAGCGTGCCTTTTTTCCAAGGGCCAAGTTCGCCGCCGTCGTCTCCATCATCGTGGCAGGACTTCTTGCCGACTTCGATTCTCTTGCGTCCCTGTTCGGCCCCACTGCCTACCTCACCTGGCACCGCAACACAGCCCATTCGTTGCTCGCTGGAATTCTCGCGGCACCCTTGGCAATGCTTCTCACGTTCGCGGCGCTGGCCGCCTTTGGCCTCGCCCGCTGGGGGGGCATCGTAATTCCGTTGGGCGGGAGGGCTCCTTCTGCCGAAGGGCAAGAACCCCATGCCCTCGCTCGGCAAAACGCGAAGTCCCTGCTTTTTACAACGTTCCTAGCCTGTCTCACCAGTGCCCTTGTCCATCTCGTTCTCGATGTGTGTCAGTCCGATGGCGTCGGCCTGTTTTGGCCCTTCTCCTCGCGGCGCTTTGCTCTGGACTTGCTTCCGACGATCGACCCTTGGCTACTGACCATCCTGATCGCTGCGATCCTTTTTCCGGAATTATTCCGATTGGTCAGCGACGAAATCGGAGCCCGAACCAAGCGTCCCCGCGGTCGCAACGGCGCCATCGTTGGTCTTTCCTTCGCGCTGCTCTATCTCGGCCTCCGTGCCATCTTGCACGCCAACACCGTCGCTTCACTCGAAGCTCACACCATCGCTGGCGAAACGCCGCATCGCGTCGGTGCTTTCCCGGATTCCACTTCGCCTTTTCTCTGGCATAGCGTCGTGGAAACGGAATCCGCACTGAACCTGGTCAATATGCGAAGTATGGGCGGCGAAGTCAGCTACGCTTCAGGAGTCACCACACTGCATAAGCCGGAACCATCGGCGATGCTCGCCGCCGCCCAAAGCTCTTCAGCGGCAGTGACATTTGTGAAGTTCGCTCGCTTTCCGAAGGCCGTAGTACAAAACGAGCCTGATGGCTACTCCGTGGAAATTCAGGACTTAAAAGATCAGGCCACTGAAGAAAAATCGCGCGCAATCTTCGCTGACATCAATCTCGACAAGAATTCCAGAGTCATCTCGTCCGAGCTACAGTGGCAGAAGGATTTAACCAGCTCGCATTAGCTATTGCCCTCTACGCGATGGCGGCGGCTCAAAATCCACCGCGACGCCAGATAACTCAACACAGCGAACGTCGCCAGTCCAACCGCCGCAGTCAGCTTGTTGCGTTCCAGCATCGGCAGCGCATCCTTCCCATATTTCACCGCAAGATATCCCACCCCGAAATAGCGAATCAGCCGAGCCAGTGCAATCGCCGACGTAAAACTCCATAGCGGCACCTCAAACACTCCCGCCGCAAAAACGAACACCTTGAACGGCGTCGGTGGCGGCAGCAACGCGGCAATCAGCATCCCTCCAAATCCGTTTTCCTCCACCCAGCGCCGGATCGTCAACGCGCGGTCTCCGGCCTTCTTGTGAAAGAACGCTTCTCCGCCCTTCCGCGCAATGAAATACAGCAGGATGCAGCCCAACACCGATCCCGACGCCGCCATCAGCGCGTATAACGTCATCCGCGCCGGATGCTGTATCGAAAGCTCGATCAACAACAAATCATTGATTACCGGAAACGTCAGCACCGACGAATCTAAAAATGAAATCAGAAATAACCCCGGCGCCCCCAGCGTCCCCGCAAATAGGACAATTTTCTGTTTTAATCCGCTCAAGCTCATTGTGCGCGCAGCACCTCAGCAATCGCCCTGGTGAGCGTCGCCAAATCCTGTCGCTCAATCACCAGCGGCGGAGTCAGATAAATCACGTCGCGAAATGGCTTGAGCCACACACCTTTCTCTACGAACTTCGCCCGCAATCCCCGCGCGTCAACCGGACGGTCCATTTGCACCACACCAACGGCTCCCTTCACGCGGACGTCAACCACTCCTTCTGCACTCCGGCACGCCGAAAGGTCTTCGCGCAACTGCTCTTCGATCGCCCGCGCCTGCGCCACCCTCGGTTCTCTTTCAAACAAATCCAGCGAAGCATTTGCCGCCGCGCACCCTAATGGATTCGCCATATACGTCGGACCGTGCATCAGTGCCGCCTCTTCGCTCTCGGCAAGAAACGCCAAGTACACTTTTCCCGTCGCTACAGTCGCCGCCAGCGGCGCCGTTCCGCCGGTCAGCGCCTTGGACAAGCAAATAATGTCCGGTACAACCCCGGCCTGCTCGCAGGCGAACATCGTCCCCGTTCGGCCGAATCCCGTAAAAACTTCGTCGAAGATCAGTAGCAGCCCGTGTCGATCGCAGAGCCTTCGCACCTCCTGCAGCACGCCCGCCTCGTAAAACTTCATTCCTCCCGCACCTTGGATCAACGGCTCGACAATCACCGCCGCGATTTCCTTGCGACGCGACGCCAGCATTCGGTCCAACTCGTCTCTTCGTTCCCCATTGTCGGGGAGTTCCGCAACGATCTGCTCCGGCAAGAACCCGGTAAACAGACTGTGCATTCCCTCTTCCGGATCGCAAACTGCCATCGTCGCGAACGTGTCTCCATGATACGCATTGCGGAAATGCACGAATTTCGCGCGCCTTGCTCCCCCATTCAGCCAGAACTGCACCGCCATCTTCAGTGCGACTTCCACCGCCACCGAACCCGATTCCGAGAAAAAGACATGGTTCAGGTCGCCCGGCAGCAGCCCAGCCAGCCGCGCCGCCAGTTTGTACCCCTGTTCGTGCGCCAAACCGCCAAACATCACGTGCGGCATCGTCTCCAACTGCGCTGCGACGCTCTTAACGATATGCGGATGTCCGTAACCGTGGCACGCAGTCCACCAGCTTGCAATTCCGTCAACCAACTCACGCCCATCGGCTGTTTTGAGTCGCACTCCCTTGGCACTGACCACGGGCACCGGCAGCGCGGCAGTCTTCATCTGCGTGTAGGGCAGCCAGACATGTTCCAGATTCAACCAGGACGGAGGGTTCGTCATCGCCAAGCAGTATAAAGGAGCGGCTATTGCGAAAACGCCGACCGGTCAAAATGATTCATGAACACCTGCATCAGCGCCGTGCGATGCAGATTCGGCAGCCGCGGAATTTCACCAATCACCCGCACATGGCCAAACCGCTCTACCGTCTCGCGGTTCTCCCGGTTCTGATCGCCAATTAGCACCACGCCATGCACAGGCAACTCCGCCGCATGCAGCGCGGCCAGCGTCAGCAGCGTGTGATTGATCGTACCCAGCGTACTTCGCGCCGCCAGAATCACCGGTAGCTTTAGCTTCACCATCATGTCCAGAATAAATTGCTTCTGATTGATAGGCACCAGCACGCCGCCCGCGCCCTCCACAACCAGCCAGTCATTCGCCAGATGATTCGGCAAATTGATCTTCGCCAGATCAATCTCGACTCCGGCCCAACGCGCAGCCAGATCCGGTGAAACCGGCGGCACAAATTTATACACTTCATCTATCGTGCGGTCGGTGCCGACTCCCGCCAGCCGCATCACCGTCGCGCGATCTGTGCCTTCCAGCGTGCCCGTCTGAATCGGCTTCCAGTACACCGCGTCCAACGCGGCACACAACAGCGCCGAAAGCGTAGTCTTCCCCACGCCCGTGTCCGTGCCTGTAACAAAAAAATGATGTCTCACGCCCGGCCCGCAACTTCCGCCGCAGCCAACGCACTCTGCGGCCTTCTCCAATTTTGCAAGGCCGCCCGTATGCCCGTCACCTGTTCCCTTGTAATCCGCGCCGTAAGCGACAATCTCAGCCGCGCCGTCCCTGCCGGAACCGTGGGTGGCCGAATCGCCCTCACCGCAAATCCCCGTTCCTGCAAAAATGCAGCTGCCGCAAGCGCATCCTCATTCGAACCAATCACCATCGGCACAATCTGCGACGCCGTCCCGCTCACATTCCATCCATCCCGGCGCAAAGCTGCGGTCAATTCGACCGAATTCCTCTGCAGGACACTTCGTTCTGCATCCATCTCGCGCGCCAGCCGCAGCGCCGCCCGAATCTGCCCAGCTATATACGCCGGCATCGCCGTGCTGAAAATCAGCGTTCGCGCATGATTGGTCAGGAATTCCCGCAGCACACTCGCCCCGCACACAAACGCCCCGGCGCTCGCCAGTGCCTTCCCACACGTATGCACCGTCGCAAACACCTCGCGGGTGAGCCGCGCTTCCGCAACGATCCCCGCCCCGCCCGGCCCGTGCACTGCCGTAGCGTGCGCTTCGTCTACCACCAGATTCGCGCCGTACTTCTCCGCCAACGTCTGCATCGCCCTTATGTCTGCGATGTCGCCGTCCATGCTGAAGACAGACTCCGTCACAATCAGCTTCCGGCACGCTTCGCTTTCACGCAGACGCAGCGCCGTTTCGAGAAAATTCAAATCGCGGTGCGGATAAATCTCTTTCCGCGCCCCGCCGAGCCGAATCCCATCAATCAAACTCGCATGATTCAGCTCGTCCGAAAAAACCAAATCATTCTTCCCGACCACCGCCGAAAGCAACCCAATGTTCGCCGCATACCCATTCGCAAAATAAAGCGCCGTCTCCGTCCCAGCAAACGCCGCAAACTCCTCTTCCAACTCATTCCAAACCGGATCATGTCCCGAAAGCAGCCGCGATCCCGTCCCGCCCACGCGTACCGAAGCCGACACCGCTTCCAGCGTCGCCTCCTTCAGCCGTGCATCCTCCGCCAATCCCAAATAATCATTCGAACAGAGGTTCACCCCGGCCACCTGCGCGAAGCTGCGCAGCTGATCCCGCGCGCGCAGTTCCGCCAGGTCCCGTTCCAACTCGCTCAGCAGTTTGTTTTGCCCTTCAGACGGCATGCGGCTCCAACGGCTTCATGCCCAGCGTTGCCAACAACTCTTCGTCTTCATCCCGCCCCGGATTTGGCGTTGTTAACAACTTCTCGCCCACAAAAATAGAATTCGCTCCGGCCAGAAAACACAGCGTCACCGCTTCCGGCGAAAGCTGCTTGCGTCCCGCTGCCAATCGCACCCTCGAAGCCGGCATCAGAATCCGCGCCGTTGCAATCGCCCGCACCATCTCCAGCGGATCCAGCGCAGGCATATTCGCCAGTGGCGTCCCCTCCACTCGCACCAGCATATTGATCGGCACGCTCTCCGGGTGCGGCTTCAGGCTCGCCAGCTGCTGCAGCAGCCCGATGCGGTCCTCTTCCCGCTCCCCCATGCCCAAAATTCCGCCGCAGCATACCGTAATTCCCGCCTTGCGCACCGCCGCCAGCGTCCTCAGCCGCTCGTCATACACGCGCGTCGTAATGATCGAGCCATAAAACTCGGGCGAAGTATCCAGGTTATGGTTGTACGCCGAAAGCCCCGCTTCTTTCAGTTGCTCCGCCTGCCGCTCCGTCAGCATCCCCAGCGTGCAGCACACTTCCAGCCCCAGCGACGACACGCCGCGCACCATCTGCAAAACTTTGTCGAATTCCCGGCCCTCCGGCGCCTGCCGCCACGCCGCTCCCATGCAGAAACGCGTCACTCCGCGACCCGCCGCCTCGCGCGCCACTCCAATTACATGCTCCGGATCGAGCAATCCCTCGCGCGCCACTCCCGCGTCATAGTGCGCGCTCTGCGGACAGTACCCGCAATCCTCCGGGCAGCCTCCGGTTTTGATCGAGAGCAGCTGGCACGTCTGCACCCGGTCTTCTGGATGAAACTGTCGGTGCACCGTCTGCGCCCGAAATACCAGCGAAGGCAGCGCCGTCCGGTAAATCTCCGCCACTTCCTCCCGCCGCCAGTCATACCGAACGGGCGTAACCGCCGTGTCCGCAATAGTCGAAGAACCTGTGCTCATTAACTTGGAGCTCCAAAAATACTGTCTGGCATGTTACCAAACGTCCGCCCATTAGGTCAGTCGCACCGCACGCAGATTCCGGAATCGAGGCTCGTCCGTTCACGCTATGCTGATGGCTTAGGACAATGGCAACGATCAGCACGATCGCGTTCTCTGTCGCTCAGGTTGAGCGATACAGCCCACCCGTCTTTACAATCATTCCTCACATAGACGGTATTCCCTTGACTTGTTTGATTAGCGATTTCGAGAAATCGATGAAATTCGAACCGGTCGGTGCTTATGGTGGTCTCATTCCCGACTTTTTCGAATACGGTCCTCTCGACAAGTATTTTGGGGGTGAGTCCGACAGCGATTATTGGTCTGACTGGGTGCAATCTATGTCCTAGGGTGCGAATGTGGCGATGTTGGTGGTTGGCCGCTCGCGTGCCAAATCAACAAAGACGATCTGCATGTGATTTGGAAGGACTTTCGTCAGCCTCATCGCGAGGAGCGCGACTATTCGGGATTCGGCCCGCTGGTTTTCGAACTTGCTCAATATCAAAATGCCCTCACTGAACGGTTAGCCAACGCTCGCTAAGTTCCCGCCCATCATTTGAAAA
>Ga0070665_100007186_pt1 | contig 11320 bp, 11 predicted proteins | sample KBSS13metaG_FD_65862 | JGI IMG/M metagenome (GOLD analysis project Ga0070665, IMG submission 65862) | Switchgrass rhizosphere microbial communities from Kellogg Biological Station, Michigan, USA - KBS S1-3 metaG | ecosystem: Host-associated > Plants > Roots > Rhizosphere > Soil ...
GCCGCCTCCAGCGTGCGCAAGGGCGAGAGCCTGAGGGACACCGCGCTCACCCTGAACGCGATGCGGCCGGACATCCTCGTCATCCGCCACGAGGCCGAAGGCGCCGCGGCCGACGTCGCCGAGATCATGGACTGCCCGGTGATCAACGCCGGCGACGGCACTGGCGAGCACCCGACCCAGGCCCTGCTCGACGCGTTGACCATGCGCCGCCGGCTGGGGCGGATCGAGGGGCTGAAGGTCGCGATCTGTGGCGACATCCTGCACAGCCGGGTCGCCGGCTCGAACATGCGCCTGCTGCCCCTGCTTGGCGCGAAGGTCCGTCTGGTTGGCCCGCCGAGCCTGCTGCCGGAGAAGACCGGCCTCGCCGTCCATCACGACCTCGACGAGGGCATTTCAGGCGCCGACGTGGTGATGATGCTCCGCATCCAGCGCGAGCGGATGGAGGAGGCCTTCCCGGACACGCTCCAGGATTATCACGCCCTTTACGGCCTCACCCGCACCCGCCTCGACACCCATGCGCCGGGCGCTTTGGTCATGCACCCCGGGCCGATGAACCGGGGTGTGGAGATCGAGGGTGCGCTCGCCGACGATCCGGAGCGCTCGGCGATCCTCGATCAGGTCGAAACCGGCGTCGCCATCCGCATGGCATGCCTCGACCTCCTCACCCGCGACCGTCGCAGCTAAGGACTCCAGACACAAAAAGGGCGGCGGTTTTTGGCCAATCCCGCCGCCCTTCAGAGGGGACCCGAAGGTCCTGGGAGATCGTCGATCAGACGTCGCGCTGGCGCGGATTGTCGTAGCGTGCGGCCCAGCGGATCGAGGCGTCGCCGGCTGTGGCGCGGACGAAGCAGACCCCGCCATGATTGCGGATCTGGCCGCACAGTCGCTGCGCGTCGGCGTTGGAGGCGAAGCCGGAGATGGAGACGCGGTGCAGCGTCTGGCCGCCTTGGCGGAAGGTGGTGGTGAGCGGGCGCCGGCCGTCGAGGCCGTAGCGCTCGGAAACCTGCTGCCAGCCGCGCTCTGCATTGGCCTCGCTGCGGAAGGCGCCGAGCTGGACCACGACCGGGGCACTGCCGGACTGCACGTCGGCACCGATCCGGAAAGCCTGGCGCGGCAGCGGGCTGATCGCGGCGGCGCGGATATAGGCGGCGCGGCGCGACCGGTTCGGCGCGGCAGCGGCCGGCCCGCGGGGCGCGACGAAAGCCCGCGGCGCGGGCGAGTGCTCGAAGGCGGGAGCCTCCACCTCGGCGGACGCAGCGGCGGCGAGATCGCTCTCGTCGACCAGCGGCGCGACCGGGGCCGGCTCGCGGACGGCGACGGCGTGTGGACGCAGGCGGACGACGCGCGGCGACGGCGCAGCCTGAACGGCCGGCGCTTCGGCCAGCGCCTCGGCCTGAGTGGCCTGGGACGGTGCCCAGAAGGCCGGAGCCTCGGCGGGACGCTCTTCGACCATAGCAACCTCGGTGTCGGCGGCGCGCGTGGCGGGCATAGCCGGCGCGAAATCGGCGCGCGACGGCGCGGGTGCCTCGGCGACCTGGACCGAATCGGCACCGGGCACGACCGGCTCGACGGCGCCCAGCGCCACCTGCAGCGGACGGCCGCGATCGGCGCCCGGCGAAACCCCGAGCAGGGCCGCGACCTGGGTCTGACCAGCGCCCGGGCGCGCCATCTGCGCCCATTGCGCCATGCGCGCATCCACGTCTGCCGGCGAAATGTCCTGCGCCGCAATCGCGCGGGCACGGTTCCAGTCGCCGGCAAAGGCGTAGGCGAGCGCGAGATTCTGGCGGGTCCGCGGCGTCGCCATGGGCGAGCGCGCGGCGGCCTCGAGCAGGTCGACCGCCCGGTCGGCACGGCCGGCGAGGGCATAAGCAAGGCCGACATCGGCGGCGGGCGCACGGTCGGCGATATGGTCGAGAATGCCCACGGCAGCGGCCGAGCGGCCCTGTGAAAGATGAATCAAGGCCACGCTGAGCGCGCCGCGCGTGTTGGACGGATCGAGCTCGACCGCCTCGGCATAGGTGGCGCGGGCCGAATTGAAGCGACCGCCCCGCAGATAGGCGTCACCGAGCAGCATGCGGTAGCCCACATCGCGCGGCGAAGCGGCAACCGCTTGCTCCAGCAAGGTGGTCGCCTGCGGCAGATTACCCTGCTGCAGCGCACGCGAGGCCTGGTCGTAAAACTGGCGCGCTTCGCGGGCCTGAGCGCCCTCGGCGCGGACCGGACCGTTGCGGCGCATCGCGCCCGACGGAGCCGCCACGCTGGTCATCGTCAGCGCGACCATCACGGTCGAGGCGGCGAGCTTGAATGCGGTCCTGTTCATCTTCTGGCCTTTTCGTGGGGAGGTCAGGGTTGAGTTCAGTTTCGCCTGGTCTTCGCGGACACGGCCCGCTCGGCCAGGGCTTCGACTTCAGGAAGGCTCGCCAGCAGCGCATCGAGCGCGCTGGTCACGATCTGCTGCGCCGACTGGCCGGTGACCGCCGTCGCCAGCCGCAGCCGGAGATGACGCTCGCCGTCGAGGCGCAGGGTGAAGGCGGCCTTGCGGCCCTCTTCGGCCTTCGCCTTCGGCGCCGGGCGCTTCGGCAAGGGCACGACATGCGCGCGCGGCTTGACCAGGGGCACGGCGACCGGGGCCGCTTCGACCTCGGTCTCGACCTCGGCCACCGCTTCGTCCTCGACCTCCGCTTCCGGCGGAAAGCTCTCGGCGATCGCGCGTTGCTGGGCGACAACCTCGGGCTCCTCGACCGATTCGTCGCGGGGCAATTTGGGTGCGGGGGTCAGGGCCGAGATGGAGCTCGGCACATGATGCTCGGGCAGATCCTCCTCAAGCTCGTCGAGCGGCGGCTGGACATGGCTGCCCATGTCGTTCCAGCCGAGATCGTCGAAGCCCTGGGGCGCGCCATAACCCTGCGGCCGCATGGCCGGGCGGGCTGCACCCTTCCGGGCCAGCAAGCCCGAAGAGAGCGAGGCGTAGCTGCGTTCGCTGTTGTTGATCATGCCGACCTCCTCACTGCCCGACCACACGGCGGCCAAAGCCGCCGGCCTGCGGGCGGGACACCAGGCCCTGCGGCACCGGGCCACCGGGCGAGGAGAAAACGGTGCGGCGGAAATTCTTTTCGAGCCGGTCGGCGATATAATCCCAAAGCTCGCAGACCTCGCGGGCCGATTTGGAATTGGGATCGCACTCCATCACCGTGCGGCCGTCGATCATCGAGGCGGCGAAATCGGTGCGGTGATGAAGGGTGACCGGAGCGACGGTGCCGTGCTGCGACAAAGCGACCGCAGCCTCATAAGTGATCTTCGCCTTGGGCGTCGCCGCATTGACGACGAAGATGAGCGGTTTGCCGGCGCGATCGCACAAATCGACCGTGGCGCCGACGGCGCGAAGGTCGTGCGGCGACGGCCGGGTCGGGATCACGACCAGCTCGGCCACATTGATCACGCTCTGGATCGCCATGGTGATGGCAGGCGGCGTGTCGATCACGGCGAGCCGGAAGCCCTGCTGGCGCAGCACCTCCAGATCGGCGCCGAGCCGCGCGACGGTGGTCTGCGCGAAAGCCGGCATTTCATCCTCGCGCTCGTTCCACCAATCGGCGAGCGAGCCCTGAGGGTCGATGTCGATGAGGCAGACAGGACCGTAACCGGCGCGCTGCGCCTGCACGGCGAGATGGCCGGACAAGGTCGTCTTGCCAGAGCCGCCCTTCTGCGAGGACAAAGCCAAAACCCGCATGTATCTTCCCTCAATTCCCACGCTTCAGGCGGCGGTTTGCGCCCCCGCATGCTAAAATCTGGTTAATGCGCGGGTTGGGAATCCTTGGCCTGCAAGAGAGGGCGGCGCATGGCGGAACAGCCGAATTTTGTGCTAATAAGCCGTTAACCATCCGCTTTTAGGGTCGGACCCTGATTTGCATTTGGACCGGAGGGGATTTCCGTCATGACCACAGCCAAGCGTCTCTGGCTTCTCGCCACCGCCGCCGCGCTCGCCGGCACCGGCCTGTCCGCGGCGATCGCCCAGCCCGCGGGTGGCGGCGACGTCCGCGCGGGCATCGATGCCTGGGCCTCGCAAAATTATGACGAGGCGATCCGGATCTGGCGCCCGCTCGCCGACCGCGGCGACGCCGACGCGCAATATAATCTCGCCCAGGCCTATTTCCTCGGTCGCGGCGTGCCGCAGAATATGGTGCTCGCCGAGCAATGGTATCAGCGCGCCGCGCGCCAGGGCCATCCGGAGGCGACCGCCAATTATGGTCTGCTCCTCTTTCAGAACGGCCGCCGCCAGGAAGCCATCCCCTTCATCACCAGCGCCGCCGATGCGGGCGATCCGCGCGCGCAATATGTGCTGGGCACCGCCCTCTTCAATGGCGACATCGTCGAGCGCGACGCGCCACGCGCCTATGCGCTGATGAGCCAGGCCGCCGCCCAGAACCTGCCGCCGGCCGTCACCCAGCTCGCCGAGATGGACCGGCTGCTCAGCCCACAGGACCGCGCCCGCGGCGTCGAGCTGGCGCGCAACATGCGCACCGCGCCGCCGCCCGTGCAGGTCGCCGCGCGGCCGAACGAAATTCAGCCGCGTCCCCGCACCCAGTCGCCGCCGCGCACGCCGTCGCGCCCAGCCCAGGACCCGCCGGTCCGTACCGCTTCGGCGCCGCCGACGCCGCGTCCGCGCCCACCGGTCCAGACCGCCGTCCGCGCCGCCGCGCCCGCAGCTGTCGCCACGGTCGGCGGGCGCTGGAAGGTGCAGATCGGCGCGTTCAGCAGCGAGGCCAATGCGCGCCGCGCCTGGGGCGCCGTCTCCGGCCGCCTGCCGGGCCTTCGCCCCTCCTTCGTCCGGGCCGGCGCGGTGATCCGCGTCCAGGCCGGGCCGCTGGCCGACCGCGCCGCCGCGCTCCGCGCCTGCTCGCGGGCCGGCAATGGCTGCATTCCGGTCAACCCGTAGGTGGCGTTTTAACCTTATCTTTGCCGACGCCTGTTATCCGTCTCCTCGAACCGGGGAGACGGAAATGGGCGCAGCGGCAAGCCTGACTGAACGCGGCAACATGGCTTCGCGCTGGCGGCGCCGGCGGATGTGCGTGCTGATCGCGGACAACCCCTGCCCCGCCGCCCTGCGCCAGGTCTCCGCCGCGGGCGCCTTTCTCGAGACCAATGCCCGGCCCGTGCTCGGCGCGAGCGTCGAGCTCCATCATCCGGACGCCGGCGCGATCGAGGCGGAGGTTTCCAGCCTCGCCCATGACGGGATCGGCCTCGCCTTCGTCACCTCGGAGCGCAGCGTCGCCTTCGCGCTCGCCGCGATCGCCGCCGATATGAGCCGGCCGGCCGCCTAGAGCGATTTCAAGTCAGCTGGCCACCTCTGGCGATTTGGAAATCCCGGCAAACAAACAACCTAGTCCGCGGCCCAGTCCTTCATCGCATAGCCCTGCGCGAACAGGATCGCGCTGAGGTCGTTCGCCTCGATGCGCGCATCCGCCGCCGCCGCCGCTGCGGGCTTGGCGTGATAGGCGATGCCGAGTCCGGCTTCCTGCAGCATGGGGATATCGTTGGCACCGTCGCCCACGGCGAGCGTCTCGGAGAGCGCCACGCCCCGCTCCGCCGCAGCGTCCAGCAGCGCCTGCCTTTTGCCCTCGGCGCCAAGGATCGGACGGCCGACCGTGCCGAGGAGCTGTCCCTCCGCCACATGCAGGTCGTTCGAGCGCACATCGTTGAAGCCGATCGCGGCGGCGACCCGGTCGGCGAAGAGACTGAAGCCACCCGATACCAGCAGACAGTAAGCGCCCTGCGCGCGCATCGTGCGTACGAGTGTCCGGGCACCAGGCGTCAAGCGAACCCTTTCCTCGTGGCAGCGGTCGATCATGGCGGCGTCCAACCCTTTGAGCAGGGCGACACGGGCGTCGAGCGCACCCTCGAAGTCCAGTTCCCCGTGCATCGCCCGCTCGGTGACTTCGGCGACCTGCGCCTTCACGCCCGCATAATCGGCGAGCTCGTCGATGCACTCGACCGTGATCATCGTCGAATCCATGTCGGCAACGAGCAGCCGGCGTCGGCGGCCCTCAAGCGGCTGCACGACCACGTCGATTCCGGGAAGCAGTCCTTCCAGCGCGGCACGCGCGCTGCCGGGCGCCGGCCCGAGCCGGAGATCGCAGGCACGCTCCGGCTCGACCCAGAATAGGCCTGGCGTGCCGCCCAGAGCGTCCCGCGCGGCCGAAATATCGCCGCGCGAAAGCCGGTCCTTTGCTATCAGGGTCGCGATGAACATGGTGCCTGCCGATAAAATCCCGCTCGCGCTCATTGCAGGGCCGACCGCCAGCGGCAAGTCGGCGCTCGCGCTTTTGCTCGCCGAGCAAGCAAATGGCGTGGTGATCAATGCCGACAGCGCACAGGTCTATCGCGACCTCCGCGTCGTCTCGGCTCGCCCGAGCCGGGCGGACGAGGCGCGGGTGCCGCACCGGCTCTATGGCTATCGCGATGGCGAGGACATCTGCTCGGCGGCGGACTGGGCCGCCGACGCCAGGACCGAGATTCATGCCGCGCATGATGCCGGCCGCCTCCCGATCCTCTGCGGCGGGACCGGCCTCTATTTGCGCACCCTGATCGAGGGGATCGCGCCCGTCCCCGAGATCGACCCGGCGGTGCGCGCGGCGGTGCGCGCGATGAATGCCGATCAGGCGCATATGGCGCTGGTCAGCGAGGACCGGGAGGCCGCGCAAAGGCTGAAGCCCGGCGACACCACGCGCACCCAGCGCGCGCTCGAAGTGATCCGCTCCACCGGGCGAACGTTGAAGGCCTGGCAGGCGGAAAAGGTGGGCGGGATCGGCGGCGACGTCGCGCTGCGCCCGCTCATCCTGCTGCCGCCGCGCGACTGGCTTCATGCGCGCTGTGACGAGCGCTTCGATAAAATCTTTTCCGATGAGGGCATTACTGAGGTTCGCTCATTGCTTGAGCGAAACTTGCCTGCGCTCGCTCCGGTGATGCGGGCGATCGGCGTGCCCGAGATCGCCGCCTTCCTCCATGGTGACCTGGCCCGTGAGGCCGCGCTTTCGGCCGGCCGGATCTCCACCCGCCAATATGCCAAGCGCCAATATACCTGGTTCCGCCGCCAGCCGCCGGCGGATTGGCCGCGCTTCGAAGAGCCTCTGGACTCTTCCCCCGTTCGGGCTGAGCTTGTCGAGGCCCTGTCCTTTTCCTAGGCCAGCAAGGCAGGTCAGCCCTCCGGCGGGCTCATGGCGAACGGTGCAGCCATATGAAGGTCTATTTCGATGCCGATGCCGACCCCGGCCTGATCCGTGCCCGCAAGGTGGCGGTGATCGGCTATGGCAATCAGGGCCGCGCCCAGGCGCTCAACCTCAGGGACAGCGATGTCGCCGTGACCGTCGCACTCCCCGAGGGCTCGCGCCGCCGCGGGCAGGCGGCTGCCGAGGGCTTTGACGTCATGACGTCAGCCGAGGCGGCAGCGGGCGCCGACCTTGTCGTCCTGCTCGCCGCCGACGAGGATCATGGCCGCATCTATGCCGAGGAGATCGCGCCGAACCTGCATGCCGGCGCCGCCTTGCTCTTCGCCCATGGCCTGTCGATCCGCTTCGGCCTGATCGCGCCGCGGCCCGATCTCGACATCCTCCTCGTCGCGCCCAAGGGGCCCGGCACGGCGCTGCGGGCCGATTACCAGGCGGGCTCGGGCCTGATCGCCTTGTTCGCGGTCGCGCAGGATGCGAGCGGCGGCGCGGCGGCCCTGGCCCTCTCTTATGCCGCGGCGATCGGCAGCGGCCGGGTCGGGATTCTGCCGACCAGCTTCGCCGAGGAATGCGAAGCGGACCTCTTCAACGAGCAGGCCGTGCTCTGGGGCGCGATCCCCGAATTGATCCATGCCGGCTTCGAGACCTTGGTGGCCGAAGGCTTCTCGCCCGAAGTCGCCTATTTCGAATGTCTTACCGAGGTGAAGCTGATTGCCGACCTCATCTATGCGCGCGGCATAGCCGGGATGCGCGAAGCGATCTCCAACACGGCCGAGTTCGGCGCGCTCGAGGGCGGCGCGCGGATCGTTACCGGGGAGACAAGAGCCGAGATGCGCCGGATCCTGGCCGAGGTCCGCTCTGGTGCCTTTACCGAAAAATTACTGGCCGACGCCCGTGCCGGCTATCCGCGCCTGCGCGCCTCCCGCGCTGGAGCGGCTTCTCACCCAATAGAAGAAATTGGCCGCAAGCTACGGAATCTGAAAAGCTAAATATTTCACGCAACTGCACCCCCGGCGCGCCCAAAATAACCCGCGCCTTTTGCGGCGAACCTGTTACAGTCACTGTATTCGGCGGGAAGGGGGACGCTTGCCGGAGGGGGAAATCTGGAGCCAATACTGGCATTTCGACCGCATTGCGTCGTGCTTCGACGGTGCGGGCCAGACCAATTATGCCGATGAGATCGCCGATGGCTGGCACCGCTTCTTCGGCAAGCTGCCGGACGGGGCGCGCATTCTCGATCTCTGTACCGGCAACGGCGCCGCGGCTCTGCTCGCCGCCGAGACCGCGCGCGCCCGGGCCGGCAACTTCCGGATCGTCGCCGTGGACCAAGCCGATATCGATCCCGCCAGCCATGTCAGCCGGCATGGCGAGGATTATGCGTCGATCATCTTCCTGCGCGGCACGGAGATCGAGAAATTGCCCTTTCCCGGCGCCGGCTTCGCAGCGGTGATTAGCCAGTATGGGATCGAATATACGGACCTCGACCGTTCGCTGCCCGAGGCCGTGCGCATGGTCGCGCCGGGCGGGCGGCTGCGCTTCGTCGTCCATGCCGCCGACGGCGCGGTCGCGCACAACTCCAGAGTGATGATTTCCGATGCCGACCTGCTTCTCGACGAGATCGATCTCCCCGGCCGGGCCGCCAGCTGTTTCGAGGCGGTGCTGGCGGCCGAGCGGGGCGGCGGCGACGCTGTCTTGGCCGACACGCATTTCGCCGCCTTTCAGGCCGCGCTGGAGCGCACCGCAAGGCACGTGCCGCAGGCGGCCGACCCGATCATGTTCCGCAACTCGGGCGCGGTCCTGCTCGACACCTTCCAGCGCCGCGGCGCGTTCGATCTCGAGCAGATGCTCGCCAAGGCGGAGGAAGTCCGCTCCGAAATCGCCGCCCATCACGGTCGGCTGGCAGCTTTGGTCGACTCGGCGCTGGACGCCAAGGAGGCGGCTGCCGTCGCCGACCGGATCAGCGCCCTGGGCGGGGTCGGCGCCAGCCGCCCGCTCGACAGCGCGACCGGCCTCATCGGCCACGTAATCGCGGCGCGCTTTCCCTAGGCCGGTTGCGGCGCCGGCGCCTCCGCAGGCGCCCGGCGCCCCTTGAGCCCAGCGTGCAGCATCACCGCCGCCGCATAGAGGACCACTACCACCACGAGCCAGCGCAGCAACGCCACCGGCATTTCGCGCACCAGGAAGGCGGCGAGGAGCACCGCCCGCACGCCGCCCAGCGCCACGCCGATCACGATCCGGAGGTCGATCTCGCCGATCGCGAGATGACGGAGCGTCACCGCCGGGGCGGCGAGCGCGCCCGCCGTCGCCATGATCGGGAAGCAATAGCGCGGGTCCATGCCCAGCAGGCTGAACATTGCGAGGCTCGGCGCATAATGGCCGACCCCGAAATTGGCGAGGATCCCGAACAGGAAGTTCATCGCGATCGCGAAAGCCATCGCCACCGGCGCAAGCGTGGCCGAGGTGCCGCCGTCCGGCATCAAGCCGAGATTGTTGAGCGCATAGAAGGCCGCGGCAACCATCAGCGCGAAGGCGACGAGCAACTGCACCCGCCAGACCCTCGTGCGCGCCACCAAAGGCGCGCCAATCGCCGCGCCCAGCACCATCGCGAGCACGCAGCCCAGCAGCAGGATCGGGTCGACGAGCACGCCGAGCAGCACCAGGAAGATCGCGGACTGCGCCATCGAGGGCAAGGATGCGCCGGCAGCAAGGTGCAGGGGATGAGCCGGTCCGGCGTCATTCTGCGGAACTTCATCCAGGCGATGGTCGGCGCGAAAGAGCCGATGCCGAGCGTGTCGAAGAAATTCGTCACCGCGCCGAGCACAACCGCCTCCGGATTGGGAGACAGCATCCGGCGCGTGAAGGCCGAGCGGATCAACGCGTACAGATAGACCAGAGTCGCGAGCGCAAGCGGCACCAGCAAGACCATCAGCATGGCTTTCCCCACGAGCCGTGACGGGCGAAGCCTACGCCGATACGGGAAAAGCCGCAATTCGCCGGCCAGGCGCCCTCATTTCCGCCCGAACAATTTCTCGATATCCCCATGGGCGAGCTTCACCCAGGTCGGGCGGCCATGATTGCACTGGCCGCTATGCGGGGTCACCTCCATCTCGCGGAGCAAGGCATTCATCTCGGCGACCGAAAGAATCCGCCCGGCGCGGACCGAGCCGTGGCAAGCCATGGTCGCGGCAACCAGGTCCAGTTTCTCCTTGAGGCCGAGCGCGCTGTCGAAGGCGGCAAGCTCGTCGGCAAGGTCGGTGACCAGGCCCCTGACATCGCCCGCCCCCAGCATCGCCGGCGTCGCGCGGACCAGGACAGCGCGCGGCCCGAACCGCTCCAGCTCAAGCCCCATTTCCGCCAGTTCGCTGAGCCGCGCCTCGATCCGGTCGCAGGCCGGCTCGTCCAACTCCACCACCTCCGGCAGCAGCAGCGCCTGCCGCGCGACCCCGCCATTGGCCATCGCCCGGCGCATCCGTTCCAGGACCAGCCTTTCGTGCGCCGCATGCTGGTCGACGAGCACGAGCCCATCCTCCGCCTCGGCGACGATATAGGTGGCGGCGACCTGGCCGCGGGCGACGCCGAGCGGAAAGCTCTGCGCCTGTGGCACCGCCTCGACCGCGGACTCGGCCCGGGCCTGGAGCGGGGCCGCATAGGAATCGTGGCGGTCGCGGACGAGCGCCTCGGCGGCGGGCGCCAGCCAACTCCCCTGCCCCGGCTGCGGCGCCGGGAAGCTTGGGCTCCGCATCGGCTCCAACTGCCAATTGCCAAGGGCTGCCCCGCTCGGCCGCTGCGCGGAGCGGTGCCCGGCTTCGTCCAGCGCATGGCGGAGCCCACCGACAATCAGTCCGCGAATCCCGCCCGGATCGCGGAAGCGGACCTCCGTCTTGGCCGGGTGGACGTTCACGTCCACCTCGTCGCCCGGCAGGTCGATGAACAAGGCGAGCACCGGGTGCCGGTCGCGCGCGAGCAGGTCCTGATAGGCCGCGCGCACCGCGCCGATCAGCAGTCGGTCCTTCACCGGCCGCCCGTTGACGAACAGATACTGATGATCCGCCACACCCCGATTGAACGTGGGCAAACTCGCCACGCCGCCCAGCACATGC
>Ga0070665_100007187_pt1 | contig 11319 bp, 10 predicted proteins | sample KBSS13metaG_FD_65862 | JGI IMG/M metagenome (GOLD analysis project Ga0070665, IMG submission 65862) | Switchgrass rhizosphere microbial communities from Kellogg Biological Station, Michigan, USA - KBS S1-3 metaG | ecosystem: Host-associated > Plants > Roots > Rhizosphere > Soil ...
TGGATAGGGGTCCGAAAGGTCCGAAGGGTCCAAGAGGTCCGAAAGGTCCAAAAGGTCCACAGGGTCCACGAGGTCCGGACCTCTCGGACCCCGTGGACCCTTGTGGACCTTGCGGACCTTGCGGACCTTGCGGACCTATTGTGAGGGTTCGAGAAACGCCTGGACCTTGCGACGGAGCTCGTCCTGGATCTTGTTGATGGAACGACGGGCGTCGAGGACGTTGAAGTGGAATTCGTCGGCCATCGACGCGTATTCGCGCAGGAGCCTCTGCTGGTACGCGCGGAAGCTGTCGTAGATGTCGTCGCCGTGTTTGAGATCCATCCCCGACTCCCAGAAGTCCATCCCGCGCGACATCAGCACGCGTCCGATCAGCGTGTCGACGTCGACCTTCAGGTAGAACACGAGGTGTGGGGCGATCGCGAACCCGTACAGGTTCCGCAGCCACGCGCGATCGACGCCGCGCACGCCGGCGCGCGCGAGCGCCGTGAAGATATAGCGATCCGTCAGGACGACGAACCCGGCCTTGAGTGCGGGGATGATTTCCTTCTCGAGGCGATCGGCGAAGTCGGTAGCGTAGAGCAGGACGAACGTCAGCTTGTTGAGCGTGTTGCTCGACTTGGCCAGCTCGATCGTCGGTTGCATCAGCGGTGACCGCGTCCACCCGGTCTCGACCACCCCATAGCCCTTGACCTCGAGCCATTCCCGCAGCAGCTGAATCTGCGTGGTCCGGCCGACGCTGTCGGTGCCTTCGACCGCGATGAGCTTGCCCGGGTAGCCGTTGATTGGCAGGTAGGGGATGCTGCGGCCGTAGTAACGCCCCGGCTGGATCCCGCCGCTGATCGGCTCGTCGATCGCCGCTCCAGGCGGATCAGGCTGGTTGCTCATCGTGGACCTCCGCGCTCCGGACGACATGCGTCGTTTCGACGTGCTTCGCGACGAGGTCGCGAACGAGCCGCTGCTGTTCGGTGATGCTGCCGACCGCGCTGATGACGCTCAGGCCGTATTCGTCCACGAGCCGATCGTACTCGTCGAGCACCTTGCCCTGGAACAGGCGGAAGCTCTCGATGGGGTTCGCGCTCCAGCCCAGATCCATCCCGGCTTCGTAGAATTTGAGCTTGACGCGGCGCGCCATCAGGCGGTCGAGCGACACGTCAATCGGCACGCGGAAATAGAGCGCCATGTCCGGCCGCACCGCGAAGCTGTACAGCTCGCGCACCCACTGGCGATCCACGCCGCGCGTGGCGTCGCGGGCGAAGGCCGTGTAAGCGTACCGATCGGCCAGCACGATCATGCCCGCCTTGAGCGGGGGGATGATGTTGTACAGCAATCGGTCGGCGAAGTCAGTGGCGTGCAGCAAGCTGAACGTCATCGGCGTCAGCGCGTTCTTTTTCTTTCCGGTCTTCGTCGCGGCTTTTACCAGGGCGGACGAGTTCCATTCGGTGACGAACACCCGGTGCCCTTCCGCCGTCAGCCACTTCGCCAGCAGCCCCAGCTGGGTGGTCTTTCCTGACCCGTCGATCCCCTCGACGACGAGGAGTTTCCCCGGGTACTCGTGAGGTGTCGTGAGATTGTTGAGCATTTATGTGTCCGCCCGCCGTGCTGGCGCCGGTTTCCACGCGCAGGCGCTTTCCAATCATCCGTTCGAATGCCGCGGCATGCCTGGCCGCGGCCCAGAGCTCGAGTTCCGCGTCTCCGCCGGTGCGGAGGTGAAGCAGCGCGTCGTCCCCGCGGTCGTGAAGCTCGAGGGCGGCGATGGGCTGCGAGTGGCTCCGGTCCAGCCCTTCTGCCAGACGCAAGATGGCGGCCAATGCGCGAATCGTCCGCCTGCGCTTACGTTTCTGGCCGCCAAAGACAGATTGCCGGCGCTTCGGTTCCGCCTGGCGATGGTAACGCGCGACCTGAGCGATGGCCTCCACCTCGTCCGGCTCGAACCCGCGAAGGTCGCCGTTCCGAATCAGGTAGTAGGAATGCTTGTGATGGCGCTCGTAGCTGATGTGCACGCCGATGTCGTGCAGGAGCGCGGCGTATTCGAGCCACTCACGCTCGCGATCGGTCAGGCCGTGGATTCCGCGCGTCTGGTCGAAGAGGCCGAGCGACAGGCGCGCCACCTGTTGGGCGTGTTCCGGCCTGTAGTTGCAGCGCTCGGCGAGCTCGAAGACGCTGCGCCGGCGGACGTCAGGATAGCGATCGGCCTGGACGATTTCCTTTCGGTGTCGTGCCACGTAATCGAGCACCAGGCCTTCGCGCAACGACAGATCGCAGAGCGTGATCTCCTCGGCGCCGAGACGCTTCAGAATCGAATCGAGCAGGATGGCCCCGGCGACGGCCAGGTCGGCGCGACGCGGTTCGAGGCCCGGCACGCGGAGCCGTTCCTGGAGGTCGCGTTCGATGAGCGCTTTCTTGGTGCGGCGCAGCTGTTTCGCCGAGATGCGCCGGTTCCTGAGCGATGCGCTGGCGGGCTGGTTCCGTTCGGCCTGGGCGACGGCGCCGAGGCTCAACACCGTCCCCGACGTTCCGACGACACGATCGAAGCCGGCGCGGCGGATCTGGTCCAGATACTTGCCGAGCTCGGCGTCCAGGTAGCGGTTCAGCTTGCGTTCGTCGCGCGGCACCAGCGGATCGCTCTTGATGAACCGCTCGGTCAGCCGAATGACGCCCAGCTTGAAGCTCCGGCCGACGTCCATGTTCGGACCGGTGCCCCGCGTGATTTCGACGCTGCCGCCGCCGATATCGACCACCACGACCGTGTCGCCGGCCGAGCCCACGCCGTAGGCGGCCGCGCGATGGATGAGCCTGGCTTCTTCCGTCCCGGAAATCACGTGTGGACGGATGCCGGTTTTTTCGACGATGGCCTTGAGGAATTCCGATCCGTTCTCGGCTTCACGGGTGGCGCTGGTGGCGACGGCGATGATCTCATCCACGCCATGCGAATCCGCGAGCCGGCGGAATTTCGACATCACCTGCAGCGCAGCCTGGGTGGCCTCCGGCGTCAGAGCGCGGCCGTCGAGCCCGCCTGCGCCCAGCCGGACCATCTCCTTCTCGCGGTCGATGACTTCGAATGACAGGTCAGGCCTGACACGCACGACGATCATGTGCAGCGAATTCGTGCCTATATCGATCGCAGCGATGCGCATTGGTCCTTCCTACTATAATGGGCCTTTTACCAGCCCCTCTACCTACCATGCCGGCATCAACACGACGTTACGATCTCCTGCACAAGCGTCTTGAGAGATTTACGCAGATGTTACAAGGCCTGGACGAGGGCGACGCGCGGGCTCTTCACCAGGCCAGAGTGGCGTCAAGACGACTGCGCGAAATCCTTCCTGTTCTGCAGGTTGCACCCGATGTGACGTCGCGTCTGGGGAAGCGCCTCCGGCGGGTCACGCAGCGCCTCGGAGTGGTTCGCGAGCTCGACGTCCTGTGCCTGCTCATAGAGGAGCTGGCGGCATCCGGCCGATATGACCAGCAGGCCATGCGAAAAGTCGCGGCGTTTGTCGGAGAGGAGCGGAAGCGTGCGCGCGCGCGATTGCTCGAGAAACTTCCGGTCGATGAACTGCGTCGCATCGCCGGCAAGCTTGGCCGCGTCGCCAAGGAGCTGAAAACGAGCAAGAAGGCAGCACGCGACTGGCACTGGGCGATTGACGCCCGCGTGACGCATCGAGCGCTCGCGCTCAAGACCGCGCTGGCCGAAGCCGGTTCTCTGTACCTGCCCGAGCGGCTGCACACGGTGCGCATCGCGCTCAAGAAGCTGCGTTACGCCCGCGAAGTAGTGGCCGAGGCCGGCGGCGTCGACATGAAGGCCGAGTTCCGTTCGCTCAAGCGCGGCCAGGACATCCTCGGCCGCCTGCACGACATGCAGGTGCTGCTCGATCGCGTCCGCCGGCTGCAGGCCTCGCTCACGTCGGCCGACTCGGTCATGTCCCGCCGGCTGGATTCGCTGACCAACGGCCTCGAAAACGAATGCCGCCGCCTGCACGCGCGGTTCATGCACCAGAAGGCGGCCGTCGTCGCGGTCTGCGATCGAGGAGCCGGCTGGAAATCGGGCGCGGGCGACCGCCGCGCGGCGAGCTGATCGGCACTCATGCGCAATGTGTACGAGCTCTATCTGATACGTCACGGTCTCGCCGAGGAGCGCGGTCCGGCGTGGCCGGACGACACGAAGCGGCCGCTCACCGAGCAGGGGTTTTCGCGGCTCAGGCGGACCGGGCGAGCATTGGTGCGCCTCGGCCTGACGCCCGACGTCGTGTTGACCAGCCCGCTGGTGCGCGCACGTCAGACTGCGGAGATCGTCGCCGGCGCGTTCAGCCCGCATCCGCCGATCGTCAACGTCGACGCGCTGGCTCCCGGAGGCGCGCTGCCCACCGTCGCCGCCGAGATCGCCAAGCACGGCCGCCGCCCGCATATCTTCCTCGTCGGCCACGAACCGGGGATGGGGGAGCTCGCGGCGTGGCTGCTCGGCTCGCGTAATGCCCTGGAGTTCAAGAAGGGCGGCATCTGCCGGATCGACGTCGACGGCGGGACGCTGCGCGGCGCGGGCGTGATGCGCTGGATGTTGACGCCGAAGATTCTCCGCGCGCTCAAAAAATAGCGGACGGTTTCCAGGGTGCTCTAGCGGCCACGGCTGTAAAGTGCGTGGCGACCACGGTCGCAACGTGCTCAGGCGCCCGCACTTTGAAGTGCTTGTCCCACCCGGCACGTTGGAGTGCTTTTCACGCCGAGCACCTTGAAGTGTTGTTCACGCCAAGCACCCTGGAGCGCTTGTCCTACGCAGCACTTTGATCGGTTCTCAATCGACGAACCGATATCCCAACCCGATGACCGTCTCGATCTGCCGGGACGCGGCGGCGAGCTTGCTGCGCAGGCGCCCGACGTGGACGTCGACCGATCGGGTTTCGACCGAGCGATCGTAGCCCCAGACGCGTTCGAGCAGGCGATCGCGCGACACGACGCGGTTCTTGTTCTGCACCAGATACCGGAGCAGCTCGAACTCGCGCCGGGTCAGGCGAATGGTTTCGCGGTCCACCTCGACCGACACCGCCTCGAAGTCGGCCACCAGGTGCGCGCCGCGATAGTTCACGAGCGGCTGGTCGTCCTTGACGGCGCTGCGGCGCAGCACCGCCCGGACCCGGGCCGTGAGCTCCCGCAGGCTGAACGGTTTGGTCACGTAGTCGTCGGCGCCGAGCTCGAGGCCCGTCACGCGATCGTCCTCGCTCGTACGCGCGGTCAGCATGATGATCGGGACGTGCCGGCCGTCGGCTCGCGATCGCAGGATGCGGCACACTTCGACGCCGCTCACGACCGGTAGATTGAGATCGAGGATGATCAGATCCGGCGGCAGATCCGACACGGACTTGAGCGCCGCGTCGCCGCTGCCGACGATGTGCGCTTCGGTGTCACCGGCGCGCTCGAGGGTGTGCTTGATGAGTCCGGCGATATCCTGTTCGTCTTCGACGATGAGTACTCGGTGTCTGGGCATTCGACACCGTTACGGTACGGCCCGGACGTTTCCAGACCGTATCGGAGCTGTTAATTGTGGGTTACGAAAAGCCGAGTTACGCAATTCGCCATTCGGTCGAGCTAGGCAGGTCCGGAGTCACGGGGTGATATTCTGAGCGCCATGAAACCGCGCTGGGCGTTCGCCGTGCCTCTTGCGCTCGTGATCGGCGCGCTCACCGCCGTGTCGGTGTCCGCCCAGTTCACGTCCTATCCGCGCAGCGCACACGCCATTCTCGAGGGCAACTGGCAGTCGTGCCGCGAGGCCGACGGCCGCTACAGCGAGCGGGTCTACGACCACGTCGTCAACGGCGTGCCCAGGTTCGAGGTGCACATGGGCCCGCGCCGCGAGTTCGCGATCTTCGAAGGCGTGCAGGACGAGCACCGCGACCACGATTCGCCGGCCAATCTGCTGCGGCCCTACCGCCTCGACGTGGAGGGCAATCTCGCGAAGCACGAATGGAAAATCCCTTCGCTGGACCTCGTGTTCTCCGCGACGCTGTCCGGCGGATCGCGCGGCGATTGCGAGAGCTGGTACGTGCTGCTCGAGCCGACCGCGAAACACAAGCCCTCCTGAACAAAGTGCATGACGCGTCGCATTCTTCACACGCTGGCCGCCGTCCTGATCTCGCTGTCGGTATCCATCGCCACGGCCGGGGCGCAGGCCGGCGCCGGCGCTGCGCGGGCTGCTGAGACCGCCTCCCAGGCTCCCGCTCAGCCGGCCGCGGAAACAGACGCGCTCGGGCGCGACACGCCACGCGGAACCGTGCTCGGTTTCATGGACGCGGCCCGGGCAGGTAAGACCGAAGTCACCCCGCTTTACCTCGACACGAACCTCACCGGCCAGGCCGCGACGGATCTCGCCAACCAGCTCTATGTGGTGCTCGACAGCCGCCTGCCCGTACGTCTCAGCCAGTTGAGCGATCGCCCGGAGGGTACGCCGGACAACCCGCTGCAGCCCGACATGGACGTCGTCGGCACCATCAGCACGAAGCGAGGCCCGTTCGAGCTGGTGCTCGAGCGCGTCACCCGCCGCGGCGCCCGGCCGGTGTGGCTGTTCTCCAGGCAGACGCTGGCGTTGATCCCCGAGGCGTATTCCGAAGTCGACCTGGTCAAGATCGACCGGTACCTGCCCGGGTTCCTGACGAAGTTCCGCATCGCCGGGATCCGGTTGTTCGAGTGGCTCGGGCTGCTGCTCGTGCTGCCGTTCTGCTACGGGCTGTTCGGGTCGCTCAACTGGCTGTTCAGGCCCGTGGCCGCGCGCTGGCATCGCCGGTTCGGCGATCCTCGAGAGAAGCCGGCCGATCACATCCCGGGCCTGCTTCGGCTGGTCGTGCTGGCCATCGCGATCCGGTGGGTCCTGGCGAGCATCGATCTGCCCCTGGTCGAGCGGCAGTTCTGGACGACCGCCGCCGCCCTGATGATCATCGTGGCGGCCGGCTGGCTGCTCCTGCTCGTCAATGCCTACGGCGAGAGCTACATCCGGCGCCACTTCGGTGTCGGCAGCGAGCTCGCGTCGCTTCTGCGCGTCGTGCGTCGATTCGCGGACATGCTGGTGATCACCGCCAGCATCCTGGTAATCCTTCGCTATTTCGGGTTCGATCCCAGCGCGGCGCTGGCGGGGCTCGGCATCGGCGGGATCGCCGTCGCGCTGGCCGCACAGAAGACCCTGGAGAACATCATCGCCGGCCTGTCCCTCATCTTCGACAAAGCGGTCCGTGTCGGGGACACGTTGAAGTTCGGCAACACGGTCGGCACGGTCGACTACATCGGCCTCCGGTCCACCCGAATCCGCACCCTCGATCGCACGATTCTGACCGTGCCCAACGGCCAGATCGCCAGCGTCGGGATCGAAACCCTGTCCGACCGCGACAAGTTCTGGTTTCACCACTTTGTCGGCCTGCGCTACGAGACGACCGCCGCGCAGCTGCGCAAGGCCGTCGATGGCGTGCAGAATCTGCTCGCCGCTCACAAGCAGGTCGACGCGAGCTCCGTTCGCGTGCGGTTCATCCGGCTTGGCGCGTTTTCCCTCGACCTCGAGATCTCCGCGTACGTCTTCACCCGCGACGGGGACGGCTTTCTCGACGTGCAGCAGGAACTCCTGCTCCGCATCATGGAGGCGATCGACGCCGCCGGCACCGCGATCGCCATCCCCTCGCAGACGCTGCATATCGCCGATGGCCGTCTTCCGGACAACCCCGCCGCGGATCCGCGCGTCGAGCCGGAATCGCTCCCCACGACACGCTGAGGCTCTCACGCCTCCCGGTTACGCACGCCTCTCATTCAGGATGCCGTCCACGGTCTGATTCGTTTCGGCCAGGCCGGCGGCGTGCGTGCCCTGCAGACGCCGCAGCGCCTCGCGAACCGGCCCGCGCGTCTCTGCGAGGCGGAATTCGATGCCGCGAGCGGCGAACGTGGCGCCCAGGTGCGCCAGCAGTTCGGCGCCCGCGAGATCGACGTGAGGCACGTTGCCCATGAAGAGGATCAGCAGGCGCGGCGGATTGGGACGCTCGCTCACGATGGCGGACAGGGCATCGCGCACGTGATCGACGTTGAAATAGAGCAGCGAGCCCTCGGGCCGGACGACGAGCACGTCCGGCTCGCGCTGGTTCTCGGGATGGCGCGCGATGTCTGCGAAGTACGAGGTCCCCGGGACGCGCGCGACTTCCGTGACGCGCGGGCGGGCGGCCCGGCGGATGAGCAGGAGAATCGAGATGGCGACGCCGATCAGGACGCCCTGGAGGAGTCCCGCGCCCAGCACGCCGAGGAGCGCGGCCATCGCCACGGCGAATTCCGTCCGGCTGAAACGCCAGGTGTCGCGCAGCGTCTTGACCTGGATCAGGCCCGTCACCGCCATCAGCACGACGGCGGCCAGGACTGGTTGCGGGAGGGTGCGGAGCAGTCCCGTGAAGAACATCACCACCACGAGCGTGATGAGCGCCGCCACCAGGCCGGAAAGCGGCGTCCGCGCGCCGGCCGTTTCGTTGACCAGCGACTGCGACATCCCGCCGCTCACGGGGAACCCAGTGCCGAGGCCTGCGGCGAGATTGGCAGTGCCGAGCGCCAGGAATTCCTGCGTGGCGTTCAGTCGATAGCCGTGCTTGGCGCCGAACATCCGTCCTATGGCCGTTGTCTCCACGGCCGCGAGCATGAAGCACGCCATGGCCAACGGCAGGATCTCGTGAATATCCGCGCGCGTGATCGAGGGCAGGGCGGGCATCGGCAGGCCCTGAGGCACGACGCCGAGCAGCGCCACGCCGCGTTCGTCCAGGTGCATGACGCGGGCGGCGATGATGCCGCCGATCACCACGAACAACGCCACGGGGCGGTGCTTCAAAACAGTTTTGCCGAGCAGGAGGAACAGCAGCGCGATCACGCCCAGCGTCAGGGACGCCTGGTTGGTGTCGCCCAGGCCTCGGAAGAAGTAGCCGATGCGGTCCCAGAAATCGCCGCCGTGGCCGCCGCTGAATCCGAACAGCTTCGGCAACTGCGTGCTGGCCAGAAACAACGCCACGCCACACTTGAAGCCGACCAGCACGGTTTCAGAGAAGAAATTGACGATGGCGCCGGCCCGGACCGCGTAGGCCACAAACGCGATCGCGGCGACGAGCAGCGCCGTGCCGGCCGCGAGCGCCGCGTGCCGCGCGGGATCGCCGCCGGCAATCTCGGCGAGCGAGGCGCCGACGAGCAGCGAGATCGCTGACGTGACGGTGACGGCCGTCTGGCGCGAGCTGCAGAACATCCAGAATGCCAGCCCGCCAAACAGGCACGAGTAGAGCCCCGCTTCCGGCGGCAGCCCGGCGAGCGACGCGTCGCCCAGGCCGGCCGGCAACAGGTACGCGGCCAGCGTGATCCCGGCGGCGACATCTGCCCGGAGCCACGTCCGGTCGTATGAGGCAATCCACGAGCGGGCCGCGATCATCATGCGCCGAGCTCCTTGCGGCGGGGCACGTTGTAAGAGCACCCATCATGCCAGCCATCGCGGTCCATCCAAGGGGCAGCGACTCCGGGCGCTCGCCCCGGGGCATCCGGAATGCCGGAGGGCGCCCGACGGAGTGGAGGCCCCCGATGTCCGGACATCTTGAGCGGCTGAAACACTGCGGATTTCCGCACATAATCCCCGCGTCTTTATAAAGAAGCGGGCGCCGGTATGGCGTCTGCTGGTACATTGCTTGCTCGCGAGACAGGAAAAACCGCGGAATAGTGTCTCCCGCCGTGTATGCTGAGCGGCACCTCACGCTTTTCGACGGATGCGCCCGCCTGCCGATCTCGAGCCCTACCGACGGGATCACAGACGTGAAACGAACGATAGGCCCGTGTTGTGAACGGAGAAGCCGACGTGAAGATGCGAACCGATGCAGGCAGGACGATGCTCGCGGCCCTGGTAATCGCCGCCGGAATGACCGCGGCGTGTGAAAAGCCGGCCCCCGTGGCCACACCGCCGACGGAGGTCCTCGTCACCGACGTCGTCCAGCGGGACGTGCCCGTGTACCTGGAACTCGTGGGGCAGACCCAGGGTTTCCAGGACGTGGACATCAGGGCCCGCGTCGAGGGCTTTCTCGAGACGGTGAATTTCCGCGAAGGCTCGCTCGTTCGAAAAGGGGACCTGCTCTACCAAATCGATCGCAAGCCGCTCGAAGCCATCCTGGCGGCCGCGAAGGCCGAACTGGCCACGTCCGAAGCGAGGCTCGAAAAAGCGAAGAACGACGTCGCGCGCTATACACCGCTGGCGGCGAAGCAGGCCGTGAGCCAGCAGGAGCTCGACAACGCGAAGGCCGCGCGCGACGCGGAAACCGCGCAGGTCGAGGCCGGCAAGGCCGCCGTGGAGAAGGCGACGCTGGACTTGAGCTACACCCGCATCACATCGCCGATCGACGGCCTGGTCGGCGTGACTCAAGTGAAGCCGGGCAATCTCGTCGGCCGCGGGGAGACGACGCTGCTCACCACGATCTCGCAGATCGATCCGGTCCTCTTTCGCGTCGCCGTCACCGAGGCCGACTACCTGCGCTATTCGAGGCGTCAGACGGGACGTACCGGCGACTCTCCGGTCTCGAAGGACATCCAGCTGACCCTGGCGGACGGGAGCACTTACGCGCACCCTGGCCGCGTCAACCTGCTCGATCGCGCGGTCGATCCCACGACGGGCACCCTGGGTATTCAGCTGGAATATCCCAACCCGCAGCTGCTGTTGCGGCCCGGTCAGTACGGCCGCGCGCGGCTGCTGCTCGACACCAGGACCGCGGCGCTGCTGGTGCCGCAGCGGTCGGTCCAGGAACTGCAGAACCTGACGAGCGTCGCCGTCGTGGACGCCAGCAACAAGGTCGCATTCAGGACCGTGAAGACCGGCCTGCGCGTCGGCTCCCTGTGGGTGATCGAGGAAGGGCTGAAGCCGGGTGAGAAAGTCGTGACCGAAGGCCTCCAGCGGATTCAGGACGGGATGACGGTGGTGGCCAAACCGGCACCGGCGGAAGCGGCGCCGGCCGAGGCCGTTGTCGCGCCGGCCAGCGGGGTGAAGTAGCCATGGCCCGTTTCTTCGTCAACCGGCCGATCGTGGCGATGGTGATCTCGATCATCACCGTCATGCTGGGACTCGTCGCGATGAGCGGTCTGCCGATCGCCCAGTACCCCGAGATCGTGCCGCCGATGGTCCAGGTCACCACGACCTTCATCGGCGCCAGCGCCACCGACGTCGAGGCGTCGGTCGCGACGCCGCTCGAACAGCAGATCAACGGCGTCGAAAAAGGCATCTACATGAAGTCGACCAATGCCAACGACGGGACCCTGACGCTCAAGGTCTCGTTCGAGGTCGGGTCGAACCTGGACATG
>Ga0070665_100007190_pt1 | contig 11316 bp, 6 predicted proteins | sample KBSS13metaG_FD_65862 | JGI IMG/M metagenome (GOLD analysis project Ga0070665, IMG submission 65862) | Switchgrass rhizosphere microbial communities from Kellogg Biological Station, Michigan, USA - KBS S1-3 metaG | ecosystem: Host-associated > Plants > Roots > Rhizosphere > Soil ...
CGCAGCCGGTGCACCTCGATCGCGAGATGTGGGAGAAGATAGTCCTCAACCTGCTGTCCAACGCCTACAAGTTCACGCTGCGGGGCGGCATAGAGGTGCGCGTGCTCGAAGAGGCCCGGGGCGCGGTGCTCGAGGTCAGCGACACCGGCGTGGGCGTTCCGCAGGAATCGCTGCCGCGCCTGTTCGAGCGTTTTTACCGGGTCGAGGACACGGGCGGCCGCACGCACGAGGGATCCGGCATCGGCCTGGCGCTGGTGCAGGAGCTGGTGAACCTGCATGGCGGCTCGATCTCGGTCGCGAGCCAGCTCGGCACCGGCACGACATTCCGGATTTCGATTCCGTTCGGCCACGGGCATCTGCCCGCCGACAAGCTGCGCGCGCCGCGCGCATTCGAGGGTCGCGAGTCCGGCAATGCCTATGTGCAGGAGGCGCTCGGCTGGGATGGAGACGCCGGTGCGGCTCCCGCGTCGAACCAGGACCTGGTCGACCGGCGTTTCGAGGCCACGTTCGGCGCGCGCGTGCTGCTGGCCGACGACAATGCCGACATGCGCGGTTACTTCCGCACGCTGCTTGCGCCCAACTACCAGCTGGAGACCGTGCCCGACGGCGAGGCGGCGCTGGAGGCCGCGCGACGCGCGCGTCCCGAGGTCATCATCTCCGACGTGATGATGCCGCGACTCGACGGGTTCGGCCTCATGAGAGCGCTGCGCGCGGACCCGGCGCTGGATGACATTCCGGTGGTCCTGGTGTCGGCGCGCGCCGGCGAGGAATCGCGCATCGAGGGTCTCGATGCCGGCGCCGACGACTACCTCGTCAAACCCTTTTCGGCGCGCGAACTGCTGGCGCGCGTGGGCGCCATCATCGAGCGCACGCGGCTGCATGCCCGGGTGCTCGACGAACAGCGCAAGGCGCGTGAGGCGGCGCAACTGCGCAGCGATCAATTCAAGACCCTGGTGGATGAAGCCCCGATGGGCGTGTTCCTGGTGGACTCAGCGCTGCGCATCCGCGAGGTGAATCCGACCGCGCGCCCGACCTTTGGCTTCGCCGAACCCATCGGCGTCGATTTCCGCGACATCGTTCGCAGGCACTGGGGCTTTGCATACGCCGACGAGCTCATCGCCTGCTTCGAACGCACGCTGGAAACCGGCGTGCCCTTCCACATGCCGGAGCGCATCGAGAAGCGCGCCGGCCGGCAGACCGTCGAGGCTTACGAGTGGCGCATCAGCCGCATCGCGCTGCCGGAAGGCGGGTTTGGCGTGGTCTCCTATTTCCGCGACATCTCCGCGCAGGTGCGGGCGCGGCTCGCGCTGGAAACCGCCGATCGCCAGAAGGACGAATTCCTCGCGATGCTGGCCCACGAGCTGCGCAATCCGCTGGCGCCGATACGCACGGCCTCCGAGCTGCTCAAGCGCACCGTGCAGCCCGACGAGCGCGCGCGCACGGCCATCGACATCGTCAAGCGCCAGGTCAATCACCTCACGCGGCTGGTCGACGACCTGCTCGACATCTCGCGCATCACGCGCGCGCACATCGAATTGCGGCGCCAGGACGTCCCGCTCGCCGACGTGATCGCGCAGGCGCTCGAGACCGTGGAGCCCATGCTGCGCGAGAAGGACCACGCCGTGACCACCACCTCGGGCCTAGAACCGCTGGTGGTCAATGGCGACCCGGCGCGGCTGGTGCAATGCGTGGCCAACCTGCTGACCAACGCCATCAAGTACACCGACGCGCGCGGCCAGATCCAGATCGAGGCGCGCGCCGACGGCAGCGATGCGGTGGTCAGCGTCCGGGACAATGGCACCGGCATCGCGCCGGACTTGCTGCCGCAGATCTTCGATCTGTTCGTGCAGAGCAAGCGCACGCTCGACCGTTCGCAGGGCGGCCTGGGCATCGGACTTTCCGTGGTCAAGCGCCTGATCGAAATGCATGGCGGCACGGTCTCCGCCACGAGCGCGGGCGTGGGTCAGGGCGCGACTTTCATCATCCGCCTGCCACGGGTGTCGCCTGCCGCGATCGCCCAACCCGCGGCGCCCGAAGGTCCCGTGAGCCAGCGCCGCACGCTGGTGGTCGATGACAACCACGACGCCGCCGAGTCGCTGGCCCTGTTGCTGTCGCTCGACGGCCACGAGGTCGAAGCCGTGTTCACGGCCGAACAGGCCCTGGCGCGCGCGACCGAGTTCCGGCCCGACGTCATGCTGCTCGACATCGGCCTGCCGGGCATGGATGGGTACGAAGTCGCGCGTCGCGTGCGCGCGTTGCCGGGCGGCGACCGCATCCGGCTCATTGCGCTCACCGGCTACGGGCAGAGCGACGACCGGCGCCGCGCGCTCTCGGCCGGCTTCGACGCGCACCTGGTGAAGCCGGTCGAGCCGGCGAAGCTGGCCCAGGCGCTGGCCTGACGCGCGCGAAAAAAAACGGGCGCTGCCGGTGGCAGCGCCCGTCGACTCTATCTACCTCGTACTCAGAACGCCTTGATGTTGACGCCCAGGAAGTACGTGACGCCCGCGTAGTCGTAGGTCGCGGGGAAGGTGTTGCCGTAACCGCCGAAGCCGGCCACGATCGGCGGGTCCTCGTCGGTGACGTTGTTGGCGCCCGCGAAGATCTGCGCCACGTCGCCGATGTCGTACGTGAAGGACAGGTCGATGTACTGCTTCACGTCGAGTTTCGGGTTCGACATGGCGAGCAGGCTCGGCAGGGCGGCGGGCTGCACGCCGTTACGCTCGGGCAGCAGGAAGCGGTCCGTGGTCACGGCGTCGACGTAGCGATGCCGCAGGCTCACGCCGAGCGGCCCCGAAGTCCAGGTGAAACGGGTGTTGCCCTTGTACTCCGGAATCGGCTCACCGCAGGTCGAGCCATACGCGCCCACGCAGCGATTCTTGTTCTGCGGCACCGCCTGCATCGGCGTGATGGTGAACTCGTCGGTGTAGGTCCAGGCCGTCTGGATCGCCAGGCGGCTGGCGCCTTCGAAGCCGAAGCCGAGATCGAATCCATAACGCGCCTGCAGGTCGATACCCCGCGTCGACAGGCCACCAATGTTCGCCTGCAGCACGTCGAGCGAGTACGGCACCGTGATCGAACCCGTGTTCGGATTGCGGTGAATGGCCTGGCAGAAGTCGCTGGCCGCGTCCTTCACGGTCAGGTAGCAAAGGTTCAACGTGTTTTGCGCACCACCGCCGAGCTGCGCGATGGCGTTGTCCAGCGTGATGTCGAAGAAGTCGAGGCTGACGAAGAGATCGGGTAACGGTGTCAGCACCACGCCGATGGTGCGCGTGTCCGAGCTTTCTTCCTCCAGGTCCGGGTTGCCGCCGGCGCGCACCGGGATGATGTTCTCCGGCTGCACTCCCGCGGTGAACACCGAGGTGAGCGGCACGCCCGTGGCCACACACAACGCGGACAGTTCCGCGGTGCGCGACGCGACGGTGCCGCGGTTCGAACACGGATCCGTCAGGGTCTGGAAGTTCAGGTTCAGACCACCGTAGAGATCACCGATGTTCGGCGCGCGGATGGCGTGTTGCCACTGGGCCCGCACCTTGACCGAATCGTGGATGCGCCAGTCGAGGCCATACAGGTAGGTACCGACACGGCCGACGCCGTCCAGGTCGTAGTCCGAACTGCGGTACGCGCCGTTGATGGTGACGTTCTGGAATGCGGGTACATCCGCGAGCACCGGGATGCGCACCTCGGCGAAGAAATCCTTCGAGGTGACGTCGCCGGCGGTCGGCAGACCCGGGTTGAAACCGATCACGTCGCCCGAACGCAGGTACTCGTCCGGAACGTATTCCGCTTCGGCCGTACGCCACTCGAGGCCCACCGAGAAATTCACGGCGCCCGCCCAGGTGTCGAAGGCTTCGCCGCTCAACGTCGCGGCCGCCACCTGCTGTTCGGCATTCGTGATGTTGGTGGAATGGATCAGGATGGCCTGCACCGCCGCGTCCGACAGGTTCTGGCCAAAGATGTTGGCCACCGGATCCGCGCCGTTGACGGACAGCAGCGCCTGCGCATAACGGCTGCGCGAAGCCGCACCTTCCTGCGAGCTCTCGTCCTCCGACTTGGCGTAGCTGTAGTAGACGTCGTAGGCGAGCTTGCGGAAGAACTTGTCCGACACGTCGCCGAGATCACCCTTCACGCCGATCGCTCCGCGATACACATCGTGGTCATCGACGTTGTGACGGTAGGGCAGTTCGACCAGTCGACGACCCGCGGTGAAGAAGGCGAAGCCGTCTCCTGGCGTGGTGGTCTGCGTGATCGGACCCTGCGGCAACGTGGTGGTGCCCGTTTCCGTCGCGTCGAGGCGGGCCAGCAAGGCCTGCATGTTGGCGTCGAGGTACGGGTTGTTCACGTTGAACAGGAACTGGCCGTTGATGTTCGACTGCGTCAGCTGCTGATCGACCAGGTTGTTGCTGTAGTGCAGCTCGACATAGCCGGTGGCCGCGGGCGCGAACTCGTAATGCGCGAACGCGTTCACCATCTTGCGTTCCTGCGGCACCTGCAGGTAGTTGAACTGCGTCAGGTTGAAGTCGTCCGCGGGACGGTTCACCAGGCGCTGGCTGCCGTCGGCACCGGCGTCGTTGAACGTGAAGCCGTTCGCACCCAGGCCGGCGAGACCCGCGCTCGCGAGCTGCGCCTGCGCGGCGGCGATCTGCGCGTTCGTCAGCGTGAAGCGGCCGTTGGGAATGTCACCGCTGCCGGAGAACACGAAACCCATCTTGCCGCCTGAGGCCGCGCAGTTGGCGGCCGAGGCCCCGTTGGGCGTGCCGATCAATGTCTCGCTCCAGGTGGCCTGGGTCACGCAACCTTCGCCGTACGGTAGTTCGGCCCAGTCGCCGCGTTCGGCGCGCGTGAATCCGTCGCGCTTGTAGTAGTTCAGCGAGACCACCGCGTTGCCGCGACCCTCGGCGAAGTTGTGGCCCGCCGTGAAGTCGATGCTGTAGGTAGGCGTGCTGGTGGCACTGTCGGTGCCGTATTGCACGTTGGCGCCGATGCCCTCGAAGTCATCCTTGATGATGAAGTTGATGACACCGGTGATGGCGTCGGAACCGTACACGGCCGATGAACCGCCCGTGACCACCTCGGTGCGCTCGACCAGCGCCGTCGGGATGGTGTTGAGGTCGGTGACCTGTTCGGGACCGAAGATGGCGAAACGCCGCCCGTTCACCAGCGTCAGGCTGCGGGTCGGGCCGAAGCCGCGCAGGTTGACATACGCCGCGCCGGCGGCCGAGCCGGCCGGAACCGTGTTCGCCGTCGAACCGCCATTGGTGGCGGAGACGAATTGCGGCTGCTCGTTGAGCATCTCGTCCATGGTCATCGCGCCCGAGAGCCTGACTTCCTCGGCGCCGATGACCGCGATGGGCGTGGATGCATCCGACACGTCGCGCGCGATGCGCGAGCCGGTGACGACGATGACTTCGCCTTCTTCCGGCACTTGCGACGACGGTTGTTGAGACTGGTCCTGGGCCTGCGCGATACCGCAGGCAGCAAACATCACTGAGGCCAGGAGGAGCTCGTTTGTCCGCATGACACGAGCCCGACCTGGCCAGAATTTGGCCTTCATGGTTCCCCCTTCTTAATTTCCGAACTAAGGCGCTCTCCAATCAAAAAACTTCACGAACGCTCACCAGGGATAACAATTAGCACATCTAGCGATAACAAACGAGACAGTCAGCGCGAAAAAGAGCGAACGTGAGCGCTTTTGGCGCCGGGGTGGTGCAAGTTTCGAGCGCGGGCGATCACGGATCGCCTCACAACCCCGCAAGGGGAATCAACGCGGTGCGAGATCCGCGGCTTGTCGCAGCGCCTCGATGAGGCTGCGTTCGTCGGCGACACCGGTGCCGGCAATGTCGAAGGCCGTGCCGTGGTCGACCGAGGTCCGGACCATGGGCAGACCGACGGTGATGTTCACGCCGGCTTCGAGTCCCAGGACCTTGATCGGGCCATGACCCTGATCGTGGTACATGGCGACCACGATGTCGTAGTCGCCGCGAGCGGCGAGGAAGAACAAGGTGTCCGCCGGCAGCGGACCGCGCACGTCCCAGCCTCGCGCACACGCGCTGCGGACCGCCGGCTCGATCTTGCTGGCTTCTTCGCCGCGGCCAAACAAGCCGTTTTCACCGGCGTGCGGATTGATGCCGCACACGCCGATGCGCGGGCGCTCGATGCCGGCCCGCGTCAGCGTGGCATGCGCACGACCGATCACCCGTTCCACCAGCGCTGCGTCGATGCGTTCGATGGCATCCAGCAGGCCGATGTGCGTGGTCACGTGGATGACGCGCAGTTTCGGCGCCACCAGCATCATCGACACCTCGGGTGTGCCGGTGAGCGCGGCCAGCAACTCGGTGTGACCCGGGTACTTGTGACCCGCGGCATGCAACGCTTCCTTGCTGAGCGGCGCGGTGCAGATGGCGCGCGCCGCGCCCGACTCGACGATGCGCACCGCGCGCTCGATGAATCGAAATGCCGCTTCGCCGGCCACGGGCGACACCTTGCCGAACGGCAGGTCCGTGGGCACGAGGTTCAGATCGATGCACTCGACGTTGCCGTGCCCGTAGGAAGCTTCGCTGGCATCGTCGAGACTTTCGACGTGCAGGCGGCTGCCGACGATCTGGCCCGCGGCGCGCAGGCGCTCGGCATCTCCGACCACCAGCGGACGGCAGATCGCTCGCACCTCGGGCGATGCCAGCGCCTTCATGATGATCTCCGGGCCGATGCCGGCGGGATCACCCAGGGTCAACGCGATGATTGGCGGGTTCATTCCATCAGGTCCTTGCTCGCAGGCGACGCAGCGCCTCGAGCGCGTGCACGAGACTGCCGGCGTCGCCGAAACCTCCGGGCTTGGTGATCAGCGGCAAATGCCGCTCGCCGAGCGCGACTCCCAGCGACATGCCGGGCGCCACTTCGTCGATGAGCCGGATGCGCTGAAAGTACCATCCGTTGAGCAGCGCCGACGCGGTTTCCCCTCCGGTGGCCACCAGGCCACCGGCCACGTGCTGCGCGGGCTCGAGTGCGGACGCCAACGCGCTCACCAGCGCCGGACCGCGGGCCAGGTCCGGTTGCGGCTCGGGCGCGATTTCGACCAGCACGTCGTCGCCGGCCGAGAGCATGCCGGCCACGTCGGTGCCGAGCTGTGCGAGTTCGACCGCGTTCGCCTGCAGAGCTCCGCTGGCCACACGTACGGTACGCACGCCCGACTCGCGCGCGAGCCGTTCGGCCGCGCCGCGGGAGACGCTGGACAGCGAACCCATCACCACCAGGGTGCCCGCGACCGTCGGGCGCAAGTCCAGCGGCGAGAAGCGGCGCGTTCCAGCCTGTCCCGCCAGTGCCAGCGCCAGGCCCGCGGTGCCGGCAAACATGGTGGGGCCGTCCGCCGCCAGCCCGGCGCGCGCGATGTTCGCGAGATCGCCGTCGGTCTCGGCATCGCAGATCCAGGCCGGCGGCGCGTCGGCAACCGCGCGCAGCGCCTCGGCCAGGCGCGCCGGCGAACGCACCACGTCCAGCGGTAGTTTGACGGCGCGCAAGCCGGCACCGGCCAGAATCTCGCCCAGGTCCGCGTTCGCGTAGCTCTTTTCACGGCGCCAGGTTTCAGTCTGCTCGAGCGGCTGCTCGCGCACGAACACGCGCCCGCCGCGCGTGCTGCGGCCCATGGCGGGGTTGGCGGGTGCCAGGATCACGCGCGCGGCGCCGCAGCGGTGCAGCGCGGCGATTTCCGCCGCGGGCTGGCCGCGCAGCGTCGAATCGATCTTCTTGAACAACGCCATGTCCGGTGCGTGCAGGCGTCGCATGGCTTCGGTTTGCCGCTCGGCCGCGCCGGCCGCGTCCAGCCGTCGGCTGTCGGTGTCGAAGGCGACGACGTCGGCGTTCGACGCGGCGGGCGCGATCCCGGCGCGCCAGTGGACCTCGGTGACCAGGCCGCGCAGCGCGAAGGCCACGCCGGCGTCGGCGGCGCCGCTGAGGTCGTCGGCCAGGATGAGCCAGCGGCGCATCAACTACCGGTCCCGCGCACCCACGCGCCGCGCGGTCCACGCCGTCACCAGTGGCACCACCAGCGCGGTGACCACGACGCAGGCCGCGACCAGGATGGTGGCGTGTTGCGCGGCCTCGGCGTACACCGGGTTGGCGGCGGCGATGATGGCGGGCACGGCCACCGCGTTGCCGGCGGTCGACGCGGCCGCCACGCCGGCCACGCCGGTCCCACCGGTGAGGCGATCGGCGAAGAACAATGGGATTCCGGTCACCACCACCACGGCCAGCCCCATCCCCAGGCCTAACAACCCCGCCTGCCACACGCGCGCGAGATCGAGGTTGGCGCCGAGCGCGAACGCGAAGAACGGGATCATCACCGGGATCGCGCGGCTCAGGAACTCGCGCATCTCGCGGTCGAGATTGCCCAGCAGCATGCCCACGAGCAGCGGCAGGATGCCGCCCACCAGCGTCGGCCAGGGAAAGGCCGAGAGGCCGGCCACGCCCAGCGTCACCATCGTGAGGAAGGGACCGGACTCGAGCGACATGACGGTGTACGCGCCCACGTCGCGCGGATGGCCGTACTGGCCCATCAGCGCCATGTACAGGCCCCCGTTGGTGTCGTTCATGGCGGCGACGATGGCGAGGGTCGAGATCCCCGCGAACATGCCGGCGCTCACCGGTGCTTCTCCCAGCAGTCGGCCGAACAGCACACCCAGCAGGATGCCGATGCTCACCTTCACGGCGAACAACGTGCCGCCCTTCTTGAGTATGTAGGGCGTTGCCTTGAAATCGATGCTGGCCCCGGTACACACGAAGAACACGGCCAGGATGGGCAACGCGCCGGTGAACAGCGCACCGGTGAAGGAGCCGAAGAATTTCGGCGTGCCCGGCAGAAAGGTCGCCAGCAAGGCCCCGCACAACAGGGGAACTACCATCATGCCGCCGGGCACGCGCTCGACTGCCCGCTTGATGGGAATTTGCGTCATCTTGCCATCCCCCGCCGGCGCGGTTAGCGTCGCGCCATGAACAAATCCATCCGTCTAATGGCCCCGCTCGTCGGTTCGTTCATCTTCTTTGCGGGCTCGGCACACGCCGCCGACGTCGACTGCAAGTTGAGGTTCACGCTGAGCGGCTGGTCGGCATTCTACAAGCGCGCCGACGGCAGCGGCACGGTGACCTGCAGCAACGGTCAGTCGATGCAGGTGAAGCTGCACGCGCGCGGTGGTGGTCTGTCGGTAGGCAAGTCGTCGGTGCGCTCGGGCGTCGGTGAGTTCTCCGGCGTGCACAACATCAACGACATCCTCGGCAACTACGCCAGCGCCGAAGCGCATGCCGGCGCGGTGAAATCCGCGCAAGGCCAGGTGGTCACCAAGGGTGAAGTCTCGCTGGCGCTGTCCGGCACCGGCGATGGCTGGGACCTCGGCATCGCGTTCGGCAAGTTCACCATCAAGAAGAGTTAGCCGCGGGTTTCGCCAGTGGCGGCGGCTGGCGCGACTGCCCGAGGCAGGCGGTGAACTCGGCGCCGAACAGGAAAATCTGCGCGGTGTAGTACAGCCACAGCAGCAGCGCGGCGAACGATGCCGCCGCGCCGTAGGCTGTCGGCTGGGTCGCGTGCCCCAGGTACAGTCCGATCGCCCAGCGCCCCAGGTGGAACAGCAGCGCGGTGATCAGCGCGCCGGTCACCACCTGGCGCCATGGCAGGCGCTTTGCGGGTAGATAGCGGTACATCAGCGCGACCAGCCCGGTGCCGAGCCCGATGGACAACAGGAAGTCCGTCAGCGCGAACAGCCCCACCATGCCCTCGAAGTGGCGCAGTACGTAGCCGCGCAGTGCTGCCAGCGCGGTGGTGAGCGTCAGCGACACCAGCAGCAGGAACCCGACCGCCAGGATGAAACCGAAGGACATGAGGCGCGCGCGCACGAAGGCGCGCCAATCGCGCGACAGCGCGGCCCGACCGCCCCACACCTGCTGCAAGGCGCTCTCCAGCGCCGCGAACACCGTGCTGGCGCCGATCAGCAGCATCACCACGCTGACGATCGTGGCCCAGAGCCCGTCCTGGGTCTGCGCGCTCTGCATGGCCTCCAGGATGAGATCCGCGCTCGGCTTGCCGAACAGCATGGTGACCTGGTTGCCGAGGTACGAATAGGCCACGTCACTGCCGACGATCCAGCCGGCGATGGTCACGCTGATGATGAGCAGCGGCGCCAGCGAGAATGCGCAGTAGAAAGCCAGCGCCGCGCTGATGCTCGACGCCTGGTCTTCGAGCCAGTTGTCGGTGGTGCCCTTGAGGATGCTCCAGAGGCTGCGACGCGTGCCCATGGGGCCATTCTGCGCCGGGCGTCGGGCTAACAACCCCGCCCGGGTTGTCGGCGGGGCGCGCCAACGCCCGCCAGCGCATGCCTACAAACTACTCGAGGGGCCAGGAGGCGCTGCGCGCCAGCCGGAATGAGCCGTTCGCGCGGCTGATCCACAGGGCCGGCGTGTGCCGCGCATCGGCCAGGCGCAATGCCACGTCCGGCGGCATCACCATGAACACCGTTGCCAGCGCATCCGCTTCCATGCAGGTATTCGCGATGGCCGTCGCGGACAACGTGGTGTGCGTCACCGGTGATCCGGTGCGCGGATCGATGATGTGCGAGTAGTGCCTGCCGCCGGATTCGAAATATTTCCGGTAGTCGCCCGAGGTCGCGATGCTGGCATCCCGCAGCGACACCGTCACGGGCACCGTGCGTGGCGCACCGGATGGATCGTCGGCCGCCGGTTGTTCCACCGCCACCCGCCAGGGCTGGCGCGCAGCATTGACGCCGCGCGCGCGCAGCTTGCCGGACAGATCGATGAGGTAGTTGGCCACGCCCTGCGCGTCGAGATATTCCGCGACGCGATCCACGCCCCGGCCTTTGCCCAGCGACGAGAGATCCACGCGGACCCCGGGCGCCTTGCGGGCGCGATGCCGCGCGACGTCGACCTCCAACTTGCGCCAGCCCACCCGCGTGCGCGCCGCCTCGATGTCCGCGGCTTCCGGCGCGTGATCGCGCGCGGGATCGGGACCGAATCCCCACAGGTTCACCAGCGGACCGACGGTGAGGTCATAGGCACCGTCGCTGCTCGCGGCGAGACCCAGGCCATAACTCATGACCGCGGCGAGCTCCGGATCGACGTCCACCCACTCGCCGCTGTCGTTCTCGTTGAAGCGGCTCAACGCGGAATCGGGTCGCCAGGTGCTCAGAGCCTGGTTCACCGCGTCGAACCGTGCCTGCGCGCCGGCCTGCAACACCGGCAGCGACGCGGGCAGCCGGCCGACAACGCGCAGGGTCCATTCGCTGCCCATGGTTTCGCCGCGCAGCTCCGCCTCGCGCGGAG
>Ga0070665_100007191_pt1 | contig 11315 bp, 5 predicted proteins | sample KBSS13metaG_FD_65862 | JGI IMG/M metagenome (GOLD analysis project Ga0070665, IMG submission 65862) | Switchgrass rhizosphere microbial communities from Kellogg Biological Station, Michigan, USA - KBS S1-3 metaG | ecosystem: Host-associated > Plants > Roots > Rhizosphere > Soil ...
GCGAGCAGATACAAAAGCTTCGCCTCGTCGCTCGCCCACCACGGTGGCGTCACGACGAGCCCGATCGATGCGGCGGCCTCGTTCCAGAACCCGTCGTGATTGGCGGCCTTGACGAGGAAGCGATACGGCCCCGAATTGAGATTCGTGTAGGTCGCCTCGTGACGCGCGCCCGCGTCGATCCACTTCTCGTCGAAGCCTTCGAGCCGGTACTGGAATCGATTGCGCTCGGGCGCCGTGAAGTCGAGCGCCGCGAACTCGAAGCGCACGACGCGATCGGCCTGCGCCATGCGCACGCTGCCGAGACCGCGCAGCACGCGCGGGCCCGTGTCGCCGACCGTGACGTCGGTGAACACGACCGGCGCCGGGAAGCGGCTCGCGACGATCGCCTGCGGCGAGAACAGCGTGAGCCCGTCGACGCTGCCGAACGCGAGACGACCGTCGGCGAGCGTCGCGAACGCGCCCGAGTTGAATTCGGTGCTCTGCAGGCCGTCCGCCGAGTTGAACGCGCGGAACGTCCCGTCGCGCGGATCGAATGTCGCGAGGCCCTTGCTGGTGCCGAGCCAGAGCCGGCCCATCGTGTCCTCGCCGATCGCGGCGATCGCCGCATTCGGAAGCCCGTCGCGCGCAGCCCAGTGCGAGAAGCGCATGTGCTCGCCATCGAGCCCGTCGACGCGATTGAGACCCGACTGCGTGCCGACCCAGATCGTGCCGTCGGCGCTTTCGTGGATCGCGCGCACGATGTTGCCCTGCAGCGATTTCGGATCGGCGGGATCGTTGCGGTAGACGTGCACGGTCGTGCCCGTCGCGTCGGTCACGTCGAGACCGTTGAGCGTGCCGATCCAGATCGCGCCGCTCCTGTCCTGATGCAATGCGAGCACGGTGTTGCTGCTGAGCCGCGGTGCCCCGGTGTCGGCGCGCAGAATCTGCCAGCGCTCGGCGGGCGCATCGAAACGCACGAGCCCATCCGAGGCCGTGCCGAGCCAGAGCCGGCCATCGCGCGCCGAGAGAATGCTGCGCACTTCGGCGTCGGCGAGCGCGTCGTCGTCGCCGCCGAGCGGCAGCACGCTCGCCGCGCGGCGCGCGGGATCGAAGAGCGCCATCCCATGGTTCGTCGCGACCCAGAGCCGGCCCGCGCCCGTGCCAGCGAGCGCGGTCACGCGAAGATCGGTCAGCGGCGCGGGCGTGGCATCGGCGCGAGCATTCTTCCTGCCGACGGCGACGCGCAAGTCCGGATGCTTCGACGGCGCGTTCGCGAACGCGTGCGCGATCACGTCGCCGTAGCGGTCGAACTCGGTCGTGCTCGGGTCGTAGCGTTTGAGGCCGTCCGCGTCGGTGCCGAGCCAGAGCCCGCCCGTCGCGTCCTCGAAGACCGCGCGCACGTTGTTCTCGGCGACGGGATCGTTCGCTTCGGTATCGACGACATAACGGAACACCGAACCCGCGGGATCCATGCGCGCGAGCCCGCGCTCGCTCGTGCCGACCCAGAGCAGACCCGAGCGATCGACGAGCAGATTCGTGATCAGCGCGCCCGGCAGCGTGCCCGCGACATTGCGATCGGGCTTGAGCCAGATTTCCTCGCCGTGATCCGGATCGAGCGCGACGAGCCCTTCGTGCGGCACCGCGAGCCAGAGCCGGCCGCGCGGATCTTCGGCGATCGCGGTGACCGCATGCGTGCCGCCCGCGGGCCAGAGGCGGCGCGCCGTATTGCCTTCGATCAGATAGAGACCGTCGTACGTGCCCGCGTAGAGCCGGTGCGCGTGATCGACGACGAGCGTGGCGACGTCGTCGAGCACGTCGGCGGCGACGCGTTCGAGCGCAGTGCCCTCCTCTGGCAGGCGGAACAGGCCGAACGAGCTCGCGATCCAGAGCGCACCGTCGTCGCTGCGACGCAATTGCCGAATGCGTGCGATGCGGCCGTCGCCGCGCGGCAATGCGAGTGAAGACTCGAGCTTGAGACCGTTCGCATCGGCGCGCGCAAGCCCCGCGTCGGTACCGACCCAGACGCCGCGACCCGGATCGATCGCGATCGCGCGCACGTTCTCGATATCGGGCGGCGAGCCCGCGGCGTCGGGCACGCGATCGATCGTCGCGTTCGACGCGCCGAGCCGCTGCAGGCCCGCACCGCCTGTGCCGATCCAGATCGTGCCGTCGGCATCTTCGGCGAGCGCCGACACGGGCGCTTCGCGCGAGACGGTCGCATCGTCGTCGGTTTCGAACGCGCGGAACGCGTAGCCGTCATAGCGTTGCAGACCGGCCTGCGTGCCGACCCAAAGATAGCCCGCCTGATCCTGCAGCAGCGCGTTGACTGCGTTCTGCGCGAGACCCTGTTCGCTGCCGATCGTCTGAAAATGGAAGTCGCGGCTCGGCGCCTGCGCGCGCGCGCACGCGGATGCTGCGACGAGCAGCCACAGCGCGACATGCGCGCCGCGGCGCAGGCGCAGCGAGATGGTCCGCAACCGGAAATCCCTCATCGGTAGCGAGCTTCCAGGGTCCCCCCGAGATAGGCAGTGTAGGCAATCGCCCCCGGGCGCGCCACGCTCGAACGGGCCCGCTACAATGCGCAGTATCTTTCCGGCTCGCCCTGCATGTCGCGTTCAGCACTGACCCACGCCGAGCTCGAACACGCGCTTCGGACCCTTCGAATCGGGATGGGCGCAAGCGATCTTCACGGTTCACTCACGGGCTATCTTTGCGCGGGTGGCCGCGCCGGCGTCGAGGAGTGGCCGGCCGCGCTCGAAATCGAGTCCGACGCGAAGGCCGATCTTCGCCACGACGAGGCGCTGCACCGGCTCTATCGCGATTGCCGCGCCGAGCTCGACGATCCCGATCTCGGGTTCGAACCGCTGCTGCCTGAATCCGATGCGCCCGTCGAGCGGCGCGCCGACGCGCTCGTCGAGTGGTGTCGCGGATTCCTCGGCGGCGTCGGGCTCTCGGGCGCGCGGGTCGCCGCGCTCTCGCCCGACGCGACCGAAGTGCTCGCCGATATCGGCCGCATCGCGGCGTCGAGCTTCGATTACGACGACGCCGAGGAAGACGAGAGCGCACTCTCCGAAGTGCTCGAGTTCGTGCGCGTCGGCGTGCTGCTGCTGCGCACCGAGCTCGCGCGTCCGCGCAGCGCTCGCCACTCCGTCCACTGAGGACCCGGATGATCGAAACGAAGGAATTCGTGCGCCGCCGCCGCCAGCTCATGCGCATGGCCGGCCGCGACGCGATCGTCATCGTGCCGGCCGCACCCGAGCGCGTGCGCAGCAACGATTCGCACTATCCGTATCGTCAGGACAGCGACTTCCATTACCTCAGCGGATTCCCCGAGCCCGACGCGGTGCTCGCGCTGATACCCGGCCGCGAGCAAGGCGAAACGATCCTCTTCTGCCGCGAGCGCGACGCCGAGCGCGAGCGCTGGGACGGCGCGCGTGCGGGCACCGAAGGCGCGGTCGCCGCCTACGGCTTCGACGACGCGTTCCCCATCGACGACATCGACGACATCCTGCCCGGCATGATCGAGGGACGCGCGCGCGTCTACTACCACTTCGGACGCGATCCCGAGTTCGATCTCAAGCTCATCGGCTGGGTCAACCGCGTGCGCGCGGAAATCCGTCGCGGCGCGGTGCCGCCGCACGAGTTCGTCGCGCTCTCGCATCTGCTGCACGATTTGCGTCTCTACAAATCGCGCGCCGAGCTTCGCGTGATGAAAAAGTCGGCGCGCATCGCGGCCGCCGCGCACGTGCGCGCGATGCGCAACGTCCGGCCCGGCATGAACGAGCACGAAGTCGAAGCCGAGCTCCTGCATGAGTTCCGCCGCCACGGCGCAGTCGCGAGCTACGAGCCGATCGTCGGCGGCGGCGCGAACGCGTGCGTGCTGCATTATCGCGCGAACAATGCGCCGCTTCGCGACGGCGATCTGCTGCTCATCGACGCGGGCGCGGAATATCAGTGTTACGCGTCGGACATCACGCGCACGTTCCCGGTCAACGGTCGATTCTCGCCCGAGCAGCGCGCGATCTACGACATCGTGCTCGCGGCGCAGACCGCCGCGATCGACGAAGTGCGTGCGGGCCGCTCGTTCGATGCGTATCACGAAGCGGCGGTGCGCACGATCACGAAAGGGCTGATCAGGATCGGACTTCTCGACGGCAGCCTCGAAAAGAATCTTCGCGAGCACACGTATCGCGCGTTCTACATGCACAAGACGGGGCACTGGCTCGGCCTCGACGTGCATGACGTCGGCGATTACCGCATCGACGGCGAGTTCCGGCTGCTCGAGCCCGGCATGGTCGTCACGGTCGAACCCGGCATCTACATTTCGCCCGACCTTCGCAAAGTGCCTGCGCGTTTTCGCGGCATCGGCATCCGCATCGAGGACGATGTCGTCGTTACGCGCGGCGAGCCGGAGATCCTCACGAACGACGTGCCGCGCGATCCCGCTGCGATCGAAGCGTTGATGGCGTCCGCGCGATGAATCTCGTGCATGCGGTGCTGGCGGCGCTGCTTTCGCTGTTCGGCACATCGCTCGCGCGCGCGGCCGCGCCCGCGGTCGAAATGCTCGACTACGGTCTGTTCGGCACGCTGCATCTGACGCGTCCCGCGGGCGACGTCGCGAGCACGGTGCTGTTCTTTTCCGATCGCGACGGCTGGACCGCGCGTCAGGCCGATCTGTCGGCCACGCTCGCAGCGCGCGGCGCGTTCGTCGTCGGCATCGATCTGCCCGCCTATCTCGCGAAGCTCGCGACGATCTCGGGCAAATGCTCGTATCCCGCGGGCCACGTCGAAGAAGTCGCACACTGGATCGAGCGCCACGAAGGCTTCCCGACGTACACGTATCCGCTCGTCGTCGGCGACGGCAGCGGTGCGCCGTTCGCGTACGCGCTCGCGGCGCAGGCGCCCGCGGGCACGTTCGCGGGGCTCGTTACGCTCGGCTGGGACGATGCATTCCGCCTGCCGAAAGAATTCTGCCCCGGCGACGCAGGCGCGATGACGAAGGCCGACGGCGCGAGGGCGCGCGTCGACCCGGTAGCGAAACTTCCGCTCGAATGGATTCCGCTGCCGTTCGCGCCGGGCGCGCGAGCGGGACGCGCGATTTCCGACGCACGCCTCGTCGCCGATGCGAGCGGTTTGGCGCCGCTCCTCGCGCAGAGCGCAAATCTCGCGACGACGTTCGACCGCTGGCGTACGCGCGAAGATTCGGCGCGCGTCGCGTTGCCCGACGATGTCGCCGATCTTCCGATCACCGATATTCCACCGACAGAGGGCGACGCGCATCGCATCGCGATCATCATCACCGGCGACGGCGGCTGGGCCGGGCTCGATCGCGGCGTCGCCGACGCGCTCAACGCCGACGGTGTGCGCGTGATCGGGTTTTCGACGCTGAAGTTTTTCTGGCACAAGCAGACACCCGACGCCGCGGCCGCTGCGATCGCCCGCGTGATCGCGCATTACGGCAAGACGTATCCGGATGCGCGCTTCGTGCTGATCGGCTATTCGTTCGGCGCGAGCCTCGTGCCGGTAGTCGTGAACCGCCTGCCGGACGAAGCGCGCCAGCGCGTCGATGGCGGTGTCCTGATCTCGCCCGACGACGAAGCCGTGTTCGAGATCCACGTCGGCGACTGGTTCGGCTCGACGCATCATGACGAGGCGCTCCCGATCGGACCCGAGATGCAGGCGAGCAAGGTGCCGCTCGTCTGCGTGCACGGCACCGATGAGAGCGACAGCTTTTGCCTGAAGCCGCAGCCGGCCGGCGTCAAAGTCGTCACGCTTCCGGGCGGGCATCACTACAACGGCGACTACGCGGCGCTCGGAAATCTCATTGCGAAAAATCTCCCCGCGCGGCCGTGATCGGCGCGGGCACGTAGAAGCGCTTGCGCCTCAATTCCTGCAAGAACTGACAACTGGCCGTGACCTCCGCGTGAAATGAAGCGGGTCAAACGTTGTCGCTACGGCGTCGCAGTCTTTCGGTAGCGGTTCCGTCAGGGTGCGGCCGCGTACAGACAGCCGTCTCGCGTCCTGCGATGGTTCTCCGCCATTCACAGGAGGTTTTTCGTATGGACATTCGCCGCAGTGGATTTCTTGCGCGGCTCGCGAGCACGTTGATCGTGGTCGCAGGCTACGTGAGCGCAGCTCCGCTCACGATACCGAACGCTGACTTTTCCGACGACGCCAACTTCGGAGCGGTCGGCGGAGGCCTCGTCGGTGCTTCGGGGACAGATGTATCGATCGGCGCGGGACCATGGACCGGAAGCTACTCCGGCGTGCTCGGCCTCCTCGCGCCGCCGACTCTCACGATCGCTACCGGCGTCGCGACGATAGACGGCCTTGCCGCGGCGAACGTGCTCGGCATTCTCAATAACGGCGGCTATTTCAGCCAGACGCTCGGGACAACCTACGTGCCGCAGGAGCGCTACACGCTCGCGGCGGACGTCGATACTGGCGCTTCGCTCGATGCGGGGACGCTGGGTGGCGGCAACGTCGGAATAGCCCTTCGAAGCGACGGCGCGACGCTCGCATCGACCGCGACCGCACCGGGCGCGCTCGTCGGCGTGCAGCCGCTCGGCGGCACGTTGTATCGGCTGTCGCTGATGTTCGATTCGAACGACACGACCACGGGCGCGATCGACGTCGAGCTCTTCGCGCTGCCTCAAAGCCTGATCGGGACCGCATTACGCAGCAACGTCGCGTTCGCGAACGTGACGCTCGATGCGAGTGCGATCGACCCCGTGTCGAGCACGGTCGTCGCGACCGGCGGTACGCCGCAGTCCGCGACGGTGGGAACGGCCTTTGCCGATCCGCTCACCGTGCGCGTCACCGATGCGGTCGGCGATCCGGTGCCGGGAGTTACCGTGACCTTTGCGCCGCCACCGAGCGGCGCAAGCGCGACGCTCTCGTCCGACACCGCGATGACGGACGTCAACGGCACCGCCAGCGTCACCGCGGCGGCGAATACGGTCGCGGGCGCGTACGCCGTCACAGCGACGATCGACGGCGTCGATACGCCGGCGAGCTTCAGCCTCACGAATCTTGCCGGTGCCGCCGCTACGACGAGCGCCGCGGCAGGCACACCGCAGACGACGTCGATCAACACGGAGTTCCCGCTGCCGCTGACGGTCTACGTCGCGGACGCGTTCGGCAATGCGGTCGCCGGCGTCGACGTCGCATTCGCGGCACCCGGCAGCGGCGCGAGCGCGACGCTGTCGGACAGTGACGCCGTGACCGACGCGAACGGTCTCGTGCAAGTCAACGCGACGGCGAACGGCCAGGTCGGTTCGTATCAGGTCAGCGCAAGCGTCTCCGGTGTCGCGGCAGCGGCCCTGTTCGATCTTTCGAACGTCGTCGACCAGGGCACCACCATCGGCGGCGGCAGCGGCGACGAACAACGCGCCGGCCTCGGCGATCGTTTTCACTGCGCGCTCACCGTCGCGGTAACCGATGCCGGCGGAGCGCCGCTCGCGGGCTACGCCGTCGACTTCGTCGCACCGCCCTCGGGCGCGTCCGCGGTTCTGTTCGACGGCGTCATCAGCGGCAGTTCACTACGCGTCCTCAGCGACGCCGCCGGCGAGGCCACCGTCAACGCCACCGCGAACGATGTGGCCGGCGATTATGTCGTGACAGCTTCGCTGGTCGGCTCGTCGGCGCCTGACGTGGAGTTCGCGCTCAGCAACGTCGGGGGCCTCCTCTTCGCGAACGGATTCGATCGGCCGTGTGCTTATCCTTTGCCTTGGCTGCCGTGAGAAATCATGGTGCGGATCCGCTGCCGACAACGCAGCGGATCCGTATTGACGTTCAACGTCCGCCGAAGAGAAAGCGTCGATAGCCGCCCGCGACGAGCGCGGCGATATCGATCAGCAAGCCCGGCACCCAGAGCCCGCGCGGATACGCGAGGTACGATCCGGTCCACTCCGGCTCGAACTTCTCCTTGTATCGGCGCAATCCCTGATAGTTGTAGAACCGACCGCCGTACTGGAACGCGAGCGCCGCGAGGCGCTCGTTGATGCGCGCGTACGGGTTGTCGCCGACGGCCGACAGCGGCGCCATGCCGAGGCTGAAGGTTTCGAAGCCGCGATCCTTCGCCCAGCTCATGACTTTCGCGAACAGGAAATCCATCGTGCCGCGCGGCGCATCCGCGGTGTGGCGCATGAGATCGACGCTTGCGGTGCCGTGCGGTCCGTACGGCGGCAGCACGTTCGCGAACGCGACGAGCTCGCCGTCGCGGCGCACGAGCGCGAGCGGACTCCATGCGAAGTAATCGGGATCGAAGCGGCCGAGCGAGAAGCCTTTCTCGCTCGCGCTCTTGTCTTCGAGCCAGATGTCCGACACGCGCTCGACCTCGGTCATGAGCACGGTATCGAACGGCGGCTCGACGATCTCGAACGTGAGCCGTTCCTTGACCGAGCGGTTCACGGCCTGACGCAAATCTTCCCAGCGTTTGCCCGCGAACGTGAGCTCACCGAGCCGGATCGTCGCGAGCTCGCCGAGCTTGAAGAGATCGAAACCGAGATCGTGATAGAGCGAGAGATCGGGCTCGAGGACTTCGTAGAACACGGGCACGCGATCCTGCGCGTCGGCGAAGTGGCGGAAGTCGAGGATCGCGCGCTTGATCGCGTTCTCGGGACCCGAAGGCGAGCCGAGCGCGACGAGCCGGTCGCGCACCGATCCGTAGGCGACGACCGACTGGCCGTCGGCCGACCAGAAGAGATGCTTGTCGCCCATGAACGTCAAGTGCGCGAATTCGCCGCCGCCGTGCTCGTCGTAGATCGCGCGTGCGCGACCGAGCTCGGCGCGGTCCGGCAATTTCAGCGGCGGACGCCGCACGGCGAACGACTGCCAGATGAGATAAATCACGACACCGAGCGCAGCCGCGAAAAGGCCGCGCGCGAGCCGCGAAGAATGCTCGCCGACGCCGAAATACCAGAGATCGAAACTGTCGTCGCCGAGCACGGCCCAGACGCCCGCAGCGAAAAACGCGAGCACGACCGCGACGAGGCCGAGATACCAGCCGAACGTCGTCGCCGAGGTGAGGCTCATCGCGCGCTGCGTGAATTCTCGCTTGCGCGTGCGCAGGAGCGCCGCGATCACGAGCAGGAACAACGCTTCGCCGAAATGAAGGCCTTTCGTGACGGCGAGGATCGCGCCGACGACGAGCACCCATGACGCGAGCCGGTAGGCGACGCGAAGGCGTCCGTCGATGCCGCGACCGAGACCGAGCAGCAGCGTGCCGGTCAGGATCGAGAGCCAGTACGAGCTTTCGATCGCGGCGGCCGGAAGCACTTCGCGCACGGCGGTCACGCGCTCGTGCATGGCCGGAATCGCCGCCGACGCGAGCAGCACGAGACCCGCGAGAAAGGTGAGCGCCGCGAGCAGACGGATCCCGAGATCGGCGAGCAGGCTCGCCGGAAGCCCGAGCATGCCGAACAGCGGATGCGCGCGAAGCCGGCCCATCGCGTGCGCGAGGATCGGCATCTGCTTTGCGACCGTGCCCGAGCCGAGATAGAGACCCGCGAGCAGCGGCAAGAGGTAATACGCGATGCGGTAGAGGAAGAGGCCCGATGCGACGGCGCCCTGGTCGTAGGGGCCCGCGGCGGTCAGCGCGACGAGCATGAGACCGTCGAACACGCCGAGCCCGCCGGGCACCATGCTGACGAGGCCGAGCACCTGGGCGCCCGCGAAGCTTCCGAGCAGCTGTCCAGGTTTTACGTGAGCGCCCGAGAGGAACAGACACGCGTAGAGCACGCTCGCCGAAAGCACCCAGTCGACAAACGAAATCGCCGCGAGCGTGAGCTTGAGCTTGAGCGGCGGCAGCTCATGGCCTTTCGGGAGCCAGCGCATCAGCGAGCGCCGCGCGCTCAGCACGAAAAATGCCGGGAGATAGAGCACGGCCGCCACGAGCACGGTAATCGCAAGCCAGCGAGTGGTCGTGCTCGTCGTGATCGGCAGCGAGTTCGTGTAGAGCGTGACCGCGATGAGGATCGAAAGCCCGAGCGGCAGCGAAAGCACCTGCATGCCGATCAGTGCGGCCGCGCGGTTGAGCTCGACCTTCTGCGCCGAAAGCCCGAGCAGGCGAACGCCCGAGCCCGTCGCGCCCGAAAGATTGAGCGTGTTCGCCATCGCGTTCGCGACGAACGCGAGGCGCAGCAATTCGCGTGCAGCCACTTTGATGCCGAGCCAGCGCGCGATCGCGACGTCGATGAGACCCGTGAACGCAACCGACGACAGCGCGAGCAGCGCGACCGCGATCGCGGGCAGCGTCGGCACGCCGATGAGGGTGCGCTGCATCTGCTGCAGGTCGAAGTCGCTGCCGATCTCGCGCACGACGAGCCAGCCGACGAGCACGAGAAATACGAGCGGCACCGCGACGCGCAGACGCTGGAGCCATGTGCGTGCAGTGAGCGACGTTGTGGGTTCGGCGGAGATGCTCATGCGGGCGCGATTCTAAGCCGTATGCCTCCCGATGCCGTCATCCCGACGAAGGGCGGGATCCATTTTGATTTTCGGATCTCGCGCAACCCGCAAAGCAAATGGATCCCGCCCTTCGCCGGGATGACGGCTTCGGGCGTTAGCGAGGGGCGTCGAGCAACTCGTCCAGGCTCTCTCGATACTGCGCGATCCAGTTCTTCGGCACGCCGAATCCGTGCCCGACCTTCGGCAGCAGCACCGCCTTCGCGTCGGCTTGTCCTTCGACGAATTCCGGCGCGAATTTCGGATCGCACACCGTATCCGCCTCGCCCTGCAGGATGCGCCAGCGCGCATCGACCGTTTCGCGCTTGTCGAACACGTAGCCGAACGGGGCGACCTGTTGCTTCTTCTGCGTGAGCCCGCCCCTGCCGGCGCAGAACGGTTTTTTGATCAGCAGATCGGGACAGAACCCGAGGCTGATGCCGCCGCCGAGATGGCGCCCGGCGTCGGCCGCGAGCGCCGCGTAGACGACGGTTGCGCCCGACGAATAGCCGATCACGACGGGTTTGGTGTCGAGCGGCAGATCGAGCGTCTGCACGAGCGCGGCGCCCGCCTTCGCGATGAGACCGTCGGCGTCGCTGCATTCGGCGTCGCCCGCGTCGAGCGCCGTGAGGAATTTCGGCGTGCTGAAACCCGCGACCCAGAAGCCGGCCGCGGCGGCTTCGTGCGCCATGTCGAGCACGCCGAGATTCCAGCCGCCGTCGCCGGATGCGAACAACGCGAGTCCCTTCGCCGGCACTTTCGGCCGATAGATCGCGACTTCGCCGAAACCCGCGATGTCGACGTAGCGATCGGCGAGCGGATCGTGCGCAGGCGACGCATGCTTTCGCGGTCTCGCGGCAGGCTTGTGCGCGGCGACGGATGGAGCGGCG
>Ga0070665_100007194_pt1 | contig 11314 bp, 6 predicted proteins | sample KBSS13metaG_FD_65862 | JGI IMG/M metagenome (GOLD analysis project Ga0070665, IMG submission 65862) | Switchgrass rhizosphere microbial communities from Kellogg Biological Station, Michigan, USA - KBS S1-3 metaG | ecosystem: Host-associated > Plants > Roots > Rhizosphere > Soil ...
GCCGGCATTGCCGCCACCTGGCGCCAGCTCATCGCCGTAGATCATCGTGCCGTCGGGCCGGATCGCGAAGCTCTCGAACGACAGGCTTCCAACAGCCTGACGCTTGATCATGTGAAGCGGATCGCTGGTGGTCCCAGCGTCCCGGTCGATCACGTTGATGGGCGTGGTGATGTGCGTGGGATCGATGAGTTCGTAGAAGCCGCCTGTGGCGCCGGCTTCTTCCGCGACGATGATGGTGCCCCATGGAGTCCGCCGGACCGGATCGCAGGAGATCAGGCCGGTCACGATCGTCGTCGCGTTGTTGTTCGCTGGCTTCGACAGATCGACGCGTTGCACGGCGGGAACCGATGTTTCCTCGTCGCATACGAACAGGAACTTCGGATGATCATTGTCCGGCCACATCGCGATCTGGTCGGCGGCAGACGCAACGCTGCTCGATACCAGCGACGCGTGGAGGCCCGGCGCGAGCTGAATCGCCTGCAGGTTGTCAGCGCCGTCGTACGGACCGAGCGCGCTCTGATCGAGCGGCCGCTTGAAGCCGAACAACTGTTCGGTATGTTCGTTCAGCTGATCCTGGACGAACGTGCCGAAGTCGACGCGTGGGTGGTCTGCCTGCGTGCGGGATGTCATCCCGACCACGGCGAGACCGGTAACAAGGACGCAACTACCAATCAAGGTTGGGCGCATACAACGTTCCTCCTGGCATCTGCCGCGGCGAAGCGCGGCGGCGCGCCATGGTCGTCGACAGACATGACGTTGTGGCAACACCAACGTCAAATCCGTGATCGTAAGAAGCGTCAAATGCGAGTACTGAGCGCGCTATTCGACCATCACACGTCGCTTTATGTCGGATCGAAGCAGCCTTCGAACGCGTACAGATGATTCTTCACCTGGCGTCCGTCCGGCGTCTTCAGAACAGGCCCGCCGAGGTTCTCGCCGGCGACGGTCGCACTGAAGCAGCCATCCGTGGCGACGACGAGATCGTAGGTGTCCCGGAGCGTCCGGCGGTCAGGACCCTGCCAGACCAGCGTGCAGCTCCACTCGCCGGCTCCGGCGCCGTGGTGGTCAGCCGGCCTGTGGCAGATCGCCGTCACCGCGAAGTCGGGTGCGCTCACCGGCCGGAGTCCCATCCGCGACGCCTGAAGCTCGACAAGGTTCGCGAACGTCGTCTCGAGCGCACGTTCAATACGAGTCGACGTGATGCCGCTGGCCCCGCAGCCCGACAGGACCAGCGCCATGACGGCTGCAGGCAACATGCGATTGCGGATTGCGTGGTCGCTCATCATCTTCCTGCGTCTCGGCGCAGCAGCACGCGGTAAGCAATGGCAAGACAGGCCCCCACGTACAGAAGGCTGGCCGACGTCGTGTAGAGAAGAGGCCCGAAGTACGTCGGCTCTGTCAGAAGGCCACGCCAGGCTTCGAATCCGGACGTCATGAGCATCTGTCGTGCGATCGGCGCCGAGTCCAGGAATGCGACGAGCTGCATCGCCATGGCTGCGACCACAGGCAGCCCGATGCCGGCCGCGCTGCTGCGCGTGACGATCGAGGTGAGCACGGCAAGCGCCGTGAAGCCGAAGACCGGCAACAGAACGGTCAGCCACGCGAGCACGACACGGATTGCAGCCTGCCCGGGTGTCAGCAATATCCCTGACAGATCGATCAGAGGTTGTCGCCCGACGACGAGGATTCCGGCAGCAATGCTGCTGAGGGCCAGCACCGTGACGGCGATCGCTGAAAAAGCGAGCGCAGCGATGACCTTGCCGGTGAATATCTCGATGCGACTCCGAGACCGCGTGAGCAGGATCACCCACGTGCCGTGTCTGTCCTCGGCCGAAAACAGGTCCCCGCCGACGATGCTCGCGAGAACGGGGAACACCCAGAGCGCGGCAAATCCCAGCACGACCAGAGGCGTTGCGAAACCGGAGTCAGTGACTGAACGCCCAAACAGCGTGTCGGTCGGCAGGTTGGTCTGCACTCGCATCGCCGCTGCGAACACGAACGGACCGACCACGCATGCGGCAAGCGCGAGTCGCACCTTGAGCTGCGCGAACAGTTTCGACCACTCGACACGAGTGACGGTCACGGATCCGCGCAGGCTCACGATGCCACGCTCGATTCGTGCAGGCACTGAGCGGCGACTCTCGGCCTGCGGAAGAGTTCGTTGATCGCGGCCATGTCGTGTGAATCCTAGCCCGCGCGATAGATGAACGTCTTGCACGTCCGTGTAACACAAGCGCGGCGTGTGACGGCAGGTGCCCTACTTTCGCGAAGCGAAGCCCGACAGCGCGCGAAGTTACAAGAGGCTCACAAAGTCTACATATCAGCGGCGTAGGGTTCTCGCCTTGGAGGCGTTCATGTTCAAGCAGCCCGGCCGCTTCATGATGTGGTTTCTCGTCATCATCTCGTCGCTAGCAACTACCGCCATGGCCTTGAGAGGCCACTTCGTAGTCGGTGCGCAGCCCGACGGCCGATTCGTGGTGCCGAACGGCCAGCTGCTGACGCCGGCCGGCGCGCACATCGAGGTCAACGACCGTCCGCTGGGCATGGTACTGAGCCCCGATCACCGCACTCTCGCCGTCGTCACCGGCAGCAACTTCAACTCGCGTGCGCTGCACCTGATCGACGTCGACTCGCAGACCCTCAGGCAGACGATCAGCATCTCGAACAGTTTCGTCGGCGTCGGCTTCAGTCCAGCGGGCGACAGGATTTACGTCGGAGGCGGCGCGAGCAATGACGTCAAGGTATTTACCCGCGCCGCTGACGGGACCTTTGCCGCCACGGTGGCGATTGCCATCGCGAGAGCCGAGCCCAGCGGCCTTTCGCTGAGCCCGGACGGCTCACGCCTGTACGTCGCGCTCAACATGACGAACGAAGTCGCCGCGATCGATACGGCGACGAACGCGATCGTGAAGCGCATTCCCGTCGGTACCTATCCGTACACCACCGTGGTGTCGGCCGACGGCTCCAAGGTGTACGTCAGCAACTGGGGCGGCAGGATCCCCGGGCCGACCGACGTCACCGACGGCATGTTCCCCGTCGCGGTCGACCCGCGGACGGGGATTCCGATCAGCGGGACCGTCTCCGTCATCGACACAGCGAGCAACGCCGTCATCAAGACGATCGACGTGGGACTCCATCCGACGGGTCTGGCGTTGAGCCCCGCGGGCGACCGTGTGTACGTCACCAATGCCAACAGCGACACCGTGTCCGCGATCAGCACCCTCACCGACTCAGTCGTCAAGACACTGCACGTCGGCGGCAGTGACCGCGAATCGCTGCTCGGCAGCTCGCCGAACGCCGTCACCGTGACACCCGATGGACGCACGCTGTATGTGGCGAACGCGTCGCAGAACGCCATCGCGGTCGTGGACGTTGGCGCGCGCTCGGACGATGCCGTCCGCGGGCTCATTCCGACCGGCTGGTATCCCACGGCGGTGATCGTGGACTCGACCGGAGACCGGCTCTTCATCGCCAGCGGCTACGGATTCGGATCGATTGCGCCGACCGTGCCGCCGGGCGAGGGGCGCAGCTATCAGGATCGCGTGGGGGTGATCTCGATCCTGGACGTGCCAAATCGCAAGGAGCTCGACCGCTTTACGAAGCAGGTGCGCGACAACAACGACGTCCTGCCACCAGTGGACGACAACGCCGCCAGAGGCCGTGACGACGACGATCGAGACGAGCACGGCCGGGATCGTCACGGCCGCGATCCGATCCCGATGCATCCCGGCGAGCGCTCGCCGATCAAGCACGTGTTCTACATCATCAAAGAGAACCGCACATACGACCAGGTGTTCGGCGATATGCCGCAGGGCAACGGCGATCCGTCGCTCGTGCAATTCGGACGGGACGTGACCCCGAATCATCATGCACTCGCCGACCAGTTCGCGCTGCTCGACAACTACTACGGCCCCGGCGACCAGTCCGCGCTCGGGCATCGCTGGGTGCTCCAGGCCTACCCGAGCACGTGGGTGCACAAGTACGGCAACGCCCGCAACAACCAGAACCCGATGCTGCTCGGGCCGACCGACGCGATCTACGACAGCGCCAAGGCGCACGGTCTGCACGTGCGAGCGTACGGTGAACGTGGCGCGAACACCATCACCCCGTCGACGGCGACCTGGACGGATATCTACAACGACTGGAAGAACGGCACTTCGAACGTCCAGATCGACGCGCGCGCGGTCATCGTGGGTCTGCGCGACGTCTATCACCCCAAGTACCCGGCGGCGGAGAGCCGCGTGCCGGATCAGTACCGCGCGGATATCTTCCTGAAGGACTTCGCGGAGTTCGAGAAGAACGGCGACCTGCCGCAACTCGTGCTGCTGCTGTTGTACGACGATCACACCGAGGGGACGAGTCCTGGATTTCCAACGCCGCGGGCGCAGGTCGCCGACAACGACCTGGCGCTTGGCCGCATCGTGGAAGCGGTGTCGAGGAGCCGCTACTGGAAGGAATCGGCGATCTTCGTCACCGAGGACGACTCGCAGGACGGGCTCGACCACGTCGACGGGCATCGCACGGTGGGCCTGGTGATCAGCCCCTACACGCGCCGCGGCAGCGTCGACAGCCACTTCTACTCGATCGTCAACATGTTCCGTACCATCAAGCAGATTCTCGGTCTCCCGCCGGGGAACCAGTTCGACCTGGCGGCCGAGCCGATGTTCACGACGTTCACCTCGCGGCCGAATTTCACACCGTACTCGGCGGTTCCGAACAACGTTCCGCTCAACGAGATGAATCCGCCGGTCGCCGCGTTGCGAGGGCTGCAGCGCGAGCTCGCCGAGTTCTCACTCGCCATCGACAGCTCGGAGCCCGACTCGGCACCCGCCGACATGCTCAACCGCGCGATCTGGCATTCCGTCAAGGGATTCGACACGCCGTACAACTACGGCCGGCCGATCCACAGGAACACCTTGCCGACATTCTCGCTGCGCCGACTCGCCGGATTCTGATCCGATTCTTCGAAGGGAGCTCAACATGACGAAACGTTCGATAACGCACTGGCTCAAGCTGTGCGCGCTCACGTCTGCAGCAGTGCTCGCCCTGTCACCGCGCGCCTATCTTCAGGAGCAGAACGGTCACCCACAAGACCGGGCTGGCCATCACCGGGACCACGACGACGATGACGACGACGATGACCGCCTGGGGCACCGTACACTGATCCCGCTGGCGACCGGCCAGTTCGTCACGCCAACCGCGGTCAAGGACGCCGTTCAGCAGTATCTGAATCCGGGACTGCCATCCTATCCGGACTTCATCGCCGGCGAGGCGGTGCGGTCGCAGCTCAGTCCGGATGGCTCGACGCTGGCCATCATTACGGCCGGCCAGAACTCGCTTTACAAACCGGACGGCACCGTCGACGTGGCCAATTCGACGCAATTCATCTTTCTCTACAACGTGGAAGGCGCGAACAAGGCGAGGCCCGCGCTCACGCAGGTGATCCAGCAGGTCAACGCCCACGTCGGCCTCGCCTTCTCCCCCGACGGCAACACGCTCTACGCCGCCGGCGGGAATGACGATGCGGTGTACGTGTACACGAAGAGCGGCGGTGGTTTTGCGGCCGCGGCGCCGATTGCGCTCGGCCATTTCGCGCCGGGCGCGATTGGCAGCGCTCGCAACAAAGGCGTCGGCCTTGGCGTGCAGCCCAACGCCAGCGGCATGGGCGTTTCCGCCGACGGCGCGACGCTGGTCGTCGCCAACAACTACAACGACTCGATCAGCGTGATTGATACCGCAACCCGGGTCGTCCGCTACGAACACGATCTGCGTCCGTACTTTGCGAACAATGAGGGTCGCAGCGGGGGAGTGGGCGGGACGTTCCCGTTCGCGGTCGTCGTCAAGAGCAACGGGACCGCGTATGTCTCGTCGGACCGCGATCGGGAAGTCGTGGTAGTGGATGTGACGTCCCCAACCCAGGGACGCTTGATCAAGCGCATCAAGCTCGAGGGCAATGCGCTCGGCATGACGCTCGACGCGTCACAGTCGAGACTCTACGTGGCGCAGGACAACGCCGACCAGGTCGCGATCATCGACACCGCGACCAACCGTGTCACGGCAAAGATTGATGCGCGGGCTCCGGCCGGCATGCTGCCCGGACGCAAATACACCGGCGCGGCAACGTTTGCGGTCACGCTGTCGCCAGACGGCAGCACGCTCTACGCCGTGAACAGCGGAGCGAACTCGATCGCCGTGATCCCGCTGACGGGGCATCGGGCCAACACGGTCAGCGGTTTGATTCCGACCGCCTACGAGCCGCACGACATCACGTTCAGTACGGACGGATCGTGGATGTATATCGTCAACGGCAAGAGCGCGACCGGGCCGAACACCAGTCACCTCGCGAGCAACACTGCCAGCATTACCAGCATTACCTACCCGGGCGGGAATGCCGCGGCAGCTGCGGCGTCGCGAGCGTCGAACCAGTATCAGTTCCAGCTGGAGCGCGCATCTCTGGTCAGCGCTCCCGTTCCCGGTCCCGGGCACATGCAGGAGTTGACGGAACGGGTGGCCAGGAACAACGGCTACTCGACCGAGACGGATGAGAAGGACGCGAAAGTGATGCAGTTCATCAACAAGCGCATCAAGCACATCATCTACATCGTCAAGGAGAATCGTACCTACGATCAGATTCTCGGCGACCTGACCAACGGCGCGAATGGCGACCCGGCGCTGACCCAGTTCGGTCACGCGTTGACGCCGAATAATCACAATCTGGCGAACAGGTTCGTCACGCTGGACAATTTCATGAACCCCGGCGACGGCAGCATGGACGGCTGGTCCTGGTCGATGCAGGGCCGTGTTACCAACACGGAAACGATCACCCAGCAGATCAACTACGCCTCGGTCAACCGCGGACTGTCCTACGAATCAGAGGGCACCAACCGCAACGTGCCGGTCAACTTTGCGAGCGTTGCCGATCGGGACGCCGCGTCGGGTGTCGCCGGAACCACGAACTACACCAACGCGTCGGCGGCCTTGCCGGGCGGCACGGCGAACCTGCTGACTGGAACCGGCAACCACGCGTCGGCCGACGCGCCATTCGGCATCGAGGATGGCTACATCTTCAACGCCGTCTTGAAGGCCGGCGGCACCGTCCGCAACTATGGCTTCCTGGTGAACAACATCGGCAGCATCGGCTCCAAGACGGCGCCGGTGTCGGATCCGTTCAGCGCCGGCATCATTCAGGTCGCGCCGCTCGACCCGGCGCTCGCACCGCTCACCGATCTCTATTTCCGCGGTTACGACCAGAACTATCCGGACTTGTGGCGCTTTGACGAATGGAAGCGCGAGTTCGACCAGTTCGTCGCCAATCGGAACCTGCCGAGCCTGTCGCTGGTTCGCATCAGCCACGACCACATGGGAAGTTTCGGCAGCGCGCTCGGCGGCGTGAATACTCCTGAAACGCAGCAGGCCGACTGCGATCTCGCACTGGGCCGGCTGGTCGAGACCGTGGCGCACAGCCGCTATGCCGCAGACACCCTCATCATCGTCACGGAAGACGATGTGCAGGATGGCCCCGACCACGTGGATTCCCATCGCGGCACGGCGTACGTCGTCGGACCGTACGTGAAGCAGGGAGCCGTTGTCAGCACCCGCTATAACCAGGTGAGTGCGCTCCGCACGATCGAGGACGTGCTCGGCACCGAGCACCTGAATCTGAACACGGCTTTCCAGCGGCCGATGGCCGATGTGTTCGACACCCGTTCGTCGGGCCGTTGGACGTATGCCGCGGAGGCATCAACCGTTCTCGCGAGCACGATGATGGCTTCTCTCGGGAACGGCAACGGCATGAGGTTCGCGGCCGGTCCGATCATCCAGCCTCAGCACAACGCCGACTATTGGGATCGGGTCACCGCCGGCTTCGATTTCTCCGAAGCCGATCAGGTGCCGCCTGCGCAATTCAACCGGGTCCTGTGGGACGGCCTCATGGGCGGCAAGCCATATCCGGCACTGCGCGGCGAGGGCGCCGGCGCCAGGCACGATCACTAATCGATCCTTAAAAGTGGGCGCCACGGACAGCCGCTCGTGTGGTTTTCCGTGGCGCTTCGTCATCGTCTCGGACTGTCCCCGTCGGGAGAGTTTTGCCATGAGCATTGACCGAATTGCGGCCACGCTGATTCTTATTCTCGCGCTGCTGCCGGCAGCCGCCTCCGCCCAGACGCCGGGCACTGCATCAGATCCGCGGCAGAACACACAGCAGGATCCACCGCCCAATCCCCCAACGTTTCAGGACACGGTCCAGGTCACCGCGACTCGCTTCGGCGAGCCAGTCGCCGAGGTGCCCGGCTCGATCAGCGTCGTGACCGGCGACGAAATCCGGGCGCGGGGCGCGACGGATCTGCGCACCGCGCTTGCGCTGCTCGGCGGCGTCAGCGTCGCGCCCGGCGGCGACGCCGGCCCGGCCGGCGCCGTTCCCGGACTGCTCGGCGTTCGCGAGGTGGACGATCTGCTGCTGCTCATCGACGGCATTCCCGCCGGTGGCGCCTTCATCCCGCAGATCGAAGCGATCAGCCTGAACAACGTCGAGCGCATCGAAGTGATGCGAGGAGCGGCGCCGGTCTACTACGGCACCACCGCGTTCGCCGGCACGATCAACGTGATTCATTTCGCGGCGGGCAGCGCCGACAAGGTCACCGCCGCACACTTCGGCAGTTATCAGTCCGGCGGCGTCAGCGGGGCCGCGGTGCTGTCGTCCGGCCGCGTGCGTCAATCGGTCAGCGCCGAGCTGACGCAGGACACCTTCTCCGGCGATCGCGCCGACTTCCGGCGCGCGCAAGGGATCTGGCGGCTCGCCACGCAGCTGGGCGGCGGAAATTTCCGCGCCGATGTCGATGTCCTTGCGCTGCGTCAGCATCCGAACAGTCCCGCGCCGATCGACGAGGCGACCGGGGCGTTCAGCACGCTGCTGCCGGTGGACTACAACCAGAACCCGGCGAACTCTTTGCTCGACACCAATCGCTACAAGATCGTCCTCGACTACGACAAGAAGCTGTCGTTCGGCCACTGGGGGAACACGGCTGCCTTCACGCAGACGAAGACCGACGGCGTGCGCGGCTTCATCGACGCCGGCGACACGCCGCAGCCGTGGACGACGAAAACCAACGCCGATCTCGAGTCGTTCCAGCAGTCGCAGAATCTCAAGGAGCTGTTCATCGACAGCAACCTGACGACGAGGCCGGCCAGGCGGATGGATCTGACGACGGGCGTCAACCTGCTCGTCGGCAGCGCCGGCGCCGACAGTTTCCGGTACGGTCAGCGGCTGCTGCTCGACGGCGCGAGCCAGGTGCCAAGCACGGAAACCATCGCGCCGAAAGGCACGGTGAATCTCGACGACAGCCGCCGCTTCATCGGCCTCTATGCGCAGAGCCACGTCGAAATGACGCCCAGCACGAGCCTGTTGGCGGGCCTGCGGTGGAACACCACGCATGAGACGCGCGAAGAGGCTCGCGTCAACAGCCGTGGAGTGAGGACCGTCACGCCGGGCGTGCAGGACGTCAATCGCCTCACGGGATCGATTGGCGCGGCGTGGCGCGCCTGGAACAACGCCGACACGGCCATCAGCATCGTCACACTGCACGGCAACGTCGGCTACACGTTCCAGCCGGCGCAGATCGATTTCAGTCCCAATCCAGAAGCGGCGCCCGAGGGCGGCGGATTGTTGAAGCCGGAAACGCAGCGCAGCGTGATCGTCGGGATGAAGGCCGATTCGCGGAACGGCCTGGCGGGATTCGACGTCGACGGTTTCTTCGTCGACTTCTACAACCAGCCGGTGCAGGCGACCGCCAACGGCGTGGCGGTGCTGCGATCGATCGGGCAGCAGCGCTACAAGGGCATCGATGTCGAAGGCGCGCTGCGTCCGGCCAGAGGGCTGTCAATCAAGGCGAACATCGGCTGGAGCGACGCGCTGTACGAGGACTACGTCACCGACATCGACGGCAAGCCGATGCAACTGGCGGGCAACCACCAGGTGCTCACGCCCAAGGTCCGCGTCGGTGGCGGCCTTCTGTATGCGCCCGGACGCGGCTGGCGCGGGTCGCTGACCTCAAACTGGATCGGCGCTCACTGGCTGAACAGCCTCAATACCTTCGAGGCACCCGCGTATGCGGTCGTCGACGCGTCGCTCGGCTATCGCTTCGACAAATTCACCGTGGCGCTCCTCGGCTCGAATCTCGGCGATCGCCGGGATGCGGCGCAACTGAGCGAGCTTGGGGAAGGACAGTTCTATCGGTTGCCGGCGCGCCGCATCGATGCCACGCTGACCTGGCACTACAAACGATGAGCCGCTGTGAGATCGAGGAACAGCGATTCAAGCGAGCGCTCGCGGCGCACGAGAAGACGAACCGCCACCCCCGCGCGGCCCAGCTCGATGATGTACGCGTCGAGCGCTTCGTGGCCAGCCGATACTTCGAGACCACCTTCCGTTGTTCGTCCAACCGCGAGCACGGTTCGATTCGACGCGAGGCTCATCGCGGCGTCGTCGTCACTGGTGCGCAGCAGATGCACCGGGTTGGCAGAAAGCCTTCGCAGACCGGCGACCGTGCCGGCAAACACGACTGTGCCCCGATCGATCACGGTCAGCGTATCGCAAAGATCCTCGACCTCGGTCAGATCGTGACTGCTCAATACGACAGTCGTGCCTGAGCTCGCCAGGCGCCGGATCAGCACGCGGATGTCGCGCGCTCCGGCCGGGTCGAGCGAGTTGGTGGGCTCATCGAGAAAGAGCAGTCGCGGCGATCGCAACAAGGCCGCAGCGACGCCGAGCCGCTGTCGCATGCCGGCCGAGTACCCGGCGACCGTGGCAGTGGCATGTGCGGCGAGGCCCACTTGCTCGAGGAGATCATCGATGCGATCGCGTGCGTCCGCCCCCCGGGCGCCGTCGAGACGCGCGAGCAACGCGAGGTTGGCCCGGCCGGAGAGGTACGGGTAGAAGGCCGCGTTGTCGACGAATCCGGCGACGCCGTCGGGCAGCGGGCCCGCCGGGTTCAGCTCCGCACCGAGGAGACGCACGTCGCCCGCATCGCGCCGGACAAGCCCGAGCAGGATTCGCATCAGCGTGGTTTTCCCCGCACCGTTCGGGCCGAGGAGTCCGTACAGCTGACCGGGCGTCGCGACGATGTCGACGTTCGAGAGGGCTTCGCGGTGACCGTAGCGCTTGGAGACGCCGCGGGCCTCCAGCGCGAATCGTTCCGTCATCGACGCGCATCGTAGCGCGCAGCCCTCGCGCAAGTCATGCGCGCGCGTGTAACTTCCATGCGTCACGAAAGGCCTGGCTCATCGATGGACGATCATTTTTTCGAGCAAGAAGTTACAC
>Ga0070665_100007197_pt1 | contig 11313 bp, 7 predicted proteins | sample KBSS13metaG_FD_65862 | JGI IMG/M metagenome (GOLD analysis project Ga0070665, IMG submission 65862) | Switchgrass rhizosphere microbial communities from Kellogg Biological Station, Michigan, USA - KBS S1-3 metaG | ecosystem: Host-associated > Plants > Roots > Rhizosphere > Soil ...
GCTCGCCGCCACGCCGCCAGGCTCCACGACTGACAACACGGGGCTGAAGCAGCACGCCGATCAATTGCAGACCTGGGTCGCGACGCATCCGCGCGATTCGCTCGCATGGACGGCCTTGAGCCAGACGCAGGAGCGCCTCGGCCAGCCGCTGCGCGCGGTGCGCGCGGACGCCGAATCGCGCCTCGCGCTCGGCGACCTGAACGGCGCGGCCGATCGTCTCCAGGCCGGTCAGCGCCGTGCGCGCAGCGGCGGGGCGGTCGACTTCATCGACGTCTCGGTGATCGACGCGCGGCTGCGCGACGTCGAACTGCTGCGCCGGCAGCGTCGCGAGGATGAAAAGTCGCTGAGGTGATCGGCATCGCGTGAGGTGATGCTCTCGTAGACTCGCGTGCCAAAGAACACGCGAATCATCGGGAAGGAGCGACTCATGCGATCACTCTTCGGCGCGCTCGTCGCGCTGATGGCGACGACGGCCCAGGTGCAGGCCGCGACCACCATCGCCAGCGTGAGCCCGCAAGGCGAAGTCGCGCAGGTGAGGCAGCTCACGGTGAAGTTCTCGGAGGCCGTCGTGCCGTTCGGCGATCTGCGGCTGCCTGATCCGATGAGCGTGAGTTGCCAGGGCGCCGTGCCCGCCGGCAGCGGCCGTTGGGCCAACGACCGCGTGTGGCTGTACGACTTCACCGACGCCCTCCCGCCCGGTACGCGCTGCACGCTGAAAGCCAAGCCGGAATGGAAGCCGAGCAGCGGGGCGTTGAGCGGATCCACCGAGTTTTCATTCAGCACCGGCGGGCCGTCGGTCGTGTCCTCGCAGCCGTACGACGGTGCGACGATCGAAGAGGACCAGTACTTCATGCTGCGCCTGAGTGGCGCGGCCGTCGAGAGCAGCGTGACCGCCAACGCGTGGTGCGAGGTCGAAGGCATCGGCGAGCGCCTCGGCGTGCGCGTGATCGGCGCAGCGGAGCGTGCCGATCTGCTGAAGGCGCGTCGCATCAAGCCCGCCGAGGCCGAGCGGCTGTTGATCGTCGCGTGCCAACGCCCGTTGCCCAACGGCGCGGCGCTGCGCCTCGTCTGGGGCAAGGGCATCGCCGCGGCGGCGAATCCGGCGGTCGCGACGAGCATCGAACAGCGCTTCAAATTCACTGTGCGGGCCGCGCTCACGGCCGAGTTCAGTTGCGAGCGTGAGCGCGCGAATGCGGCGTGCCTGCCGATCCGCCCGATGTCGTTGCGCTTCACGGCACCGATCGCGCGCGAGCTCGCCGCGAAGATCCAGTTGAATCCGGTAGCGGGGAACGCGCTCGCGCCCGTCTTCGACAAGGACGACAAGTCGCCCGAGGTCAATGCGATCACTTTCCCGATCCCGCTGCCCGAGAACGCCGACTTCACGATCGAGCTGCCGCGCGATCTGAAGGACAACGCCGGTCGTCCGCTCGCGAACGCCGCGAGCTATCCGCTGAAGGTCGCGACGGGCGACGCGCCGCCGATCGCCAAGTTCGCCGCCGCGCCATTCGGCGTGATCGAGCGATCCGATCCATTGCTGCCGGTCACCTTGCGGCACGTGCAGGGCGATCTGCGCCCCGCGGCGACGAGCGGGCAGGTGCGCGTGAAGCGGCTCACCACCGATGCCGACATCCTCGCGTGGTTCGCCAGGCTGCAGAAGTACCACGAGAACCAGCTCACTGCCAGGGAGCTCGGGCTGCCGCAGAAGGACTGGTTCACGACCGAGAACGATGTCGACGCGAAAGGCAAGGCCATCAAGCGCCGCGTCGACCGGGTCATCGCGACGCGCGAGGTCTCGCTGCTGAAGACCGAGGCGGGCGCCAAGCGCCTCGACCTGCCGCAACTGAACGAGGGCGATCCGCGCCCGTTCGAGGTCGTCGGCATTCCGCTCGCCGAGCCGGGCTATCACGTCGTCGAGATCGAATCGCTGCGGCTCGGCCAATCGCTGCTCGACAAGCGCGAGCCGATGTACGTGCGCACCGGCGTGCTCGTCACCAACCTCGGCGTGCACTTCAAGGCGAGCAGGGAAAACAGCGTCGTGTGGGTCACGACGCTCGATCGCGGCCAGCCCGTCGAAGGTGCCGACGTCGCGATCAACGACTGCAACGGCAAGCAGCTGTGGTCCGGCAAGACCGATGCGCAAGGGCTTGCGCGCGCGAATCAAGCTTTCGACGCGGAATTGCCGAACTGCGTCGCCGAGCACGCGCTCTTCGTCACCGCTCGAAAGGCCGACAAGCGCGCCGATGCGGCGGGCGCCGTCGACATCGCCTTCGTGTTCGGGAGCTGGACCAAGGGCATTGAGCCGTGGCGCTTCAACGTGCCGACCGGCGGGGGCACGCAGCCGAGCGTGCGCGCCGCGACGGTGTTCGACCGAACCTTGCTGCGCGCCGGCGAGACGGTGTCGATGAAGCACTTCTTCCGCGTCGAGACCTCGACAGGGCTCGCCGCGCCGAAGGCCGACGAGCTGCCCACGCGCATGAAGATCGTCCACGAGGGTACCGGCCAGGAGTTCGCGCAACCGCTCCAATGGAACGGGACGCGCAACGCGGTGGCGACGTGGAACATCCCACCCGCGGCCAAGCTGGGCGTCTACAACGTGGTGCTCGAGCGCGAGGGCCGCGGTGAGGTCGGTCGCGAGCGCGAGCGCCGCTGGACCAGCGGCAGCTTCCGCGTCGAGGAGTTTCGCGTGCCGCTCGTCGACGCGCGCGTGAGCGGGCCGAAGGACGTCGCGATCGCGCCGGCGACGCTGCCGGTGGCGGTGCAGCTCAACTACTTCTCCGGCGGCGGCATGTCGGCCGCACCGGCGCGTGCCTCGGCGCTGCTGAAGACGCGCTCGGTGGAGTTCAACGGCTACGACGAGTTCTCATTCGATCCCCCACGCGATCCGAAGCAGGCGCAGGCCGGCAGCGGCGACGAAGACAGCGACGCGTCGGCCGGCGCACGCGACGGCAAGCTCGTCGCCGACAAGCTGCCGCTGACGACCGACAAGAACGGCGCCGCGACCTTCACCGTGAAGGATCTGCCCAAGATCACCCGCCCGAGCGAACTGAGTGCCGAGGTCACGTTCAACGACCCGAACGGCGAAGTGCAGACGGTGGCAACGTCGATCCCGATCTGGCCCAGCGCCACCGTGCTCGGCATCAAGACCGGTTCGTGGGCGAGCAGCCGAGGCAAGGTCAAGTTCACCGCGCTCGCCCTCGACACCGCCGGCAAGCCGATCAAGGGCCAGAGCATCGAAGTGCGCGGCCGGCTGGCGCAGACGATCAGCACACGCAAGCGCATGGTCGGCGGCTTCTACGCCTACGACAACCGCACCGAGCTGAAGGAACTGGGCAGCCTGTGCAGCGGCAGCACCGACGATCGCGGCCTGCTGCTGTGCGAGGCCGAGCTGAACAGCGCCGGCCAGGTGGAGCTGGTCGCATCGGCAAAGGATGCGACCGGCCACGCGGTGGAAGCGGCGAGCAGCGTCTGGGTCACGAAGCAGGGCGAGCTCTGGTTCGCGCAGGACAACGACGACCGCATCGACGTGCTGCCCGAGAAGAAGCGCTACGAGCCCGGCGAGATCGCGAAACTGCAGGTGCGCATGCCGTTCCGCGAGGCGACGGCGCTGGTCGCGGTCGAACGCGAGGGCGTGATCGACACGCGTGTCGTCACGCTGCGCGGCGATGATCCGACGATCGATCTCAAGATCGAGAAGACCTGGGGTCCGAACGTCTACGTCAGCGTGCTCGCGCTGCGCGGGCGCATCCGCGACGTGCCGTGGTATTCGTTCTTCACCTGGGGCTGGAAGGAGCCGATCAACTGGGTGCGCAGCTTCTGGTACGAGGGCCGCGAATACCAGGCGCCGACCGCGATGGTCGATCTGTCGAAACCGGCGTTCAAGCTCGGCGTGGCGGCGTTGAAGGTCGGCATCAAGGCGCACGAACTGCAGGTCGCCGTCACGACCGACAAGCCGCAGTACGTGGTGCGCGGCAAGGCGATCGCGAAGGTCAAGGTGTCGTACGAAGGCAAGCCGCTCGCGGGTACCGAGCTTGCATTTGCCGCGGTCGACGAAGGGCTGCTGGCGTTGCGCAACAACGAGTCGTGGGATCTGCTGAACACGATGATCCAGCAGCGCGCCTGGGGCGTGACGACCGCGACCGCGCAGAGCGAGATCATCGGTCGCCGTCACTACGGTCGCAAAGCCGTCGCCGCGGGCGGCGGCGGTGGTCGCGGCAGCACGCGTGAGCTGTTCGACACGCTGCTGTTGTGGAAGCCGTCGGTCACGCTCGACGCGAACGGCGAGGCGACGGTCGAGGTGCCGCTCAACGATTCGCTGACGAGCTTCAAGCTGGTGGCGATCGCCGATGCCGGCACGCAGCAGTTCGGCACCGGCAGCGCGAGCATCCGCGTGACGCAGGACTTGCAGATGCTCTCCGGCCTGCCGCCGCTGGTGCGCGACGGCGATCGCTACAGCGCGATGCTGACCCTGCGCAACACGACCACGCGCGAGATGAAGGTGCGCGCGGCGCTGCAAGGCACCGCGAACTCGGGCGACGAGATCGCACGCACGAAGCTGAACTTCCCGCCGCAGGACGTGACGCTCGCCGCCGGCGCGGCGCTGGAAGTCGTCTGGCCGGTCGATGTGCCGGCCGATGCGTACAGCATCACATGGGAGGCGAGTGCCGACGAGCAGGCCGGCCCGGCCACACCAGAGCGAGCAAGGGACAAGCTCAAGGTCACGCAGCTCGTTTCGCCGGCCGTCCCGGTACGCGTGCTGCAGGCCACGCTGCAGCAACTCGACGGCACCGTGACGCTGCCGATCGCCGCGCCCGCGGATGCGTTGCCCGAGACCGGTGCGAAGCGCGGCGGACTCAGCGTCGCGGTGCAGCCCAAGCTCACCGGCGCGCTGCCTGGCATGCGCCGCTACTTCGAGACCTATCCGTTCGTCTGCCTCGAGCAGAAGACGTCGAAGGCGGTCGGCCTGAAGGACGCGAAGCTGTGGACCACCGTTGCGAACACGCTGCCGACCTACCTCGACTCGGATGGCCTCGCGAGCTACTTCCCGCCGCGTGTCGACGACGGCCCGCGCGGCAGCGACCGGCTCACGGCCTACGTGCTCGCGGCTACGCACGAGGCCGGCTTCGAGCTGCCGGCCGCGGCGCGCGATGCGATGCTGAATGGCCTCACCGCGTTCGTCGAAGGTCGCATCGAGCGCAAGTTCTGGGCGCCGAAGAACGATGTCGACGTGCGCAAGATCGCCGCGCTCGAAGCGCTCTCGCGCTACGGCCGCGCTCAGCCGAAGATGCTCGGCTCGATCAACCTGACGCCGAACGTCTGGCCGACCGCGGCGGTGATCGACTGGCTGAATCTGCTCAAGCGCGTCGACGGTATCCCGGACGCCGCGAAGCGCCGCGACGAAGCGAGCCAGATCCTGCGCGGCCGTCTCACCTACGCCGGCACGACGCTGAAGTTCAGCAACGAGGAGGGCGACTTCTGGTGGTGGTTGATGGACAGCGCCGATGCGAACGCCGCGAAGCTGATCCTCGCCGTGCTCGATGACCCGACGTGGCGCGACGATCTGCCGCGCATGGTCGTCGGCTCGCTCGGCCGCCAGCGCGCCGGAGCGTGGCTGACGACGACGGCGAACCTGTGGGGCTCGCTCGCGCTCGACAAGTTCTCCGCGAAGTTCGAGTCGGTGAAGATCGCGGGTCGCACCAACGCCATGCTCGGCGAGCGCAACGCGAGCGTCGACTGGGGCAAGTTCCCCGATGGCGGCGCGATGAAGCTCGCGTGGCCGGCGCAGCCCGGTCCGCTGAACATTGCGCAGGACGGTGCCGGCAAGCCGTGGCTGACGGTGCAGAGCCTCGCCGCCATTCCGTTGAAGGCGCCGTTGCGGGCGGGCTACAGCGTGACGCGCAGTGTTGCGCCGGTCGAGCAGAAAGACAAGAGTGCAAAGGGCAGCAAGTGGTCGCGCGGCGACGTGGTGCGCGTGCGCCTCGAGATTGACGCGCAGAGCGACATGACCTGGGTCGTCGTCAGCGATCCCGTGCCCGGCGGCGCAACGATCCTCGGCTCGGGCCTCGGCCGCGACTCGTCGATCGCGACCGGCACCGAGAAGCGATCTGGCAGCGCGTGGCCGGTGTTCGAGGAGCGCAGCTTCGAGGCCTTCCGCAGCTACTACGACTACCTGCCGCGCGGCAAGCACGTCATCGAATACACGCTGCGCCTGAACAACCCCGGCAAGTTCGCGCTGCCGCCGACGCGGGTCGAGGCGATGTACGCGCCCGAGAGTTTCGGCGAGTCGCCGAACGACGCCGTCGAGGTCGCGCCGTGAACAGAGCGCTCGCCGTCGCGCTGCTCGCGGTGGCCGCGGCCGCGGTCGCGCATGCGGCACCGGCGGTTCCGGCGTTCAACGATGTGCGCGCCGCGCATCGTCCGTCCGACGTCGTGCTGACCGATCGTCACGGCACGCCGATCCAGACGATGCGCGTCGACAAGCAGGTGCGCCGCCTCGCGTGGGTGCCGCTGTCGGAGATGTCACCCGCGCTGCTGCATGCGATCGTGCTCAGCGAGGACCGGCGCTTCTACGAGCACAGCGGCGTCGACTGGAGCGCTGTCGCGAAGAGCGCCTGGGGCAACCTGTGGAACAGCCGCACGCGCGGTGCGTCGACGATCACGATGCAGCTCGCGGGCCTGATCGACGGCGGTCTCGCGCGCCCCGGCGGCGGGCGCAGCGTCGCGCAGAAGATCAGCCAGGCGATGACGGCAGCGGAGCTCGAAGCACGCTGGAAGAAGAGCGAGATTCTCGAGGCGTACCTCAACTCGGTCGGCTTTCGCGGCGAGATCGTCGGCATCGACGCGCTGTCGAGCACGCTGTTCGGCAAGCACGCGAGCGGGCTGGATGCGCAGGAGGCGGCGATCGCCGTCGCGCTGGTGCGCGCGCCGAATGCAAGCGCCGACGCGGTCGCGCAGCGGTCGTGCGGCGTGCTTCAGTTGCAGTCGCTGCCGTGTACGGGCGTGACCGCGTTGACCGCGACCGCACTGGCCCGCAAGGGCGGCATGCCGCTCGGCGAGCAGCTCGCGCCGCACGTCGCGCGCCAGATCTTGCGAGCCGATGGCGCACCGGTCCAGCGCAGCACGCTCGAGGCTGGCCTGCAGCGCACCGCGATCGAAGCGCTGCGGCGCCAGCTCGGCGAGCTGAATGGACGCAACGTCGAGGACGGCGCGGTCGTCGTGCTCGACAACGCGAGCGGCGAAGTGCGTGCATGGGTCGGCTCGAGCGGCGATCTGTCAGGCGCGGCGCAGGTCGATGGCGTGCTCGCGCGGCGCCAGCCGGGGTCGACGCTCAAGCCGTTCGTCTACGAGCTCGCGTTCGAGAAGAGGCTGATCACGCCGGCGAGCCTGATCGACGACTCGCCCGCGCAGATCGCGACGCAGAGCGGCCTGTACTTGCCGCAGAACTACGACCACGATTTCAAGGGCTGGGTCAGTGCGCGCACGGCGCTCGGCGCGAGCCTGAACGTGCCGGCGGTGCGCGTCGGCGCGATGCTCGGACCGGATGCGCTGGTCGCGCGCATGAACCAATTCGGTCTGGGCCTCGCGCAACCCGGCGGCTACTACGGCAACGCGCTTGCGCTCGGCAGTGCCGACGTCACCTTGCTCGGCGTGACCAACGCATATCGCGCGCTGGCCAACGGCGGCCTGTACTCGCCGGTCATGCTGCGCCCAGGGGCTGCGCCGACAGCGGCGAGGCGTGTCGCCGATCCGGCCGCCGTGTACCTCGTCAGCGACATCCTGGCCGACAACAACGCCCGCGCCCGCACCTTCGGCCTCACCAGCCTGCTCGCGACGCGCGGCTACGCGGCGGTGAAGACCGGCACGAGCAAGGACATGCGCGACAACTGGTGCATCGGCTACACCGATCGCTACACCGTCGGCGTCTGGGTCGGCAACGCGAGCGGTGCAGCGATGCACAGCGTCAGCGGCGTCAGTGGCGCGGCGCCGATCTGGCAAGCGCTGGTGCGCGCGTTGCATGCGGAAGCGCCGTCGCGATCGCCGCGCGCGCCAGGCGGCGTCGTCAACACGACAGTGCAGTTCGAGGGGGCGCTCGAGCCGGTTCGACAAGAAGTGTTCCTCGCCGGGACCGAACAGTCTCGCGTGCGCACGAGTGCCCAAGTGACGGGGACCGATCGCTACGGCATCGAGAGCCCGCGCGATGGCAGCATCTTCGCGATCGACCCCGACATGCCCGCCGCCGTTCAGCGCATCACGTTCGAGGGTGAGCAGGGTGTGTGGACGCTGGACGGCAAACGCATCGGTTCAGGTCGACGCCTGACATGGGCGCCGTGGCCGGGCCGCCATGAACTCACGCTGACGGGCCGAGATGGCGCGCCGCTGCAGACGGTCCGGTTCGAAGTGCGCGGCGCCGGCGTCAAGCCGACGACCACGTCTTCAAGTCAGGCGGCGAAGATCCGCTCCATCGCCACGTCGATGACCATCGCGCACAAGCTGTAGAGCAGCGAGCCGATCAGCGCCGCGAGGAATCCGGCGACATGGAAGCCGTCGAGCACCGACGCTGCGAAATAGAACATCAGCGCGTTGATCACGAACAGGAACAGGCCGAGCGTGAGCACCGTCACCGGCAACGTCAGCAGCACCAGGATCGGCCGCAGCAGCGTGTTGAACAGCCCGAGGACAAAGGCCGCGATCATCGCGGCGCCGAAGCTCTTCACGGTGACGCCGGGATAGAGATAAGCCACGAGCAGCAGCGCGGCGGCGAGCAGCAACCAACGGACGATGATTTTCATGGCGCGAAGAATACCGCGTCGCTGCGACAGGCCAAGTCCGTAATAGGAATCGTTCTCATTCGTGCTAGAGTTCGTGAACATTTGCTAAGCGTGATTCCGTTGCCTCATGTCCTCGCCTGCCTTGACCGCTGCGCCTTTGACGCCGCCGCTGCCGCCTCGCGGCGCGCATGCCGACGGGCTGTCGAGTGCGCAGCGCCGGGCGATGCTCGGTGTGATCGTGGCGGCGCACGTGGCGCTCGTCTACGGCCTGCTGCAAGTCCGTGAAGTGCGCGATGCGGCGCGCGAGGTCGTGCCGATGTTCGTCGACTTGATCGCGCTAGCCGCGCCGCCGGTTCCTCCCGCACCACCCCCGCCGCCCACGCCGCAGCCGATTCAGAAGAAGCCGCCACCGCCCGCGGTGGTGATCGCTGCCGCGCCGAGCCCCGCGCCGACGGCATTCGTCATGCCCGCACCGCCGCCGCCCGAACCGATCCCCGCACCGCCCGCGCCGGAGACCGCCGTCCAGGTGCCGCCGGCGCCGCCTGCGCCACCGCCCGCGCCCAAGATCATCCCGGCGTCTGCCGTGCAGTATCTGGATCCACCGGCTCCGGAATACCCGCGCCTGTCCAAGCGCAACGGCGAGAGCGGCCGCGTGATGGTGCGCGTGTACATCGACATCGCGGGCCTGCCGCACAACGTGCAGGTGAGCTCGTCGTCGGGCCATCCGCGCCTCGACGATGCCGCGACGCTCGCCGTGCAGCGGGCGCGCTTCAAGCCCTACACCGAGAACGGCCAGGCAATCGCCGGCTGGACCACCGTGCCGATCATTTTCGAACTGGAGAAGTAAGACGCCATGAATCCCGAACCGACCACCCTGGGTCTCGGCCACTTCCTCGCGCAGAGCGACGCGGTGGGCAAGACGCTGCTCGCGATCCTCGCCGTCATGTCGGTGGCGTCGTGGGCGATCATCGCGATCAAGGGACTCTCGCAGATCGCGCGCAGCAACCGCAGCAGCGCGTTCCTGAACTTCTTCTGGAATGCGACTTCGCTCGATGCGGTCGCGGCCGAGATCACGACGCATGGCGTGCGCGATCCGTTCTCGCACCTGACCGCGCACGCGATGCAGGCGCAGGCGCACCACGCGAAGTACGGCGCCGCCAAGCTCGAAGAAGCAGGCACTGCGAGCGAGTTCGTCACGCGCACGATCAAGAAAGTGCTCGACGAGGAAACGACGCGGCTGGAGAACGGCCTGGCCGTGCTCGCCACCGTCGGCGCGACCGCCCCGTTTGTCGGACTGTTCGGCACGGTCTGGGGCGTGTACCACGCGCTGGTGGCGATCGGCATGAGCGGCGCGGGCACGCTCGACAAGGTCGCCGGCCCGGTCGGCGAGGCGCTGATCATGACCGGCCTCGGCCTGGCCGTCGCGATCCCCGCGGTGATCGGCTACAACTGGCTGACGCGCTCGAACCGCGTCACGGCGGCCAAGCTCGATGCGTTCGCGTACGAGCTGCACACCTTCGTCTCGATGGGTCAGGCGCTCGGCCACGGAGCCGACAGCACGCCGGCCGCTCTGTCCAAGACCGTGCGCGCGGTGGCCAGCCGGCCTGCGGCGGCCTGATCGGGAGGTGCTGCGATGGCTTTCGCCAGCTTCGACTCCAGGAACGCGAGCGCGCCGATGTCGGAGATCAACATGGTGCCGTTGATCGACGTGATGCTGGTGCTGCTCGTCATCTTCATCATCACCGCGCCGCTCCTGACGCAGGCGGTCAAGCTCGAGCTGCCGAAGGCGAGCTCGCAGGTCAACGACCTGCGGCCGGAGAAGGTCGAGTTCTCGATCGATGCGAGCGGCGCGCTGTACTGGAACGGCGAGCCGATCAACCGCGCCGAGGCCAGCCGGCGTTTCGAGCTCGAGGGCAGGAAGCAGCCGCAGCCGGAGGTTCATCTGCGCGCCGATCAGGCCGTCGCGTACCGCTACGTGGCGCAGACGCTCGCCGACGCATCCAAGGCCGGGCTGACCAAGGTCGGCTTCATCAGCGAGCCGGACGCGGCCAGATGAATCGCGAGGCGCCAGGTCCTGCAAGCTCGTCGCAGTCCTTGCGGCGCGAGAGTGAGGCCACGACGCAGCCGCTCGCGCAGCCTGCGTGCATCGACAGCGCGCGGCTGTTCGCTGGCGGTGCCACCGAATTGCTGATCGACCACCGCGGCGTGCTGTACCGCCTGAAGCAGACCTCACTCGGGAAGCTGATCCTCACCAAATAGATTTCGTTCACCCATCGATCAACGCCACGCACCAGCCCGCCGTCGCCAGCCCGTGCTTCAACCTCAGGAACACCGCTGTGCCACGTCGACTCCGTCTCCCATGCGAGACCACTCACGCCACCACCTCCGCGCTGCTGCCGCTGGGCGCACTGGCAGCCGGCTTCGGCCTCTTCCAGGTCGACGCGTTCGCGCAGACCGCGCCCGCGGCGCCGGCCACACCGGCGTCGGCCGCTTCCGGCGCGGCGGCCGCTAAGAGCGAGGCGACGATGCAGCCGATCTCGGTGAAGGC
>Ga0070665_100007198_pt1 | contig 11313 bp, 11 predicted proteins | sample KBSS13metaG_FD_65862 | JGI IMG/M metagenome (GOLD analysis project Ga0070665, IMG submission 65862) | Switchgrass rhizosphere microbial communities from Kellogg Biological Station, Michigan, USA - KBS S1-3 metaG | ecosystem: Host-associated > Plants > Roots > Rhizosphere > Soil ...
GAGCTTGTCCGGATACGGCGCGCCGACGAGGTCGAGGATCGTCGGCACGATGTCGGTGACGTGTATCCACTGGCGGCGCACCTGCCCTGCGTCGCGCAGCTTCGCCGGCCAGCTCACGATGAGCGGCACGCGGATGCCGCCGTTCATCGTCGTCGTCTTGTACAGGCGGAACGGGGCGCTCGAGACGTCCGTCCAGCCGAGCGGATAGGTCGGCCACGAGGCGGCGCCGCCAAGCTCGCCGCGCTCCAGCATTCCGCGCACCCATGCGGGATCTTCGCTGCCGGTCAGTCGTTTCGACAGGTTGTTCGCTGCGCCGTCGACACCCCCGATGCCGTTGGCGCCGTTGTCCGACGTGAGGATGACGAGCGTGTTGTCGAGGCGGCCGAGCGCTTCCAGCGCGTCCATCAGCCGGCCGATGTTCTGGTCGAGGTTGTCGACGACCGCGGCGTAGAGCGCCATGTAGCGCGCATAGAGTGCGCGGCGCGAAGGGTCGACCGTGTCCCACGCCGGTACGTTCGGGCTGTGTGGCGGCAGTGCCGGCGGGATATCGAAGAGTCCGAGCGCGTTCTGCTTCGCGACACGTGCGGCACGCACCACGTCCCAGCCGCCGTCGTACGCGTCGACATAGCGCGCGAGGTCGTCGGGCTTTGCATGCAGCGGCGCGTGCGGCGCGTTGTGCGCGACGTAGAGAAGCAATGGCTTGTCGGGTGATGCGCTCGCGTGGTCCTTGAGCCAGCCGATAGCCTTGTCGGTCCAGTCGTCGGTGCAGTAGTAGCCATCCCGATAGGCGTCATCATCGAGAAACGCGTTGTCCTGGACGAGTTGCGCGGGCGCGAAGTAATGCGTTTCACCACCCAGGAATCCGTAGAAGCGATCGAAACCGCGCATAAGCGGCCACGACGAGCGATCCGCCGACGGCGTGACGTTGTGCTCCGCGGTGTTGTGCCACTTGCCCACCATGTAAGTCGAATAGCCCTGCGCGCGCAGCAGCTCTGCGAGCGTGGGCGTATCGCGCGTCATCTCGCCGGCGCGATAGCCGGGATAGCCGGGATCGTTGAACGTGAGCCATCCGCAACCCACCGCATGCGGATTCTTGCCCGTCAAGAGCGCCGCGCGTGCCGGCGTGCACATCGGCACCGTCGTGTAGTTGGAGAAGCGCAGGCCGCGCGCCGCGAGCTTGTCGATGGCCGCGGTGCGGATCTCCGCGCCGAAGCAGCCGAAGTCGGAAAAGCCCAGGTCGTCTAGCAGGATGACGACGACGTCCGGCGCGCCGGCAGGCGGCTTGGGACGCGGCGCCCACCAGGGTGTCGAATCCGCGAGGGTGCGCCCAATGGTTCCCTGCCATCCACCTCCGGGATCGTCGGACTGGAGCTCGCCCGAGCCGTCGGGTGATGTGTTCGTCACGGCCTTCAATCCACCGCGATGTTCGCGGTCCTGACGACGCGTTTCCAGCGCGCGACGTCGTCGCGCATGAACGCTGCGAAATCGGCGGGCTTGTTGGGCTGCGCCGCGTCGACGCCCATCGTCTCGAGCTTGGCGATCACGTCGGGGCTTGCAAGGGCTTTCATGATTTCCGAGTTGACGCGGTCGACGATCGCCTGCGGCGTCTTCGCGGGCATCGCGATGCCGAACCAGGTGCTCATCACCAGCGAGGGCATTCCGAGCTCGACAACGGTCGGCACGTCGGGAAGGTGCGGATGCCGCGCCTGGTCGAGCACCGCGAGCGGCTTCAGGTTGCCCGTCTTCAACTGCGGCTCGGCGAGGATCAGGCCAAGCGTCATGAACTGCACGCGCCCGGTGATGAGATCCGCGATCGCACTCGGCTGCCCCGGATAGTTGATCGTCTCCATCCTGATCCCGGCGTCGTGCATGAAAAGCTCGGTGGCGAGGTGAACGACGGTGCCGCGCGCCGAGCCCGCGTACGAGAGATCGCGCGTCTTGGCATAGGTGACGAACTCGGCGAGCGTTTTCGCGGGTAGCGACGCCGGAACGACAAACAGGAACGGGCTCGTGCCGATGAGCGCCACGCCCTCGAAGTCACGCAGCGGATCGTACTTGAGGGAGGTTGGCCGCACGCTCGGCTGGATCGTCGTCGGCGGGCTCGCGGCCAGCCACGTATAGCCGTCAGGAGCAGCCTTGGCCACTTGCTCGGTGGCAATGTTGCCGTCGGCGCCCGGCTTCGCCTCCACGACGATCGGCTGACCCAGCGCGGGCGAGATCCGGTCGGCGACCAGACGCGCGACGACGTCGAGCTGGCCGCCGGCCGGGAAGGGCACGACGAGGCGTATCGGCTTCTGCGGCCACGCCTCCTGCGACAGTGCGGGCAAAGATGCGAGCGTTGCGAACGCCGCAACGGCGACGGCGGCCCAGCGAGACATTCCGGCTCTCCTTCGATTGATCCTTGCCTAGCGTTGCAGCAATCCCCACCGCATGACGGTTCGGCGCTCGATCGCCGTAAAGAGCGTGCGGTCCATCACCATCCAGATCAGACCGATGACGATCATCCCGAGAATGATCACGTCGGTGCGCTGCCACTGCACGGCTTCCATCGTCATGTAGCCCAGGCCGCTGCTGCCCGCGATCATCTCGGAGGCGACGAGTGCGCGCCAGCCGTACGCCATGGACGTGCGCACGCCGAGCAGGAGCTGCACGAGCGCGCCGGGCAGGATCAGGTTCGTCAGCAACGCAAATCCGCTCCCGCCATGGCTTCGCACTGCGCGGTAGAGCGACGTCGGAATCGACTGCACGCCGATCACCGTGTTGTAGAGCGATGCGAAGAAGATCGTGTTGGCGATGACGAAGATCACCGAGCCGTTGCCGATGCCGAACCAGATGATAGTGAGCGGCACCCATGCGATGCCGGCGATCGCCTGCAGGAACGACAGCACGGGACGGAACATGTCGGCGACGTAGCGGTTGAGCGCGATGGCAAGGCCCAGCGGAACGGCGAGCGCCATCCCGATCGCGAATCCGATGAAGAGGCGTGCGAGGCTGGCGGCGGTGTTCTTGAGCAGCGAGCCGTCGCGGATCGATTCCCACGCGAAGTCGACGATTGCACTGATCGGCGGCAGCATGTAAGACGGGTATTGCATGACACGCGGCAGGAGCCACCACAGGACGAGAATCGCCAGGAACGGCAGCGTGCCAAGCCACGTCGGCGGCGCGAGGGGCTGGCGGCCCTTGGGGCTCATGTGCGCTGCTCCGCGTCGACGGTGAGGCCCCAGCGCTGGATCGTCGCGCGTTCGAGCGGCCGCAGATAGCAGAGGTCGATCGCGAGCCACGTCAGGCCCATCACGATCATGCCGACGATCGTGCGGGCCGTCTGCTGCGTCTGCGTGCCTTCGAAGATCAGGTAGCCGATGCCGGACTTCGCCGCCACGATCTCCGCGAAGACGAGACCGCGGAATGCAAAGCCCGCGCCGACGCGAAGGCCCGTGATGATGCCTGGCAGTGCGCTCGGCAGGATCGCATAGCGCAGAACCTGCCACCGAGTCGCGCCCAGCGAACGCAAGGCGTTGACGAGAATCTGCGGCGCCGTGCGCACGCCGAGCAGCGTGTTGTAGAGCACCGGGAAGAACACGACGTAGATCAGCGCGAGTAGGATCGTCTTCAAGCCGTAGCCGAACCAGACGACGAAGATCGGAATCCACGCAACCTCGACGATCGCGAACAGGAATTTGAGGAGCGGCGACAGCGTGACCGCGACCGTGCGGTTGAGGCCGATCGCGACACCGAAGACGACGCCGAGGAGCGCGCCTGCGGCAAGCCCCGCGAAATAGCGGCCCATGCTGTCGGCGAAGTAGACCGGCAGGATGCCTTTGCGAATGAGGTCCGCGAACGACGCGACGACGTCGCTCGGCGCAGGATAGAAGTACGGGGAGAGCCCGACCAGCGGAACGGAAAGCTGCCATGCCACGAGCAGCAACAGGACACCCGCTGCACCGCGCAGCACCCGTGCCGATCGGCGGCTGACCAGGGGCTGCGTGGCGGCGCGTGGCAGCGTGACACTGGCCGTCATCGGAGGGCCCGGTGCATCACCTGCCATCCCACGACGCAACGCCGTCCACCCAATATTCGCCGGCGATCCCGCGCAGTGCCGCGGGTGTGACGTCCATCATGTACACGGTGCGTTCGCGCACCTCGACCAGCCGGCCGGCTTCCTGCAGGCGAAGCTGATGGAAACGCTCGGGCGCGAAGGCCAGCACGATCCGGTAGCTGCCGCGATCCGCGGGTACCGCGCCCAGCGCCGCGAGCTTGCGATCGGCGGCCACGGTGGCGGCCATCCACCAGGCGGCCAGCACTGCGATCACCACCAGCGTTGCGGTGACGGGCACGCGGAGGCTTGGCGCATCGGAAAACGGAAGCCGCATCGCCTCAGGCTGCGGATGCGTGGGTGGAAGGGAGCCGCACGAGAGCGAGCAACTGCTCGCGCATCGCACCGAACGCCGGGTTCGCGTTGAGATGGGCCCAGGTACGGGCGTCGCGCGCGAACGGAACCTCGACGATGGTCCGGATGCGGCCCGGGCCCGGCGTCATCACCGCGACGCGATCGCCGAGGAAGATCGCCTCCTCGACGCTGTGCGTGATGAACAGCACGGTGAGCTGCGAGCGTTGCGCGATGCGGCCGAGCTCCTCCTGCAGCGTCATTCGCGTCTGCGCGTCGACCGCCGCGAACGGCTCGTCCATCAGCATCACCTCGGGCGAGTTCGCCAGCGTCCGCGCCACGGCGACACGCTGCTTCATGCCGCCGGAGAGCTCGTGCGGATACTTGTGCTCGACGTTGTGGAGGTTCGCCAGCGCGAGAAAGCGGCGCGCGGTGGCGTAGCGCTCGTCGCGCGGCACGCCCCGGAGCTTCAGGCCGAGCGCGGCGTTGTCGAGCACCGTCATCCACGGCAGGAGCGCGTACTCCTGGAACACCACGCCTCGCTCGGCGCCCGGTCCGACGACCGGCCGGCCGTCCATGACGATGCTGCCGGCGGCGGGCCGCAGGAAGCCGGCGATCGCCGCGAGGAGCGTGGACTTGCCGCAGCCGGAAGGACCCAGCACGCACAGGAACTCGTTGGCCGCGACGGTGAGATCGAGACCTTCCACCGCGCGATGGCCGACACCCGTTTCCGTGTTTACGTAGTCGAGCGTGAGACCGGCGATGCCGATCTTCGCCGGCGAGTGGGCCGCGGCGTTCGACGGCATCGTCACAGACCGAGCGCGCGCCGCTCGGCTGCGGCGAGGTGGCGGGCGAGCGCATCCGCGGCGCCGTCGGCATCGCGGCGGCGCAGCGCCTCGATGACGGCCAGGTGCTCCTCCATTGCGAGCGGCAGGTAGCGCGGCGAGCGCCCGTGCAGGCGGATCATCTTGATCTTGTCGAAGTTCTGCTGGTGCGCCGTGGTGAGAATGCGGTTGCCCATCGCCTCGATCATCAGGTTGTGCATGCCCCAGTCCACCTGCAGCGCGGCGTCGAGCAGCTTGCCGTCGAGCTCGCGGCCCGACGACATCCGCTCGAGCATGGAACGCGTCGCGCGGTCGAGGGCGTCGAGGGTCGCCTGGTCGGCGCTCTCGGCGAAGCGCCGAACGGCGACGAGCTCGAGGATGGTACGGAACTCGAACGCCTCGCGGATCAGCGTGACGCCGATATCGGCGATCTGGATGCCCCGCTGCGGGATCAGCCGGACGAGGCTTTCGGCTTCGAGCCGCTTCAGCGCCTCGCGCGTCGGGCCGAGCGGCACGTCGAGGAGCTCACACAGCTCGCCCTGCGACACGAACTGACCCGGGACGAGATTGCGTTTGAAAAGCTGCACCTTGAAGCGCTCGTACGCGACTTCGCGCATCAGCGACTTGGGTCTCGGCTTTTTCATGGTCGTGGTCGGGTCCTTGGGGGCGCGGCCGCACGCGTCTCGCCGTTGCCAACCGATCATAGCACTGTTAGGATGCGACTAAGATATTACTCGTAGCCCAGTCGAGGGCTCGTCCCACCGGAGGAAATCCACCATGCGTATCGCCCGCACGTTCGCCGCGTTGGCGTTCGGACTGCTCGCCGCCGTGCTGTCCCCCGCTCCGGCGGTGGCGCAGACGCAGCAGCCGCAGACGCAACTGAGGGTCGCCGTCACCACCGCCGCCGAGAACGCGCCTTTCTTCTCCGCCGTCGAGCGCGGCATGTTCTCCAAGCTCGGCCTCGACGTGAAGGTCGAGATGATGCCGAGCGGCGTCGAGATCGTGAACGCGCTCGCCAGCGGCACGGTCGACGCCGGCCTCTTCGGCACGTACCCGTTTCTCACCGCGGTGTCGCGCGGCGTGCCGGTCGTGCTGATCGGCCACACGTGGAACAACGCGTTGATGAATCCGCAAAGCGAAGTGCTGTCGGTCATTGCCCGCGCCGAGGCCGGCGTGCCCGCAGGCGACCTGACCAAGCTCAAGGGCAAGAAGATCGGGGTGACGCGCGGCGCCGGCGGCGAACCGTACATCGCAGGCCTGCTGACCCAGGTCGGCCTCACGATGGACGACGTCACGCTGGTGAACACCGCGCCCTCGAGCATGGCAACCGCGCTGGCGAACAAGGATGCCGACGTGATCGCCGCATGGGAGCCGTGGCCGAGCGCGGCGCTCACCAAGGTGCCCGGCTCGTACAAGGTGATCTACGGCGGCTGCAAGAGCTGCTACGACGCCGGCACGCTGGTGACGACGAAGGCGGCGATTGCCGACAAGGCGAAGGCGCTCGAGCTCTTCGTGCTCGGCTACGCGCAGGGCCAGGCGTGGGCGCGCGCGAATCGCGAGGAGGCGGCAAAGATCTCGACGCGCTGGATCCCGGGGATGGACGCCGAGACCCTGACACTCGCGCTCAAGAGCCTGCCGCTCGACGTGCGGCTTTCGAAGAACACGCTCGACGGCTTCAGGACGTACTCGATTCCGCTGCTGGTGTCGCAGAAGCGCATTCCGCAGGCCTTCGATCCGGCAGCTTCGGTCGACAACCGATTCGTCGCCGCGGCCATGAAAGCCGATCCCTCCGCGTTCGCCGACCTCAAGGAAATCCCGGCGGGACAGCGGCTTTAGAACGAAGCGACCGAGCCCGTGACGCGCCCCAACCTGCTTTTCCTGTTCTCGGACCAGCACGCGCGTCGTATCGCGGGGTGCTACGGCGATCCGGCGTCGCCGACGCCGAATCTCGATCGCCTCGCGCGGGAGGGCGTCGTCTTCGACAACGCGTACTGCCCGTCGCCGCTGTGCGTGCCGAGCCGCATGTCGATGCTGACCGGCCGTCACCCGTTCGAGCAGGAGTGCTGGACCAACGACGATTACCTCCGCTCCGACGCTGCGACGTGGCTGCACAGCGTCGGGGCCGCGGGCTACCGCCCCGTGCTCGCGGGGCGACTGCATTCGATGGGCCCCGACCAGTTGCACGGTTACGCGCAGCGGATGGTTGGCGACCACAGTCCGAACTGGGGCGGCGTGCCGCGGCACGACCTTGGCGTGCTCGAAAGGGCGAACGATCCGTGGCGCGAGAGTCTCGACCGCTCGGGTGTTGGCCAATCAGCGTACCAGGTGAAGGATGTCGAGACCGCGTCGGCGGCCTGCGGCTTCCTGCGCTCGATCGGCGCGTCGCGGCGTGGCGGCGATCGCGAGCCGTTCTGCCTTACCGTCGGCTTGTTGCTGCCGCACCCGCCCTACGTCGCGTGGCGCGAGGACTACGAGCGCTTTGCGGGCCGTGTTCCGCCGCCGGCGCATCCCGAGCCGCCGTCGCCCCCCCATCCGTGGGAAGCGTGGTGGCGCGGGAACCGCGGCATCGCCGATCTCGACGCCGGTGCGATCGAGCGCGCGCGCACCGCGTACTACGGCCTCGTCTGGCGTCTCGATGTCCTGATCGGCGACGTGCTGCGCTGCCTGGCCGAAGAAGGGCTCGACGAGGACACGCTGATCGTCTACTCGACCGACCATGGCGACCAACTGGGCGAGCGCGGCCTGTGGTGGAAGCACACGCTGTACGAAGATTCGGTGCGCGTGCCGTTGATCCTGCGCTGGCCCGGGCGCGTGCCGGCAGGCGAGCGGCGCGCGCAGATCGTCGATCTCCTCGACGTCGCCGCGACCATGGCCGCGGCGCTCGGTGGCCCGCCGCTGCCCTACAGCCACGGCCGCGACTTGATGCCGATCATTCGCGACGCGCGCGCGCCGTGGACCGACGAAGCATTTTCCGAGCATTGCACCGATACCGTTCCCGCGTGGACGGGCGGCCAGACGGCGCAGCAGCGGATGGTGCGAAGCGGCGACTGGAAGCTCATCTATTCGCACGGCTACGCGACGCAGCTCTTCGACCTCGCCAGCGATCCGCACGAACGCAGCAACCTTGCCGACGATCCGCGCCACGCTGCCGTGTGCGAGCGATTGACCGCGCGCGTGCTCCACGGCTGGAATCCCGAGCGTGTCGCCGCGCGCATTCGCGAGCGCCGTCGCGACAAGGACATCCTCGATGCCTGGGCGCGCAATGTCCGTCCGAGCGACGGCTTCCGCTGGCAGCTCCTGCCCGAGCACAATAGGCTCGAATCGGTGAGCGGTTGAGAAGGATGCACTGGCCGAAGCTGGGACTGGGCTGCGCGACGCTGGGCACTCCGCCGCCCGGGCTCAGCGATGCCGAAGCCGAATGCGTGATGTCCGCGGCCATCGACCGCGGCATCCGCTTTTTCGACGTCGCACCGCTGTATGGCGGCGGCCTCGCCGAGGAGCGTCTAGGCCGCGCGCTGTCGGCGCTGGCGCGCGACGATTACGTGCTCTGCACGAAAGCCGGCGTGACGCGCCCTTACGGACAACCCCCGATGCCCCAGGGCGCGACGCGCCGGCGACAGTTCGACGTCTGGGATTACAGCGCGGCGGCCACTCGCGCATCGGTCGCGAAAAGCCTCGAGCGGCTGCGCACCGACCGCCTCGACGTCGTGCATCTGCACGATACCGAAGATCATCTCGATCGCTGCCTCCACGCGTACGCGGCACTCGCGCGACTTCGCGACGAGGGTGCAGTCGGCGCGATCGGCATCGGTTCCAACCTCGTCGAACCCGTGGATGCGCTGATCGAGCGCGCGCATTTCGACGCGTTCCTGCTCGCCGGTCGCTACACGCTCCTCGACCAGACCGGGCGATCGTTGATCGAGTCCGCGCACCGTCGCGGCATCGCGGTCATCGCGGGCGGCGTGTTCAACTCGGGCGTGCTCGCGTCATGGCCGCAGCCGGCGCCAACGTACGGCTATCAACCGGCCGACGCGGGAATCGTCACCCGCGCGACGGCCATCGCGGGCATCTGTGCAAAGCACCATGTGCCGCTCGCCGCCGCCGCGCTGCAATTCGTGCTCGCCCACCCGGCCGTGACGACAGTGCTGATCGGACCGCGCACCGTCGCGGAGCTCGACGCCAATCTCGTGGCCGCCGAGTACGCGATTCCCGAGGCGCTGTGGACCGACCTCGCAGCCGCAGGCGTGATTCCCGCCGACAGTCCCCGCCGGTCCGCGGCAGCGCAACCGCACTAGACTGGCGCATGCGCATCGACGCCCATCTGCACTTCTGGAAGCCCGGGTGCGGCTTCGACAACCGGCCGATCGCCGATCAGGCCGCCTACCGGCGCGACTTCCTGCCGGCCGACGTGTTGCCGGAACTCGATGCCTGTCGCATCGACGGCGCGATCCTCGTGCAGACGGCGCCCCAGACCGAGGAGAGCGACTGGTGCATCGAGCTCGCGCGCGACGAGCCGCGAATCTTCGGTGTCACCGCCTGGGTGAACCTGGACGGCCCGCCGATCGAGTACGTTTCCCTGATCGCGGAGCCGAAGGTCGTCGGCATCCGCGCGCAACTTCGCCGCATCGAGGATGCGGCATTCGTCACGCGCCCGAACGTCGTCGCCAACCTGGGCGCCGCGCTCCGCGCCGGCCTCAACGTGACGGTATTGGCCGAGGCGCGGCACTATCAGCACGTTGCAGCCGCGCTCGCGCGACTGCCCGACGGTCCGGTGACGCTCAACCACCTCGCGCTCCCGTTCCCCGACGTCGAGCGCGGACGGTGGCGGGCGGCGCTGCGCGACTTCGCGCGGCGGCCGCAGACTTACCTGCAGCTCTCCGGCCTGCCGTTCCTCTTCCAGGAGCGCTGGCGCGAAGCCGATGCGCGCTCGCTGCTCGAAGACGCACTCGAGATCTTCGGTCCCGGGCGCCTGATGTTCGCGTCCGACTATCCGATGCTGCTGCGCTTTGCGACCTACCGCGAGTGGGTCGTCGCCGTCGATGATTTTCTTGGCGCGCAGCGGCTGTCCGATGACGATGTCGCGGCCGTCTTTGCCGACAACGTGCGCCGTGCCAATCCGCGTCTGCGCGTGCCCGCGAATGTCGTTGCGCCCATTCCTTCCTGACGCTGCTTCCCCCGACTCCGGAGATTCGCCATGAAACGCTCGCAGATCAACACCGCCATCGACAACGCCCATCGCGCGCTCTCCGAGCATGGCGTGCGGCTGCCGGCGTATGCCTACTGGGGTCCCGACGACTGGCGCAAGGCCGGCGTCGCGTACGCACGCGTGACGCGCAACGGATTGGGATGGGCCGTCACCGACTTCGGCCAGGGAAACTTCGATCAGGTCGGCATCACGATGTTCGACGTGCGCAACGGCAATGTCGAGAAGCCGGAGGAAGGCACGCCGTACGGCGAAAAGATCTTCGTGCTGCAGCCCGGCCAGCGGCTGCCCTATCACTTTCACTGGAAGAAGACCGAGGACATCATCAGCTACCACGGCGGCGCGCTGATGATCCAGCTTTTCAACGCGCACGACGACGAGACAATGGACGAGGCCTCCCCCGGCCACGTCTACTGTGACGGCGTGCGGCACGAATTCACCGCGGGGCAAGTGTTCGAGATCCCGCATGGCGCGAGCCTGACGATCACGCCGAAGCTCTACCATCGCTTCTGGGCGAAGGAAGACGCCGGCGTGCTGGTCGGCGGCGAGATCTCCACGATCTCGGTGCCGAAGACCGACAACCGCTTCGGCGGCAACGCGCGGCGATTCGTGCCGATCGAGGAGGACGAGCCGGCACGATGGCTCCTCAACATCGACTACCCGCATCTGCACGAAACGGCCTGATGGCAACGGGCAGGCTCGACGGCCGCCTAGCGATCGTCACGGGCGCCGGCGGCGGCATCGGGGGCGCGATTGCGAAGGCGTTCGTCGGCGAGGGCGCGCGGGTGATGGTCGCCGATCGCGACCTGGCGGCGGCGAGGCAGATGGCGGTGGCACTCGGCGAGCGCGCAGTCGCGTTCGAGGTCGACGTGACGCACGAACCGCAAGTGCGCGCAATGGCG
>Ga0070665_100007201_pt1 | contig 11312 bp, 13 predicted proteins | sample KBSS13metaG_FD_65862 | JGI IMG/M metagenome (GOLD analysis project Ga0070665, IMG submission 65862) | Switchgrass rhizosphere microbial communities from Kellogg Biological Station, Michigan, USA - KBS S1-3 metaG | ecosystem: Host-associated > Plants > Roots > Rhizosphere > Soil ...
CGGTCGACGTCTCGATCGTGGTGGGAAAACCAAGAGTCCGCTGCCCGATGTTTCACGTGGAACACCGTCTTCAATAAGAACTCGGATGGGAATCTGCGGGGCACCGGCATTCGAAATGGCGTAAAATACACCTTCTGAATGACGGCAATCCAGTCCAATAAATATAATAACTGCTTCAAAATCATGAATTTAGTAGAATCATTTGATGTCATCGTCGTCGGCGGCGGGCACGCCGGCACCGAAGCGGCCCTCGCATCTTCTCGCATGGGATGCAAGACATTGCTGCTCTCGCACAATATCGAAACCCTCGGCCAGATGTCCTGCAATCCGTCGATTGGCGGCATCGGTAAAGGGCATCTGGTCCGGGAGGTCGACGCGCTCGGGGGCGCCATGGCGATCGCTACCGATGAGGCCGGCATTCAGTTTCGGGTCCTCAACGCGAGCAAGGGACCCGCGGTACGGGCAACTCGGGCGCAGGCCGACCGGCTCCTCTACAAGCAAGCGATCAGATCCCGGCTGGAGGGTGCGCCCAACCTCAGACTGTTTCAGCAGGCCGTGGACGATCTGCTGATCGATGAAACCGGCGGCATTCCGCGGGTCATCGGAGTCGTGACCGAGCTAGGACTGGCATTCGGTGCGGTCGCGATCGTGCTCACCACCGGCACGTTCCTTTCGGGGTTGATCCACGTCGGCTTGAAGAACTATGAAGGCGGGCGGGCAGGCGATCCGCCAGCCAGGAGGCTCGCGGCGAAGCTGCGCGAGCTCGCGCTGCCGGTCGGCCGCCTGAAAACCGGCACGCCGCCGCGGCTCGATGGCAGGACCATCGATTTCTCGGTGCTGGAGGAGCAGCCCGGCGACGACCCCGTGCCGGTGTTCTCGTTCATGGGCGCGCGCGAAATGCATCCGCGCCAGGTGCCGTGCTGGATCACGCGCACCAATGCCAAGACTCACGACATCATCCGGAGCGGGCTGGACCGCTCGCCGCTTTTCACGGGTGTGATCAAGGGCGTGGGTCCGCGCTATTGCCCGTCGATCGAGGACAAGGTCGTGCGCTTCGCGGCGCGTGAGAGCCATCAGATCTTTCTAGAGCCCGAGGGCCTGGCGACGCGCGAGATCTATCCGAACGGCATCTCCACGTCGTTGCCTTTCGACGTGCAGCAAGCGCTCGTTCGCTCGATGCAGGGTTGCGAGCGCGCGGAGATCGTGCGCCCAGGCTACTCGATCGAATACGATTACTTCGATCCGCGCGCGCTCAAGTCGACGCTCGAGACCAAGGCGATCGGCGGATTGTTCTTTGCGGGCCAGATCAACGGCACGACGGGTTACGAGGAAGCAGCGGCGCAGGGCATTCTGGCGGGCATCAACGCGGCCCGCCAAGTGCGCGACGAGGAAGGTTGGTGTCCGCGCCGCGACGAAGGCTACCTGGGTGTCCTGGTCGATGACCTCATCACCCGCGGCGTATCCGAGCCGTATCGCATGTTCACGTCGCGCGCGGAATATCGGCTGCAACTGCGCGAGGACAATGCCGACCTGCGTCTGACCGAGCACGGTCGCCGGCTCGGTGTCGTCGACGATGCGCGCTGGACCGCGTATGCGAAAAAGCGCGACGCAATCGCGCGCGAGCGCGAGCGGATCAAGTCGACCTATGTGAACCCGGCCGTCGTGACGCAGCATGAAGCATTGCGCGTGCTGGGCGCGCCGATCGAGCGCGAGTACGCGCTTGCGGATCTGCTGCGCCGGCCCGGCGTGACCTACGCATCGCTGATGACACTCGATGGCGCAGGCGCTCCGGTGGCCGATCCGATCGTCGCCGAGCAAGTGGAGATCGACATCAAATACGCAGGCTACATCGAGCGGCAGGAAGTGGAGATCGCACGTCAGCGCGCAAACGAGGAGGCGCGCCTGCCCGGCAATATGGATTACGGCAGTGTGCGCGGCCTGTCGATCGAAGTGCGACAAAAACTCGACGCCGCGAAACCGGAAACGATCGGCCAGGCGGCGCGCATCTCAGGCGTGACGCCGGCGGCAATTTCGCTGTTGCTGGTGCATCTCAAGCGCCACGCGCGTCTCGCCGCGGATGGCGAGCGTGTCCACGCCGCGCGCTCCGCATGAGCTCGCCGGTCGTCGACATCGATACCGTTGCGGGACTTCGTGCGCTGGACATCGCCTTGCCGGAAGCGGCGCGCGCCAAGCTCGACGCGTACGTTGTGCTGCTTGCCAAGTGGAATCGCACCTACAACCTGACCGCGATCCGCGAGCCGGCGCGCATGATCACGCATCACGTTCTCGATGCGCTAGCGGCGCTTCCACATCTGCCGTCGCGTCGAACGCTCCGGGTGCTCGATGTGGGCTCCGGCGGAGGTGTGCCGGGCATCCCGATCGCGGTCGCGCGACCGGAGTGGAACGTCACGATGGTCGACTCGAACCGCAAGAAGACCACCTTTCTCACGCAGGCCGCGATCGAGCTCGGTCTCGCCAACGCGCATGCCGTGGCGTCGAGAGTCGAGGACCTCGCGGGCCTGGGGCCGTTCGACGTCGTGATCTCCCGCGCTTTCGCCGATCTGCGCACGTTCGTGGACGTCAGCGCGCAACAGCTCGCGCGTGACGGCGCATGGTACGCGATGAAAGGCGTGCTGCCGACAGCCGAAATTGCCGCGCTTCCCCCTTCCGTCGAAGTCGTCGCCTCGCCTGCGCTGCAAGTCCCGGGCGTGGAGGGCGAACGCCATCTCGTCGTCATGAAGCTGCGTGCGCCGTCAGCATGACGCGCATCATCGCAGTCGCCAATCAGAAAGGCGGCGTCGGAAAGACGACCACGTCGGTCAACTTGGCCGCGAGCCTCGGCGCGATGAAGCGCCGCGTGCTGATCGTGGATCTCGATCCGCAGGGCAACGCCACCACCGGGTCCGGCATCGACAAGCGCGGGCTCCCGCACACGGTTTATCAAGTGCTGCTGGGTGAGCGAAAGATCGCCGACGTGCGAGTTCGCTCGCCGGGGGGCGAATACGACGTCGTGCCGGCCAACCGCGAGCTCGCCGGCGCTGAAGTCGAGCTGATCGATCTGCCCGAGCGCGAGACACGACTCAAGGATGCGCTCGCCGAAGCGCTGCGGCAGATGCGTTCGGCCATCACCGAAGTCTCCGGGGACTACGATTTCATTCTGCTCGACTGTCCGCCGTCGTTGTCGCTGCTCACGCTCAACGGGCTCTGCGCCGCCGATTCGGTGCTGATTCCGATGCAGTGCGAGTACTACGCGCTCGAGGGTCTTTCCGACCTCGTGCAGACCGTTCGCAAGGTCCGCGCGCATTTGAACCCGACGCTCGAGATCGAAGGGCTGCTGCGCACGATGTACGACCCGAGGAACACGCTCGCGTTGAACGTTGCGGCCGAATTGGAAAAGCATTTCGGGGACAAGGTGTACCGGACCGTGATTCCCCGCAACATCCGGCTTGCCGAAGCGCCGTCGCATGGCATTCCCGCGTTGAAGCTGGAGCAGAAATCGAAGGGGGCGCTCGCCTATCTCGCGCTGGCGGGCGAGATGTTGCGCCGAATGGAAGCCCGGGAGACGGCGGCGCGACCTGCGGATGCCGCATGAGGAAACGACCATGATTCGACCAAAGGGATTGGGGCGCGGTCTCGACGCGCTGCTTGCGGGCACGGACGACCCTCCGCCCGCATCCGGCGACGGGCTTCGTACCGTGGGCACCGACCGCTTGCGTCCCGGCAAGTATCAGCCCCGCACCCGGATGGATGCCGCTTCCCTGTCCGAGCTCGCTGCATCGATCCGGGAGCAGGGCGTGATGCAGCCGATCCTTGTCCGGCCGATCGATGGCGGCCACTACGAGATCATTGCGGGCGAAAGGCGCTGGCGCGCGGCGCAGGAGGCCGGTCTGCGAGAGGTTCCGGCGCTGGTGCGCGCGGTGCCGGACAACGCGGCGCTTGCGCTCGCACTGGTGGAGAACATCCAGCGCGAGGACCTGAATCCGCTCGAGGAGGCGCAGGGACTCGCGCGCCTGATCGAGGAGTTCGGTCTCACTCACGATGCGGCGGCACAAGCCGTCGGCCGCTCGCGCAGCGCGGTCTCGAATCTGCTACGTCTTATCGCGCTGCCGAAAGCGGTGCAGGACTATCTTCTCGACGGCAAGATAGAGATGGGACATGCGCGCGCGATGCTTGCGCTGCCACCGGCGCAGCAGACCCTCGCCGCGACCCGCGTGGTCGAGGGCGCGCTATCCGTGCGCGAGACGGAGCGCCTCGTCCACGGCATGCTCAATCCGGCAAAACGGGCGACGCGTCGCGCGAAACCCGGCTACGACGCCGACACGGCGCGGCTCGAGACGGATCTCGCGGAAAAATTGGGCGCGGTGGTGCACATCGAACCCGGCCGCAAAGGCGCGGGTCGGCTCGTGATCCGCTATTCGACGCTCGAGCAGCTGGACGGCATCGTCGCCAGGCTGCAGTAACGAGGATCGACGGCGCGCCCGTCTGCGCCCGAGGCAGGAGCGCGGGAGGCGTCGATGGTGGTTTCGATCTAGCCCATTTGCTTCAGCATGGTGTCTCCATCGGACACCTCGTACTTGCCTGGCGCCTCGATGTTGAGAGCCTTCACCACGCCATCGTCGACCAGCATCGAAAAACGTTGACAGCGCATGCCGAGCCCGCGGGCCGACAAGTCGAATTCGAGCCCCAGCTTCTTGGTGTAGTCCGCCGATCCGTCGCCGAGCATCCGGATCTTGTCGCCGGTCTTCTGGTCGCGTGCCCACGCGCCCATGACGAACGGATCGTTGACCGCCATGCAGGCGATCGTATCGACGCCCTTCGCTTTCAGCTTGTCGTAATTCGCAAGGTAGCTCGGTACATGCTTGGCGGAGCATGTCGGCGTGAACGCGCCGGGCAAGCCGAAGATCACGACCTTGCGACCTTTGGTCAACTCGTCGACCTTGACGGGATTGGGACCGACGGCGCAGCCGTTTTTTTCGACTTCGAAGAATTCCTGCAGCGTACCTTCCGGCAGCTTGTCGCCGACTTTGATCGTCATTTCATGACTCCTAAGATGCACGTGGATGTATCGTTCGCCGTTGCGCGCTGACAACGGAGTCGGCAAGGATCGCAGCGACTGCGCCGAAATTCAACCCTTCCGTTTGGGAGGTTGCAGCGACCCCGTTCGCGGCGTAGCTTTCGTCCTTCGTCCGGTGCCACCCCCTTTGCCATAGGAGAAAGACAAGATGCCGCGCACCCGCAAGATCGTGCGACCGGCGCCAGCGAAACGCGTTCGCCTGCTGATTGCCACCCGCAAGGGTCTGTGGATGCTGACGAGCGACGTCGCTCGCAACGCGTGGAAACTCGCCGGTCCGACGTTTCTCGGGCATATCGTCCATCACGCCGTGAGCGATCCGCGCGACCCCAAGATGCTGCTCGCCGCTGCGCGAACGGGTCATCTCGGTCCGACGGTTTTTCGCTCGGTCGATTCCGGAAGGACGTGGAAGGAAGCGGCGCGCCCGCCTGCCTTCACCGAGGGCAGCGGACGCGTGGTGGACCACACGTTCTGGCTCGCACCTGGACATGCCTCCGAACCCGGAACCTGGTACGCCGGGACCTCGCCGCAGGGGCTGTTCCGCTCGCTCGACGGCGGCTCCACGTGGGAAGGTGTGGCCGGATTCAACTCGCACCCGCAACGCAAGGCATGGTGCGGCGGCGATCAGGACGGGACGCCGGACGGACCCAAGCTCCATTCGATCCTGGTCGATCCGCGCGACTCGCGACACCTGTATATCGGCATGTCGAGCGGAGGTGTCTTCGAGTCGACCGATGCCGGCAACGACTGGCGACCTCTGAACAAAGGCGTGCGGGCGGACTTCCAGCCGGATCCCGATATCGAGTTCGGCCACGATCCGCACTGCGTGCGATTCGCGGCGACGCACCCGGACCGTCTCTACCAGCAAAATCATTGCGGCATCTTTCGGATCGATCGTCCGAACGAACGGTGGCAGGAAATCGGCGGCACGATGCCGAAGAGCGTGGGCTATGTCGGCCTGCCGCTCGTAGTGCATCCACGCGATCCCGACACGCTTTGGGTCTTCCCCATGGATGGAACGAGTGTGTGGCCACGCACCTCGCCCGGCGGCCGTCCCGCGGTCTACCGGTCACGCGATGGCGGACGGTCGTGGAAGCGACAGGATCAGGGGTTCCCGAAAGCCCAGGCATGGTGGACGGTGAAGCGGCAGGCGATGACGTCGGACAGTCGCGATCCCGCCGGTCTCTACCTCGGCACCACGTCCGGAGAGATCTGGGGCAGCCGGGACGAGGGCCGGACCTTCCGTTCGCTCGCCCGACATCTTCCACACGTCTATGCTGTGGAAACCGCGTGAGTCTGCAAATCGAGCCTGATGCATGAGTGAGCGCTTGCACCCGGCAGATGGGCCCAGCCGGTTACGGGCCCGTATCGCGGCCCTGGAAGGCATTGCGGAGATGACCTCCCGCTTTGGCTCGGAGGCACGCCTCGCGTGGCGCGTGGGCGCGCGCGAGATCGCGCACCTGCATTCCGCGGACGTGGTCGACATCCGCGTACCGGCGTCGCTGCAACGGCAGTGGCGCGGGGACCCGCGCCTCATGCCCCGTCGTCGACGCTCCGACTGGATCGAATGCCGTTTTGCCACCGACGCCGACATCGAGTTCGTCGCGAAGTTGGTCCAAACCGCCGCCCGCTTCGCCGCCGGAGCGCCGCGGTCTGCCCAAGGCTGACGTGTCGGCCAGTTCAAGCCGGGAAGCCGCCGCCGTGATCCGGGTGCGGATACCTTCGCCGCTCCGCTCGTATACCGACGCCGAAGAAGTGGCGGTTGCCGTGCCGGTGCTCGCGCCGGAGCTGCCGCCCACCCTGAGCGGCGTCCTCGCCTCGCTGGATGGTGCGTACCCGGGTATCCGCTTTCGCATGATCGACGAGCGCGGACGCCTTCGCCCGCACATCAAGATATTCGTCGACACGGCACTCACGCGCGACCTTTCGACGCCCTTGCCGGCAGGCGCAACGGTCATGATCGTCGCCGCCCTGTCCGGCGGATAGCGCTCCGTTGCGCCGCAACACGCCGTTGCGAGGGATGCCCGAAAGCAGTTAAAATCCGGGGGTTTGCTCTTTCGCCAGCGCGGCACCGGTCGCTAAAAGTTTTGCGGAGATGGATTCGCCGCTCTCGACCAAGCCGATCCGCAGTGTCCTGAAATGGCAGGCGATCGCCACAGCGGCGACCGCGGTCGTCGCAGGGCTGTGGGCAGGACCGCACGGAGCGCTGTCGGCAGTGCTGGGTGGTGTAGTGAACATCTCCGCTTGCGTCGTCTACGCGATGGTGATGGGATTGGCAAAGCCTGCAAGCGCCGGGGGGACCGTGGTGGCGCTGTTCCGGGCCGAGGCATGCAAGATCCTCGTGATCGTCCTGCAGCTGTGGCTGGTCCTCGCCACCTATAGGGATATCGTGCTGGCCGCGTTTTTCGCGGCGTTCGTGATCACGGTGCTGTTGTTTCGAATGGCGTTGATCGTCCGCGACTGACCGACATCTGACTCAAGCTCCCATCCGTGGCTACCTACGACTCCCCGACCGAATACATCCAGCATCACCTTACGTTCCTGGCGCAGCCGTTGCGTCAAGGCGATTTCTGGACGGTCCACGTCGATACCCTGGCGGTGACCCTGTTCCTGGGCATCGTCGCGTTCGGACTGATGTGGCTCGTGACGCGCAAGTCGACGACCGGCGTGCCGTCGAAGACGCAGGCCTTTGTCGAGCTCGCCTTCGATTTCGTCAACGAGCAGGTCAAGGGCATCTACAACGGCCCCAGCAAGATCGTGGCGCCGCTCGCGCTCACGACCGGGCTGCTCGTCCTGCTGATGAACGCGATGGACTTCCTGCCCGTCGACATCATGTCGTGGATCTACGAGCACGTATTCCACGCCCACTTTTTCCGCCCGGTGCCGACGGCCGACGTCAATACGACATTCGCGCTCGCACTTTCCGTGTTCGCGCTGATGATCTTCTACAGCATCAAGGTGAAGGGTATCGGGGGCTGGATCCACGAGATCTTCTGCTCGCCGTTCGGCTCGAACCCGCTGCTGTGGCTGTTCAACCTGCTCTTCAATCTCGTCGAGTACATTTCCAAGCCGCTGTCGCACAGCCTGCGTCTGTTCGGAAACATGTACGCGGGCGAAATCATCTTCCTGCTGCTTGCGCTCCTGGCTGCTAGCGCCGCCGACATGGCGGCACACTGGGCGGTGATGACGTTCGTGGTGTCCGCGGGACTCAATCTCGCCTGGGCGATCTTCCACATCCTGATCGTTCTGCTGCAGGCCTACATTTTCATGATGCTGACCATCGTGTACATCGCGATGGCGCACGAGCATCACTAGCATCACTAGCTCGCATCACCGTTAAACAACGTCCCGCTCCAAGAAAGGAAAGGCAATGGACAAGCTGGCATTGATCGCGCAGATTCAGGGGTACACCGGCATCGGCATCGGTCTCATCATCGGTCTCGGCGCCCTGGGCGCGTGCGTCGGCGTAGGCATCATGTGCTCGCGCTTCCTCGAGGGCGCGGCACGGCAGCCCGAGCTCATGCCGCAATTGCAGGCAAAGGTGTTCCTGCTGCTCGGCCTGATCGATGCGTCGTTCATCATCGGCGTGGGTCTCGCGATGCTGTTCGCGTTTGGAAACCCGCTGATCCCGGCCGGCCTCAAGTAACAGGCCGTTATCGGCCGGCCTGCCGCAAGGGGACCGACATGAACATCAATGTGACGCTGTTGATGCAGGCGGTGGCTTTCGCCGCCTTCATCTGGTTCACCGCCAAGTTTGTCTGGCCGCCGCTGATGCGCGCAATCGACACGCGCCAGAAGCAGATCGCCGAGGGTCTGGCGGCGGGCGAGCAGGGACGCAAGGAGCTTGCGAGCACCGAAAAGCGCATCGAGGAGATGCTGGCCGAGGCCAAAGGCAAGGCATCCGAGATCGTGGCCACCGGCGAGAAATTCCGTTCGGAGACCGTTGAGGCGGCGAGAGACGAAGCGAAAGCCGAGGGTGAGCGCTTGCTTGCCGCCGCCAAGGCAGAAATCCAGCAGGAAGTCGCTCGCGCCAAGGAGCAACTGCGCAATCAGGTGGCCGATCTCGCGGTCGCGGGCGCTTCGAAGATCCTCAAGCGCGAAGTCGACGCGAAGGCGCACGCCGACCTGCTGGCGTCGATTCGCGCCGAGCTCTGAGCGGACGGCCATGGCTGAGCTCACCACCATTGCCCGGCCCTACGCTGAAGCGGCGTTCGCGATCGCGCGCGACCAGAACGCATTGCCTGCCTGGTCGGGGATGCTGCGGTTCGCCTCGACCATCGTCGGCGATCCCGCGGTGGCCACGGCGCTCGACAACCCGCGCCTTTCCGCGGGCGACAAGGAATCGTTGCTGCTCTCGATCGGCGGCGACCGGTTCACCCCGGACGCCCGTGGCTTCATTCGCGTGCTGGTCGAATCCGATCGCATCGTGTTGCTGCCGCAGATCTGCGATCTGTTCGATGCGTTGAAGGATGACGCCGAAAACGTGGCAAAGGCGACGATCGAGTCGGCCTTCCCCATGTCCGACGACCAGTTGCGGGACATCACTGCCGCGCTCGAAAAGCGCTACGGCAAGAAGATCGAGGCCACGGTGACGGTGAATCCCGCGCTCATCGGCGGTGCGCGCATCGCCGTCGGCGATTCGGTGCTGGACGGCTCGGTGCAGGCGCGGCTCGATGCGATGTCGAACCACCTACGGGCGTGATCGCCGCATTCACGATGCCCATCGGACTCCATTTGTTTTTTCGTAGTTCTATCCGCTTGGAATCGTCAGGCTCGGCCTGCGATTGCAAGAAACATCTAAACCGAACGAAGGTAGCTTTCAACTTTCGTTCGACGGAGGCTGTATGCAGTTGAATCCTTCGGAAATCAGCGAGCTCATCAGGTCCAAGATCCAGAACCTGGATACGGGTGCGGAAGTGCGCACCGAGGGCACCGTGGTGTCGGTCACCGACGGCATCTGCCGCGTGCACGGACTGTCGAACGCGATGCAGGGCGAGATGCTGGAGTTCCCCGGCAACACCTACGGCCTCGCGCTCAACCTCGAGCGCGATTCGGTCGGCGCGGTGGTGCTGGGCGAGTACGAGCACATCACCGAAGGCGACACGGTGAAGTGCACGGGTCGCATCCTTGCCGTGCCGGTCGGCCCCGAGCTGATCGGCCGCGTAGTCAATTCGCTCGGTGAGCCGATCGACGGCAAGGGCCCCATCAACGCGAAGATGACCGACGTCATCGAAAAGGTCGCGCCGGGCGTCATCGCACGGCAGACGGTGAATCAGCCGGTGCAGACGGGACTCAAGGCCATCGACGCGATGGTGCCGATCGGCCGCGGCCAGCGCGAGCTCATCATCGGCGACCGCCAGACCGGCAAGACCGCCGTCGCGGTCGACACGATCATCAATCAGAAGGGCAAGGACCTGTTCTGCATCTACGTCGCGGTCGGGCAAAAGGCTTCGACGGTCGTGAACGTCGTGCGCAAGCTCGAGGAAACGGGTGCGATGGCCTACACGATCGTGGTCGCGGCCAACGCTTCCGAGTCCGCCGCCATGCAGTACATCGCGCCGTATTCGGGCTGCACGATGGGCGAATACTTCCGCGACCGCGGCCAGGACGCGCTCATCATTTATGACGACCTGACCAAGCAGGCGTGGGCCTACCGGCAGGTGTCGCTGCTGCTTCGCCGTCCCCCCGGTCGGGAGGCGTATCCCGGCGACGTGTTCTACCTGCACTCGCGCCTTCTGGAGCGCGCCGCACGCGTCAACGCCGACTACGTCGAGAAATTCACCAACGGCGCCGTCAAGGGCAAGACCGGATCGCTCACCGCGCTGCCGATCATCGAGACGCAGGCGGGCGACGTCACGGCGTTCGTGCCGACGAATGTGATCTCGATCACCGACGGCCAGATCTTCCTCGAGACCGACCTCTTCAATGCGGGTATCCGGCCCGCCATCAACGCGGGCATTTCGGTGTCGCGGGTCGGCGGCAATGCGCAGACCAAGGTCATCAAGAAGCTGGGCGGCGGCGTGCGCCTGGCGCTGGCGCAATTCCGCGAGCTTGCGGCGTTCGCGCAATTCGCCTCGGATTTGGACGCAGCCACGCTGAAGCAGCTCGACCGCGGCCGCGCCGTCACGGAACTCATGAAACAGCCGCAATACCACCCGCTGCAGGTCAACGAAATGGCGCTGACCCTGTTCGCGGTGAATCGCGGGTATTTCGATGACGTCCCGGTGGACAAGGCGCTGGC